>ERZ1740052.629-NODE-629-length-11976-cov-10.302408_pt1 | contig 11976 bp, 6 predicted proteins | sample MGYA00581750_ERZ1740052 | MGnify/ENA primary metagenome ERZ1740052 (study PRJEB43018, sample SAMN04849743) | marine metagenome | isolation source: floating plastic debris | place: Pacific Ocean | collected 2008-08-30 | study: EMG produced TPA metagenomics assembly... | reverse complement strand
GGTAAGAGTAAAGTTAACATCGGCAGATTCTCGTAAGATATCAAAACCTTGCCCTCCATCGATAGAATCATCACCTTCCCCACCGTAAAGGTTATCGTTACCAGCACCACCAAGTAGCGTATCGTTACCACCACGCCCGTAGAGATAATCATTTCTTTCTTTTCCGTCAATGGTGTCGGATTCTAAACCACCATAAAGTCTTCTATCGCTAGAGGAAGTACCGTTTATTTGTTTTCCTGCAATATCGTTGAGATTTACGGTAACGGTAGTTGGAATGCTAGTATCCTTTCTATCGCTAGCAGTTACTTGTAAATTAAAGCTGGGATTAGCTTCAAAATCTAAATCGTCAGAATCGTTAACTTTGATTTCTCCGGTGATGAAGTTGATAGAAAATGCTGCTCTACCATCGTTGTCGGTATCTAAGTTTCCGTCGGTGATTTTCCAGTCTAGTAAAAAATCGCCATCTGCATCTGTTGCCGCTACCCTTCCGACGGAGGTAAAGATTCTGCTGTTTTCGTCGATGGTGAAAGTTTGATTGGTGGTTATGGTGGGTGTTTTATTAACGTTAGTGACTTTTAAAGTAAAGCTAGTTTGAACAGATTCCTGAGCTTTATCAGTTGCTGTGACTTTAACTTTAATAAACCCCACATTTTCATCTTGGGGAGTACCGCTAAAGGTAGCAGTTTCTGAATTAAAGGTTAACCAAGTTGGTAAAGGTGAACCATCTTCTAAAGTCGCATTTAAAGTAAGTGTATCTCCATCTACATCTTGGAAAGTGTTTTCTGGTATGGTGAAATTGAATTCCGTTTCTTCGTTCGTTGCTATAAAAGCAATGGGATTTGCAACTATGGGTGCGTCATTAGCGGATTCAACGCGAATTTCTCTTGTTAGCGAATTACTTCTACCGTAGCGATCGCCATCATCAAGAATAAATTCAATTTGACGATAACTACTTGGAAAACTATCCGAACTACTAGCGTAAGTAATATTACGCATCAATGCTTCTACTGCTTCTGGGGTAGCTTTGGATGTAAATCTTATTGCCAAAGAATTTCTACCAAGATCGCCTTGAACAGTACCAATAAAGCTGCCATTAAACAAAATACTGTTGCCCGAAACTTGAATTGGACTGGTATCTTGAGTGTTAATGCTTAAAACGTCGCTGCTGTTAGAGGAAGAAGTGACACGCACGGTTAATCTTCCTCTATCAAAATCGGAAGAATCAAAATCAGTAACCGTAATTTCAGGAGCAATAATTACACCAGGGTCGTTTTCGGTATAAGTAATTCTTTCCTCTGTGTAAGAAGTTGAATTTGTAGGATGAGTTGTAATTGAAATATCACCCAGCTTCACATCTGCTTGAGCATAAGGGCTATTATCCCCTAAGAAAATTAAATTAGATCTGTTATAAGGATTAGGAAAACGTCTATCTACGTCAGTGCTAGGTTGGTAAGATGAATAATTCCGTACTCTTCCGCTTAAAATTGACTCATCATCAGCGTAAAGGGTGTAAAATTCTCCAAAAACGGCTAAATCATAATCAACAGATTTAGTAGTATCGAAATCCACTCCTTCTACTTGAGTAAATAAAGTGGAGTAAGGATTAGTTTCATCAGCAGCTTGTGAAGCTCGCGTATTAAATACACCATCTTGCTGTACCCAAATACGATTATCCCAGAAACCGAGTTCAATCCCTTGGCGATCGCTACCGAGCAAAGTAACGCTAAAGCCTGCTCTGTCTGCTTTTCCGTCTCCATTTGTATCGTTGTTACCATAACTAGTATGGTCTTCTGAAAGCACTTGAGCGTTAAAGCTGAGAGTGAAACCATTATCTCGGTCAAGTATAGGGAAGTCACTATTAATAGCAGAAGAGTAAAAACTTCTATTATCAAACCCGTAATTACTCAAACCAGCATAAGCTTCATTGCCAGAATTTAGTTTTATTCCACCATCAACTAAAGTTTTGCTCCCTTGAGAATAACCAATAGATCCATAGTAGAACCAAGGACGATTATTAGAGGAAGAATCGGGTTCTGTTGGATCTAAATTAGTGCTACTGTCGTAGAGAAACTGATTATTACCAATAATTGGAGCATCATTAGTAGCTTTGACATTGACAACTTTACTTACAGTTTCGCTAGTATTACCATCACCGTCGTTAAGCAGAACTTCGATAGTACGGGGAGCTATAGAAGGATTACGAGAGAAATTGCTATAGGTAATGTTTCGTAATAATTGTTGAACAGCTAAACGTGTAGCATTGGCATTGAAATTAATTACCATATCCTCAACACCGTAGCTAGGAGTCAGGATACCGATTTCAGTATCCATATGTTTGAGAATTCTGCCTTCTAAGCTGATACCATTAGTTCTACCATGTATACCCAAACGGTCATCGGGATGACCATTATCAGTAATGCGAACGATTAGTTTACCATTGTTGAAGTTATCAGAATCTGGATCTACGATTATTGCATTTGGATCTATAAAAGCAGGTCTAGCATATCTCTTATAACTGGAACTTTCTATATAGGATGAATTGTAAGTAGATAATTTAATTTCGGGAGCTTCATTTTCTAAAGCCCATACTTGCGGATTACTACCATTATCTTTGACAAAGTATAATTTGTTGTCAATAGCGGTTAAATTAAAATCTTCCGAAAAGCCGGTGGTACGATTAATTTCATCAACGAGTATCTCATCACCGTTACTTTCTATTTTCCATAGTTTTCTGCTGCTGGCACTAGTAGCGGTAAAGAAAAGCGTATCATTAACAACAGTTAGATTGGAGATATCATCAACACTGCTGAATGCTATTTTAACTTCACCGTCGCTATTTACCCACCACAGCTTTTTGCTATTGCTATGTGTAGCAGTGAAATAAAGCGTATCATGAGCAACTGTTAAGTTAGAAGGATTAGAAGAAAGATTACCGGGATTAATATCTTTTACAAATCTTGCATTGCCCCTATCATCTATTTTCCACAATTCTGTACCCAGATTTTCATTGCTAGCAGTGAAGTAAAGCGTGTCTTTGACTACAGTTAAATTTGAAGGATTCAATCCATCGGAGCTGTCAGTAACAAGCTGCGGTTCCCCATTGCTATCAATTGTCCATATTTCTCTACCTCTATAATCAGCAGCAATAAAAAACAGCGTATTATTAAAAACAGTAAATTCTGAGGGATTGGCAGAATTGTCACTAGGATTGAAATTATTTAAGCGTTCGGAATAACCATTTTCATTTATTTTCCAAAGTCCCTTACCGTATTGTCTATCTTCAGCAGAGAAGTAGAGTGTGCTATTTACAAAAGTAAGATTATCAGGATTAAATGCTGGGTAGTCATTCCTATAACTATAGTTCAAGTCAGGGACTTCTTCTGCGTCACCTCTTTCATTTATCTTCCATAGTCTGTCTGCATTTTCTTCATTAGTCGCAGTAAAGTAAAGCGTGTCGTTTACAATAATTAAATTATGTGGATTCAATCCTGAATTATTACTACTAAAATTAACAAGTTCAACAGGCTCTATATTACCTGTGCTATCTATTTTTGCAAGTCTTTTTGCTCCGTCATAATCTGTAGCAGAGAAGTAAAGTGTACCATCAAAAACAGTTAAGTTTTCGGGACTTGACGAATAGGAACCATAGTTAATATCGTAAACAAGTTCGGGAATACCATCATTATTTATTCTCCAAAGTTCCCTACCCTCATCCTTTGTTTCAGCAGTAAAATAAAGCGTACCGTCTACAGCGGTGAGATTTTCATGATTTGATAAACGATTATAAACATCGGTACTTCTAATACTTTCTGATTCTCCATTACTTTTTATTCTCCATAATTCTCTACCGAAATTATCGTCATCAGCAGTAAAGTAAAGCGTACCGTTAACATTGGTAAAATTTGATGGAGCTTCACGAGTTCTTTGATTAATTTGAGTCAAACGAACCGTAGTTTCTGTATTATCAAATTCTTTTTTTACTTCCCACAGTTCGTTACCGTTATTTTTGTCGCTAGCAGTAAAGTAAAGCGTGTCGTTAATAACCTTTAAATTAGCAGGGTTTGACATTTCATCAATATCCCAAACGACTTCGGCATTACCTTTTTGATTAATTTTCCATAGTTTTGAACCGTTATCTCTATGATTTGCTGTAAAGTAAAGAGTGTTATTATGAATCGTTAGATTAGATACATTCGATGTATAGTAGTCAATTCCTTCTACAAATTCAGCATCATCATTGTTATCAAGTTGCCACAGGCTTAATTCATTGTTTTGTTTATGAATAGCTGTAAAATAGAGGATATCGTTAACAACAACTAAGTTAGATACATTGGATAATTTAGATAAGTTTGATAAATAGTAATAGGAGTTAAGTGTCTGGATTTCACCGTTATTATTTATCTTCCAGAAGAAAAGATGATTATTTCTGTCAGTAGTACTTAAATACAGCGCGTCATTAGTAGCTGTCAAATTTGAAATTTTATAGTCATTGCTATAAATACTGTCAACTGGTTGAGCTTCACCTTGATTATTTACCTTGAAAAGTATGACGTTGTTATATCTATCTTCAGCAGTAAAGTAAAGCGTATTATTAACAACGTTAAATTTTGAAAAATTTGAAAAATCAGGAGGAAAATCTTCAAATTGCTCGCTAATCTCTGTGCTGCTTGTTTTCCAAAGTTGCGTTTGGTTGGATTTATCTGTAATAGTGAAATAAAGCGTGTCGTTAACAACAGTTAAATTAGAAGTTTCGTAATCATCTACAGTAATTCCATCAACCTGTTGAATAATTTCATCGGTATTTAATTTTTTTAAACTTGCTTGATTATTTGAGTCAATTGCAGTGAAATATAGCGTATTGTTAAAAACAGTTAAATCAGAGGGATTAGAAGAATTCTTTCCATTATTAATATCATCAACCAATTCGGGAACACCTGTTTCACCTATCTTCCATAGTTCCCTACCTTCTCTTCCATCGTCAGCAGTAAAATAAAGCGTACCGTTAAAAGCGGTTAAATTATCGGGATTAGACGAGCCAAAACCTCTATAAATATCACCAACTGGTACGGGATTACCTTGTTCATCCAATTTCCAAAGTTCTCTACCTTCTCTCCCATCATCAGCAGTGAAATAAATAACTCCGTTAATCTCGGTTAGTTGTGAAGGGTTGGAACCGATAAGAGAGGAGTTGAAGTTGGTTAACTGTTGCGGTGTATTCATGTTCTTGTTTTAATTATTTATTAATTATTTTCTGCAAAAAATTTTATAAAAATTGCCGTAAAAAAGCAGCCGAATTATCTCTAATTCAGCAATCTTTAAACAGCTATTCAAAAAAATCGGATTTATTATCTAATATCTATTATCCGGATAATTGCTATAAATTTCAACGATAATTATTCTGAAATATTTTAAAAGGAAGCTTTAATAAAAAGTTATTTAGTGTAAGTTTTTCGGCTTTTACTTAGATAATTGCTATTTCAAATAGTTTAAATATAAATACGCAAATTGCAGTTAATGTAAGTATTTGTATCCGTAAAAAATAATGAATCGCGCTCAACAAGCTCTATATGTAGAGAAGAACTTTTTTGCAAAATCATTGAATGAATTAAATCAAATACAAGAATTGGGTTTAAGCAGCAAGACTAAACATTACCAATACATAATTCAGGGTTCATTCCGCAGCCGCATTTCCAGCTCGCTATTGCACGCAAAGGAGCTAACAACCAACAGGTGCCACCATATACAAGCTTTGTGAGTGCAACTTTTATTTCTAAAGATAATTCTAAAATTTTGGGGATTATTTGTAAGTCAAATACTTTCGGCTCAATTCTTCTTCGACAGCCAACTCTTCAAAATAACGTTCCTACTTGTGCACAGGGAACATTTTCAAAGGCAATTATTACACCGATTGAACTATAAGTAAAGAGGGAAGACAATTATCAATGAACAATTATCAATGAAATATTGATAATTGATAATTGATGACTGATAATTGATCCACCACAATGCCTAACTAACAAATTTTCTTAATCTTTGCAAGAAAATTTTTGTAAATCTTACCGTTTTTAGTACTTGAAGCGTCTCTTACGCTGCTTGGATCTAGCAATTGCTTTACGTTTATGTTTCTGTAGAGGCGTTTCAAAATGGCGATGTTTCTTAATATCGGGCATGATACCAGCTTTAGAAACTTCGCGCTTAAATCTACGCAATGCTGATTCGATTCCTTCGTTTTCGCCTACAACTATTTGGGTCATTCTTTCTCCTAATCTAAAGTTACGCTGTCGGATATGACGATTAATGCTACCGCGTCAACAGTAGCATTAACCGCGAGCAAAAAAAGGGCAAACTAATTGTATGCCCTTTATACTCAAAAGTTAAATAATGTTTCAATCGAGTAAGGTAATGTCTATAATATCGTTCGACATTACTCACTTACCACCTGCCACCACCACCGGAAGCGCTTCTTTCTGGCTTAGGCTTGGCTTTATTTACTCGTAGGCTACGACCCATCCATTCAGCGCCATCAAGGGATTCTATTGCTGTAGCTTCCTCTGCATCAGAACCCATTTCAACAAATGCAAAACCTCTAATGCGTCCTGCTTCCCTATCCATTGGTAAATAAATACTTTTCACTTCTCCATATTCGAGGAAGACTTGCTTTAGCTCATCTTCTACAACCTCATAAGAGAGATTGCCTACGTAAATCGACATACAACGTCTCCAGAATTAACGATTTGATGAGATTTACATCCGGAGAAGTCTGCAATACATAATCAAACAAACTGAACCACCGAACTCAATCTTCTGCCTTATACCATAGCATAAATAGTAAGGCTGTGTTGCCTCAATATAGTGCTGTTGTCATCAGCATTTGAACGGAAAAAATCCGCTTTATGGAATAAAATACCCGCATATCAATACCCGGAACAATTATTAAACGATTGTTTAAATTTTAGATTTGAGATTTTGGATTTTGGATTTTAACAACGGATCCTTTTGTTTTGCGGAAAGTTTGGGAAAACAATAACTTCTCTCCCACAACTTCCACAAAACATTTAACCTTTAACCTCTAACCTACAAGCTGCTTCATGACTCGATCCACAATCTGCAATGCTGCATCTACTTGTGTTTCCGTAACAATTAACGGTGGAACAAAGCGAACAACCTTCTTCCCTGCTGGAACTAATAATAAACCTTCTTCCATCGCTGCTTTGACTACATCAATAGCATTTAATTCAATATTCCCTTGCAATTCCATTCCGTTAATTAAACCCCAACCGCGTACTTCGGCAATATGTTCGGGATGTTTTGCAGCAATATTTTGTAAACCCTGGCGCAATTGTTCGCCTCTATGACTTACGTTTTGTAAAATATTCTCTTTTTCTAAAGTTTGACAGACGGCGATCGCCAGGTTGCAAGCAAATGGATTACCGCCGAAAGTACTAGCGTGTTCTCCTGCTTGAAGTACGTTACAGAAGCTCTTCGCCATCATGGCTCCAATGGGGACACCTCCACCTAAACCTTTAGCACTGGTGAAAACGTCTGGCTCAACTCCAAGCTGTTGGTAACCCCATAATTTACCACTACGCCCCATTCCCACTTGTACTTCATCGAAAATTAATAAAATACCAGTTTCATCGCAAATAGAACGCAGCTTTTGAAAATATTTTACATCTCCAGGACGAACCCCGCCTTCTCCCTGCAACGGCTCTAACAAAATAGCGCTGACTGCATAATCACCTTCATCTAACTCGCTAATTGCTGCTTCTACCGCACCAATATCGTTGTAAGGTACGTAATGAAATCCGGGTACCAAAGGATTAAAGTTTTTATGATACTTTGGTTGTCCTGTAGCGGTAATTGTTGCTAAAGTTCGTCCATGAAAGCTGGAATTTGCCGTTAGGATAATTGGTTTATCAATATCTAAAACGGTGTGAGCGTATTTCCGTGCCAACTTAATCGCTGCTTCGTTGGCTTCCGCACCAGAATTACAGAAAAATACTTTATCGGCACAGGAGTTATCAACTATCCAACGCGCTAATTCTCCCTGCTCGGGAATGTAATATAAATTTGAAACGTGGTGTATTTTTTGAATTTGTTGCGTTACCGCTTTTACCAATGCCGGATGGGCGTGTCCCAAAGTACAAGTAGCAATTCCGGCAACAAAATCGAGATATTCTTTCCCTTCAGTATCCCACACACGGCATCCAGAACCTTTCTCTAAGGCTATAGGAAAACGTCCGTAAGTGGACATCACAACTTCATCAAAGCTTTCTTTATTAAAAGGGGTAGATGATGCGCCAGATTGTTGAACAAGAGTCTCAATGCTCACAGCTTAACTCCTGAAAATAAGTATATTTACACAAATTTAATCGATTAGGGGAAAGAGAATGGTTACACTTAAGTAACGTCAGTCCATTTCACCAAGGTAGCAAAAACAAATTAATGCAAGAAGTCTATATTGTAGTTTGAATTACTTATTTTGGAAATAGATTATAAGGGGATGAGTAGCCAGACGTTGGCACTCGTATTGCAAAATTAATTACCCCAAATGGGCAACTCATCGACTTTTTCTAATAATAAACTGACATAAGTAGTTTGCGTACTATCTACCGTCTCGGTACTAAAATAACCATTGATACCATCATGGGTATGGGAACCTGTTTCTACAACTTGATAACGTCCCTGCCGTACTGCCTGAATAAAAGGAGAATTTACCATCCAAGACCAGCGGTCGGCAAATATAATTTTAGCTTAAAACCGGAGAAGCCCCACACCTACCGCGACAGCGGAGGTGTTGGGACGCGAATAATGCGGGAAGCAGAGCTACACCGCATTTTCGCTTATGAATCTGAGGATAAAAGTCTTGCGTCCTGAATAGCAATGTTAAGGCTTTGACGAGCTTTTGAGGACAACAAGACTTTAAATCGAAAAACTTTGCTTTTACGCTTAACTTTGTATCCCCTATATTAATTAATCTATGGATTGCTAAATTTCTCTAAATCAACTGCTATATTTAATTCTTCATCACTCTTGTTAAATGACCTTAATTCTTTCTTTGTCAGTTCTTTAACTACCCGTAAAAATAATTTATCTTGACCTAGAGAATTAATATAATTTGCATTTAAATAACGGCGATAACTTGAATCGTTCGTTACATAGGTTTTGAACATCGCCAAAGCTAAAAAATTTGTATATTCACGAGCTAAATTAGGAGAAGGACCGATTACTTGGGATGGTACGGGAATGGAAGAATCGGGTGAGTCTGCAATTACAGAAAAGTGGGTACCACCGTTCATTAATACTAAATATTTGTTCTCGTTTGTTAACCAAGTGAAAGGTACAATCTGTTCTGGATATGCTGGAGCAACTGTATCAGCAGTGCCAGCTACAATCATGACTGGAGTGTTAATTTGACTTAAACCTTCTTTGCCGTAAACGCTGCTATCAACTGGGTTAATTGCAATTGCTGCTTTGATTCTTGGATCTGATAATTTATAATCAAATTCGGGCAAACCTAAAGCTTGACATTGTAATACCAGAGAAACATTTAAAGTATTTTCGTTAACAGGACAATTCTTTCGTAATTGCGGAAAATTAATTTTGGCACCTGCTAATCCTAAAGCTGTATAACCTCCAAAAGATTGTCCGATAACTCCGACTTGTTCCATATTCAAACGCCCTTTGTATTCGGTATCGGAAGCGGATAGACGTTCGAGGCTATCTAAAATGTATTTTACATCCAAAGGTCGGTCAACAAATTCTCGAGGTTCTGTAACTGTATCGGCAATTCCTCCTAATAATGCTTGTAATTGTTGAGCATTACTACCGGGATGTTCGGGTACAGCTACTACAAAGCCGTGGGAAGCCAGAAATTCGGCTAAATAAGCGAAACTAGTGCGGTCGGAACCTAATCCATGAGAAATTACAATTACCGGACGAGGTTTTTTTGTTGATGGTAAGTAAATATCTACAGGAAAGCTACGAATCCGAGATACATCGGTAAGGGTTCTGCTGTTTTTTGTATAAGTAAAACTTCCTGTTCGCAATATACCTGAAATAATACTATTTGAAACGGTTTCGCTGTTAGCTTCGTTCAAAGATTTTTCATTGATTCGCGCAACAGCTTTTCGAGTTCGATTAACAATATTTCTTGCTCGTAATGCAATTTCTAAACTGCGGAATAAATTTATTGAAATAGTTTGAGAAGGAAATTTACGTAGTATATTTATAATATTAAAATTTTCAGGTTTATCGGCTGCTAAAATTAAAGCGGCACGAGTCCCATAAAATCCACTGCTGCGACGATATTTTTCACGAGTTTGTCCGCGATTGCGGAATTCGCTTTGAACTACTTGCGAAAGACTTTCCAAAAGCGTTTCACCAATAGGTGAATATAAGAATTGAGAAACTTCAACAGCCCCCAAAGGAATGGGAGCAAGCAATGCTTCTCTTAATTCTCCCCTACTTTCTTTAGGGACATATTGAAAATATGCTGCTAATTCATCATTTACCTGTCCAGTTTTGGCATAAGTTTCTAAAGAATCAACCGAAATCGACCTTTCAACTATTCCAAAAGAAAGCTTTAATTTTTCTGCGCTAACAGCACGATTAGCAGTCAAAGCAGGTAAAGCGCAAGTAATAAAACAGCTTAAAGCTGCATTCAGCCAAATTGATTTTCGCATATGAACAGTGAGCAGTGAGCAGTGAGCAGTGAACAGTTATCAATTATCAATTATCAATTATCAGTTCTAAATTTAGAACTCCTAATTATTAACTCCTAACTCCTAACTCCTAATTATTAACTCCTAACTCCTAACTCCTAACTCCTAACTCCTAATTATTAACTCCTAACTCCTAATTCCTAACTCCTAACCTTGTCCAGACCAGGGTTCGAGAAAGTCGGGATAAAGTGTTAATCCACCATCAATATATAAAGTTTGTCCGGTGATATAAGCTGCTTCATCGGAACATAAGAAAGCTGTTACGGCTGCCATTTCTTCGGAGGTACCCGCTCTACCCATTGGTATATGGCTTTCTACATTGGCTTTTTTGTCTGGATCGTTTGTCCAAGCGTCGTTGATGGGGGTGATAGTTGCACCGGGGGCGATCGCGTTTACTCGAATCCCTCTTCTGGCATATTCTAACGCTAAAGTACGAGTTAGATTTTGCATCCCGCCTTTACTAACTGAATAACTGATATATTGTGGTCTGGGTATGATTTGGTGAACGCTGGAAACGTTGATAATACTTCCACCATTACTCCCATCGAGAAACATTTTGATTGCTTCTCTGGCACATAAATAAGCACCTTTTAAATTAACGTCAATTACTTTTGCAAATTCCTCAAATGGAATTTCGTGTGCTGCACCAGGTATTTGAATTCCCGCATTATTAATTAAAATATCCAATCCACCGAACTCTTTTTTTACTTCGGCGAACATTTCAACAATGTCTTCTTCCTTAGATACATCTGCTTGTACCAATATTTCCTTACCTTCACAACCGCAACGGGCATCAGTACAGGCTTTGTAAATCAATTTTTCGGTATCTTCGGCATCTTCAGGGCTTTTTCGATAGTTAATCGCCACATTTGCACCCTCTTGAGCAAATTTAACCGCAATCGATTGCCCTATTCCTGAAGTTGCACCCGTAACTAAAACGTTTTTTCCGCTAATTCCTTTCATGAAAAATATTAGTAATTTAGATATACAGTGTTTCTTGACGAGTTTATTACATTTACACCCTATTCCCTTCCATCTATAGTTGTAATCCAAAAGTGATATTTAGAAACCCGGTATCTTAGAGATACCGGGTTTCTAATACAGCATATTTTTTTCACGAATAATCTAATTTGAACTATTTGAATTCAAAATTGTAGATTCAGGATGTAAATCCTATAACTAAAAATAAGCTCCTATGATATTTATAAAAGCGGATATTGGGAAAAAACGGGTTTGCGGAATTTTCATAGTG
>ERZ1740052.627-NODE-627-length-11986-cov-4.611851_pt1 | contig 11986 bp, 8 predicted proteins | sample MGYA00581750_ERZ1740052 | MGnify/ENA primary metagenome ERZ1740052 (study PRJEB43018, sample SAMN04849743) | marine metagenome | isolation source: floating plastic debris | place: Pacific Ocean | collected 2008-08-30 | study: EMG produced TPA metagenomics assembly... | reverse complement strand
TATTTATTTGGTTTATGTTAAATCTGGGCAATCATCAGATGTAGTCACATGTCTAATCTACGGCGATTCCTACAATCGCCACACCCGCAGCACCTCCGCCACCGTCCATGCCTGGGCAAAACAACCCCGCGGCGTCATCGGTGCATCTCCATCAAAAATCTCACTCAAACTACCCAGACAGCCGCCGTTGAGATGCTGTACCAGCGGCTTGAGGAGTTCTTTTGCCTGGGCTACATCCTTGTACACCCGATAGTGGGCTTCAACGTAGGGACCTAGCAACCAGCCCCAGGTGGTGCCTTGGTGATAAGACCCATCGCGCTGGAGGGGAGTACCGCCATAGGTGCCAATGTATTGGGGGTGGGATGGCGCTAGCGATCGCAACCCGTGGGACGTCAGCAGTTCCCGACCACAGACATCAACCACCGCCCGCTGCTGGTCCAAGGTCAACAGAGAACTGCTAATCTCTCCGCCCACCAACGGTAGCGAAACCGCAAAAATCTGATTTGGCCGCAGCGCCCCATCGTCCCCCTCCGGACCATCGAGTACGTCATAGCAGTAGGCCCCCTGCCAAAACCGTTGAAACCCCGTCAGCGTATGCTGTGCCAGGGTTTTATAATCTTGGACAGGTTTACCCAAAACCCCGGCAAACTGCTCCATGCAGCGCAGCGCATTGTACCAAAGGGCGCTAATCTCAATTGGTTTACCAATGCGCGGTGTTACCACCCAGTCCCCTACCTTGGCATCCATCCAAGTCAGCTGTACCCCAGGCTCACCGGCATAGATCAAGCCATCGCTGTCCAGGTGAATGTGGTAACGCGTGCCCCGCTGATGCCAGTCAATCACCGCCGTTAGCTGCGGCCAAATCTCTCGTAGCAGGGCCTCATCCCCCGTCGCCGCATAGTAGGCCCGAATCGCCTCAAAGTACCAGAGAATGGCATCCACCGTATTGTACTCAGGGGTTTCCCCAGCATCGGGAAACAGATTCGGCAGCATACCCCGATCGAGATAGCGGGCAAAGGTACAAATGATGGTGCGGGCAATCTGAAAACGCCCGGTCGCCAGGGTCAGGCCCGGTAGGCTGATCATGGTGTCTCGCCCCCAGTCGCCAAACCAGGGGTAGCCGGCAATGACAGTTTTTCCCTCCGGTTCAACCACCAGGGGACGGTCCACAATAAACTGGTCCGCCGCCAGCACTAACTGTTGAAAGTGTTCTTGGGTGAGTCCTTGGGTGCCCTGCTGTGCAGCGGTCGGCTGGGCCTGTTCTAAACATCGGCGCTCATAGGCGACTCGAGCGGCCCAGGTCGCGTCCCCATCCAACGATGGCCTACGCACCGTACTGGCCGCCAACAAAATTGACTCTCCTGGCTCTAGGGTGATGGCTAAACTGGCCACACACAGATGGTCGTCGCGGTCGCTCAACCCTCGATACCGTTCCATGGTTAGGTCAAAGCCGTGGTACCAGTCGTGGTGGAGTTGAAAGTCGTTGCGATCGCACAAAATATAATACGGAACAGCCTCAGCAAATGCCTGTACATATACGCCGTCGGGCACCCGGCCCGTTTCCATCTGCCAGTTTTGTCCCTGGGTGTTGCCATGGTAGTCCCGATAGTTAACCAACACCCGCAACGACAGCTCGATTGGGGCATTACCCCGCTGCCGCCGATATTGCACATAGGTCGTATTTTCCCCCGGCTGCATCCAAATGCGCTTTTCTAAAAGGCCATCCCCCAGGGCAAAGGTCCAGACCGGTGTGGTTCCCTCCAGCCGAAAACCCTCAATAAATCGGTACCCCTGGGGGTCGACACTGCCATCTCCCCAGCGATTCGTGGCCAAACCATAGCGCTGACCGTCAGCATAGACCGTCTCATCTAACTTGGTTACCAGCAATGTGCGCCCCAATGGAGGCGTTAGTGCTGCCACCAACAAACCGTGGTAGCGCCTAGATAATACTCCCGCTTTCGTCCCCGCCGCGTAGCCCCCATTGCCGTTTGTCACCAACCATTCTCGAGTTTCAGCCGTTGCCAAATCGCCACAAAGTTCGCGTCCAACTGTCAGCATTATCTACCTCTTGGCTATGGGAAAAGCTCTGGCTTAACGCACTATGCCAACACTATTCACCATCAAAATGATGCTGAACTGACTGGATCAACAAAACCCCATGGAACTTTACAAAAAATGTTCAAAAAATGTTCAGCTTGTTTTTGAACGACGACGAGCCCTCACACTAACAACGCTACACATTAGCTACAGATTAACGAACCCGTTGTCGCCATAGCCCTAACCCCATCAAACCCAATAAGCCAATGGCTAAGCCTGGTTCCGGAACGGTAGCCACAGGTTCTGGCTCTGGGATGGGTGCCACGACCGGCTCAGGCTCAGGCGGAACCGGAACCGGCTCGGGGATAACCACAGGTTCAGGCTCAGGGGTAACCACAGGGGGTGGTGCGGGAGGAGCAACGACCACAACAGGTGCCGGTGGGGGAGTTGGCGGCACATTGACTAAACCCACACCACCTGAAGCAAAGTTAGGCCGCTGTCTGAGAAAAAATAAATCATTGGGCGCATTATCCAGAATGAAATATCGAAAAGTAACCGTCTCATTTGGATTCACCACACCGCCAGAAAAATTGGCGAAGTCTCGCACATCGGTGACTTCATCAACGTTCGAAAATCTATTGGAAACAGGTCTCTCAGACTGAAACCCCTGGGCAAAGGATAGACCATCTTCCTCAGGGCTAGCCACCCCAAACTGTTCCTGCAGTTCATGGTCAAAAAACACCCAGGGGGTGTTTGTGCGATTGGTTAGCACCGACTCGAACCTAAACCCGATTAGGCCTGCACTGAGCAGACCTTGAACCGATATAAATAAGTCTATATTGGGGCCAGTAACATCTTGAAAAACTCGCAGGGCATCGGATGTTCTTTCGGCCCCCGTAATGGTAAAGTCACCTGCAGCTTCACTAAACGTCAGGTTCTCTAAGCTTAAGCTGGCGGCCTTAGCCGGTGTATTCCAGAGGCCCACAGCTATCAAAAAGGCCACAGGCAGTGCTCGCTTACATCGAACAAATTGAGAAAAATCGATGAGCGCCATGGGATAAAAACAATCTAATTTTGCTTCCAGTCTAGCCAAGCAAAATCAAATCATGGTGATTTTTTTGAAGTTATAACCTCTTAGGCGTTGCTGATCCTCGGGATGATTTTATCTGCAAGCTACTGTCAAATAGCATGTCTAACCGATCGGATTCATCCTCCAAATCAGCAACGGCAGCTCTTAAAGTTCCCTAAACCTCCCCATAACGGCTACCCCCCCGACTGCTTCAAAGAACTTAATGCGTCTTCTAACTGGGTGGTTAATCGTTCTAGGGTGCTGTCCGAACTTAATGTGGGCCGCCCCTGTTTAATTAAGCTAGCCATACCGTCCACCGTAGACTGGTTTAACAGGTTCATTGGCTGATGTGTCAATGTTTGTTGTCCCCATTGGGTCCATAGCCATCCTGCCCGGAGTGAAGACCGTAGCCCTCGGGCATATTTTGGATAGCTTGGTAATGGCAACAACCGCCACGGTTGATACGGCACCCCAATAGAGGCGCACCAATCTTGCCACTTAAAACTCAGAATTCTTGGGCTGGTAACAACCGGAATCCAAGCCGTTCTGAGGGCATCAGCCACAATTGCCCCGTGCATCGCTTCGGCTAGTAAGACCTCGGTGGTGCTAATGGCTTGCAAAATTTGTTCTATGGGCCAACGCGGGTCAATATAGCCAGTCCCCATGGTCTCACACAGAGTATTCCAGGCGACATCGGCAATATTAGCATGGTGGATATGGGGCATAAAGGCATGGGAGACTGCTTTCTTGCTATCGGCAGTAAAACAGCGCCGCTCTAAGCTGCCACCATCGGTGATGGCTGTTATAGCCGGTAGCTTTAACCGGTTTGCTGACAGAGGCCCTCTGCCGCATGCGATATGCCAGTGGGGGGGAATCTGTGATAACGGTTGTTCATAGCCAGCACCGCTACTAAAGATAATCAGACGTTGGGCATCAGTCGTGCGTTCGGGTAGACGGTGATTGAGCAGGGTGCCGGTACCGATAAACTGGGTAGAGTCATCATCGTCAAAGAAATCCGGTAGCAGCTGGGGCCACAGCCAGGTGTTAAGCTCATCACCAAAGTTGGGTTGGCCATCTTGACGTCGATAGTAAAAGATTTTCATGCCGCATCCATCTAATATCTACCCGTTGCCACCCTGTCTAGCCACCCCGTCATATTGTAAGCCTTGGCTGGTAAAAGCTATCGGGCTGCTGATTCTCGGAATGACGTTATCTAAGCAATTCTGATTTACCGCATCATGACTCGAGGAGCGCATTCTCTAAATCAGTAACGGTAACCAGCGTCTATGTTCTATGTTTGTCTTTTTATTTAGTGGGCACTTTAACCATATATCAAAGCAACAATAAGCTTAGAAGCTTGCGTGTTGTTAAACCATATTCAATAACAAGTTGACTTGATTGTTAGTTCTGATGCTTTATTAAGCAAGCCAGTTCAATCTTTTGTAAAACAGATAAAAGCCGTTTGACGTTTTTGTATTTGCCCAAAAATCATCATTCTGAGGGCTTTGAGTCCAGTCTCTTCCAGACTATGATCCAAGAGGGATTCAAAAAAGAGATCTTGATACTGGCGTTGCTGATCCTCGGGATGATTTTATCTGCGAGATACTGTCCTCTGGCATATCTCACCGATCGGTTCATCCTCTAAATCAGCAACGGCTGATACTTGATAGCTAATTGGGACTGCCGGCCTATGCCAACGTTAGAAGCTGATATCTCTGGTGATGTGTCGCAGGCTATGCGCCCTCTTTTAATGATCTTCTAAAGCCTTTGCAGGAGAGTATTGATGCTTCAATTTGAATCCGAACAGTTAGGTAATTTAATCTTAAAGCTAGAACATGAGCAGTTTTCCGGAATAGCCTCTGTGGAAACATCATCAAACGTTTCTACCATCAAGCATCCGAGGATTTTAGTATTTTTCAATGGTGAGCTCACCTACTGCGGACTATCTCGACCAGACCCCATTGAACTCTCCCAAAAACTGGGTCAGCATTTTCAGTTAGATATCATGGAGGCAGCATTACAGCTGGCTCAAAAAAGAGTTGACGATCCCACCTCTGTGCGTAGATATCTAGAGCTATTTATTCGTCTTAAACTGTTTGACTGGTCAGCGGTCGAAGACTATATGCGCAGCCAGGCTGCGCTGGTGCTAGAGCAAATTTACCCCCATGCAGGCAGACTTGTCTTAAATACCTTGAGCTCAGTTGATCTGGCCTATGGAGACGACCGCCATGGATTTACCTGGGAACAGCTCCGGGGTGATATTTTTCAGCGGCAACAGGCCTGGGCTGACCTAGCGCCTAAAATTCCGTCTGCCCATGCCATTCCCTATCAACTCCAGGCTGACCAACAGCGGATCACCGATGCCTGGGCGCAACACCATTTACCTCAATGGGTTAATGGCCAGCGCACACTATATGAGATTGCTACCCAACTCAATATAGACCCGTTAGAATTAGCCCGCAAATATTTAAAGTTTGTTGCCATGGGCTGGCTTACCTTTGAGCAAGATAAATATCTCTCTACTATTAACCGATTAAAGAACGCTGTTAATAGTAAAGAATCAGTCGTTGATAAAATTTCAGTCACTGATGATAAGGCTAGCACCTTACCGACTATTCTGAGTGTTGATGATAGTCCTGTGGTTCAAGCCATGATCAAACGGATCATTGGCGACCACTACCATGTGCTACTGGCAAGTAACGCGATGGATGCGCTCAGTTTGTTGAATACGGAAAAAATTGAGCTATTACTGCTGGATGTCACGATGCCAGACATTGATGGCTTGGAACTATGCCGAACCATCCGGGGTATTGGCCGGTTTCGAGATCTTCCTATCATTATGCTGACGGCTAAAGATGGCGTGTTCAACAAAATTAGAGGGCAAATTGTTGGTTCAACCCACTATTTAACTAAGCCTGTTGAGCGCTCAAAGCTACTGGAGATTCTGGATAAATATGTTCCCAGTAAAGTGATGTCATAACGGTGTTGTTTATGATAAAGATAGATTTGACAGATGCCATGTTGGTTTGAATCCGCAACGCCAGTTCTATTTTTTTACCGATTATTATGGAAACCCAAGTCTACCTTCTTTTTGAGCTCAACGACCTGCAATATGGCATTGAGATAACCCAGGTCCGTGAGATTTTTGAGTTGCCAGAACTGACACCAATTGTCGATGCCCCTGGCGATATTATTGGTATCCTCAACTTTCGAGGTACGGTTTTGCCCATCATGCATTTAGCCAAACGTTTGGGACAGGACTGTCCCGCCTGTCAGCTAAGTGACAGCATTGTCGTGGTTGACTGGCAAGGCTTGCAGGTGGGCATGGTGGTGAATAAAGTCCATGATGTGCAATCTTTCCCTAGTTTAAGTATCGAGTCTGTGCCTACCTATGAGCTGAGAAAGCATAGCCATACTGCCTTTGCCAAAGGGATTGCCAAGGCCAATGACAGTTTGATTACGTTGTTAAACCCAGAAACGCTGATCCGTCAAACCGATGAGGTGACGATGATGACCTGGGAAGCAAGACTCAATAGCCTGGACGATGACGTTGCTCCCATCAGTGAAGAAACTGTTTTCACTGATGCCACCGCCTATCCCAGGGAGCAGATATTTGAGGTTCCATCTGGTCTATCTTTGACTAGCTTTTTCTCGCTTTACTGTCCCCAGGCGACACCCACCGAGAAAAAGGTTTTTCGGCAGCGGGCAATGGGTCTAAAACAATCTTTAGAGACCTCTGATCTGACTAGCCTAAAGGCATTGGCCGTAATTGAGCTAGGGAAAGAATATTTTGGTATAGAGCTGCAGCAGGTTAGGGAATTTATTAATACCCGGCAGATCAGGCCAGTGCCCTGTTGTCCCACACACATTCTGGGCAATATGAATCTACGGGGAGAAGTCATGACGTTAATTGATATTCGTAAGGCGCTAAATTTGCCAGGATCCGATAACAAAGCGACCAAGGCCGTTATTGTCGAAGCCGATAATATTGTTGCTGGGATTACGGTTGATCAGGTTCTAGATGTGGTTTATTTGCCCCCTTCAGATATTTCTTCAATGCCTGCAGCCATGTCTAAGCGTTGCCAAGCGTTCTTTCAGGGAGCTACCCATTATTATCAAAACACATTGAGTATTTTGGATCTCTCTAAACTTCTTGCCCAAGGGGGCCTCATTGTAGACCAGGCAGCTTAGGCATTGCCCCACCATCAATGGTCTCCAAAGCTCAATTCTAAAAAAATAATACAGGAGTGATTGTATGAAGATTACTACCCAGCTAAAACTGACCGTTGCCGGACTTGCTATCTTTACCATAGGTACAGCCTCTTGGGCCTACTTGGGTACGCGACAGGGCGAATTAGACGCTAGTGTTGTTAACAAGTCTGGTATTGTTCGAGGGGCGTCTCAGCGACTGGTTAAGTTAGAAACGAATGGCCAACCTGATGATGCATTGATTCAAAGAATTGATCAGTTAATTAATGCTCTGATCAATGGTGATGAGTCATTACAGCTGCCCAAGGCAACAAATGCTAACTATCTGGCTAGGATCCAGGAAGTGGAAAGTGACTGGCAACAGCTGAAAGCAACGGTTGTTCAATATCGTCAGAATCCCAATCTCAAAGCTAAATTGATTGAGGATAGTGAAGCTTACTTTGAACTCACTAATGACGCCGTATTTGCAGCGGAGACGATTGCATTTAATCGATTTAAGAGCATTGAGCTGCTTGAGCTAGCAATTGTATTTCTTGACCTCATTGTATTTGCCTTTGTATTTTGGACAATTCAGCGGGTATCCGACGTACTCCAGCAATCGGTGACAACGGTGACCGACAGTTCCTCAGAAATTGCGGCCACGGTGGAAGTACAGGAACGCCTCGTTGCGGATCAGACTGCCTCTGTGACGGTGACCACCTCTACGATTGAAGAGCTGGGTGCGGCGTCATTACAGGCAGCTCAACAGGCATATTCTTCAGCGACAGGTGCGAAAGCGGCGCTGAATCTAACTGAAACGGGTAGTCAGGCGGTGCAGGATACGGTGCAGGGAATTGAGGATTTGAATAATCAGGTAAGTGCGATCGCAGATCAGATTATGCAGCTGAGTGAGCAAACTGAGCAGATTTCAACCATTTCCAGTCTAGTAGCCGATGTGGCCGACCAAACCAACATGCTGGCCCTCAATGCAGCTGTAGAAGCCGCCCGAGCCGGTGAACAGGGTAAAGGCTTTGCCGTAGTCGCCGGTGAGATTCGTAAACTAGCTGACCAAAGCCGTGACTCAGCAGGCAAGATTAACATTCTGGTTGACGCTATTCAGTCCTCCATTAACAGCACAGTGATGGTGACCGACGAAGGCAACAAAACTGCAAAAGCTGGCATTGAAGTGGCCAGAAGTACCGCAGACGTCTTTAGCCGCATTGCCACCGCCATTAACGAAGTCTATTCAAACTCTCAACAGATTGCCCAAAGTGCTAAGCAGCAAGCCGTTGGTGTACAGCAAGCAGTTTCTGCCATGAACGCCATTAACCTCGGAGCCAAAGAGACTGTGACCGCAGTAAGCCAGGTCCAAACCTCCACCGAAGAACTTAAAACCATTGCCCAAGAGCTGCAAGTTGCTGTTTAGTCTTCTGCTTGCCTATCCTAACCCTCCCACACCATGTATATCGAAGACGAAGAGCTGCGCACGCTCTATCGCGATGCCAGTAACGATCATCTGAGCAAATTAGAGGCAGGATTTCTCTACTTAGAGAAACATCCGGATGACCCCGCTAAACTCAAAGAAATGCTGCGGGCGACCCACTCCCTCAAAGGAGACTCTCGTATGTTGGGGGTGCAGGATGCAGAAAAATTGACCCACCAGCTAGAAGATCTGTTGAGCAGTGTGGAACAGGGACAGCGGTATGTGACCCCTGAATTCTGCGACTGTCTCTACCAGGGGCTAGATGCCATCCGCAAAATAGCCCACGAAGCCGTTACGGGAGATCCGGCTAATGTCAGCGTGTTTCATGTATTAGCCCAACTCATGAATGCTGGGGATCTCCCTGCCCCAGTTGAGCCGCAACAACAAACCCTGGCTGAGGCTGAGGTTATTGACAGCCATCAGGTAGATCAGAGTCATACTGACCCCATGGTGACATTATCAGCGGTAGAAGAATTAGAGCGGAAGCTAGAGGCCACTAATGATGTTTCTCAGACACTGGCGGTGGAAGAGATACCCCCTACCAAACTAACGACCGAGACAGCGACTGAGCCATACCAAATAGACACCGTCAGGGTTGCGTCTACTAGACTTGATACCCTGATCACTCAAGCAGGTGAGTTAGCTGTCACCAAACGACGTATTACCCGTCGGATGGATGACATCGACAACGTTCTTTTCTTTTGGGAAGACTGGGTCCGAGATAATTTGGTCAACCGTCTAACATTTGATGAACCAGCCACCCAGGGAATTGAGGCCTTGGTTCCTTTGCAAACCCTTCAGCAGGGTACCGAAGATCGTCTTGATCAGCTGGGTGCCTTGCTAAAACAGCTACGTACCACTGCCTACGAAGATTCTGCTCAGTTAGAAACCCTCTCCAACGAGCTCGAATCAGGCATTCTCAAACTACGCCAGCTGCCATTATCCAGTCTGTTTAGCCTGTTCCCACGGATGGTTCGTGACCTGGCAAAGCAACAGGAAAAAACTATTAACCTTGTTATTGAAGGAGGGGATACCCAGGCAGATAAACGCATCTTAGAAGAGATGAAGGCTCCCCTCACCCACCTAATCCGCAATGCCATTGACCATGGGATTGAAGCCCCCAGTGAGCGCATTGCCATGGGCAAACCACCCACGGCAACCATCTGGCTCAAAGCCCATCAGCGTGGTAGCCATATCGACATTGAAGTTGTCGATGACGGTCGTGGTCTGAGCTTAGAGAGTATTAAGCGAACGGCTGTTCGACAAGGGATCCGTACCGACGCCGACCTGGCAAAAATGAGCGTTGAACAAATCCAGAACTTAATTTTTATGCCTGGATTCTCCACCCGCACAGCCATAACCGAAATTTCGGGTAGGGGGGTGGGATTAGATGTGGTGCGGGTTAATGTTGAACACCTAAAAGGGGCCATTCATGTGCAGTCTAGTCCGGCCCAAGGATGCGCTTTTCGATTTACCCTCAACACCAGTCTGGCTACCGCATCCGCGCTGATTGTAGCCATTAATCACACACCCTATGCTATTCCAATCGAATTTGTCGATGTCATGATGCGGGTTGATCGCAAAGAAATTTTTACCCTGGAAGGCAGACCCACTATTAACTTACAAGGGCAACCCCTATCCATTTCCTGGCTAAGCGATCTTCTAGAAATGCCCGTTTCGGCCGCTGCTCGGACGATTTCTATTCCCAAACAGGCTATTCCCTGCATTGTCCTCAAAGCTGGTTCAGAACGTCTGGGATTGTTTGTTGACGAATTAATTGATCAGCAAGATATTGTATTAAAACCCCATAGCAAGCTACTCAAGCGTGTGCGTAATATCTCAGGAGCCACCATTCTGGGAGCGGGGGAAGTTTGTATGGTGCTCAGCCCCCAAGATCTGATCAAATCTGTTCAAGGGAGCGCGCAAGAACCCATCGCCACAAATCTTGCCACCAACTGGGAACTCACCGTTACCAAACCAAAGGTGTTGTTGGTAGAAGATTCTATACCCATTCGTACCCAGGTACGACGGATTCTGGAGGGGGCAGGATATCAAGTGACCACGGCGGTAGATGGGCTGGATGGGCTGGATAAACTGGAGCAAGAAGGAGCCTTTGATGCCGTGGTCTCCGATGTAGAAATGCCTAATCTGGACGGTCTAGGATTAACCAGTCGCATTCGAGAAGAAACAAAATACGAAAATTTACCCATCGTTTTGGTAACCACCTTGGCCCAAGATGATGACAAGCGCCGTGGCGCAGACGCTGGCGCCAATGCCTACATCACCAAAGGTGATTTTGACCAAAGTTTACTCATTGATACCCTAAGGAGATTAATTTAACCATGTCTACCCCAATTAAAGTTGTTCTTGTTGAAGACTCCGCCATTGCGTTGCAAATCTTACAACGGTTAATCGATTCGTCTCCTGAGGTGGATGTTGTTGGTACGGCCCAAGATGGTGCTGATGGGTTAAGGGTGATTGCCCAGACCATGCCAGATGTCATCTGTACTGACCTACAAATGCCCAAAATGGACGGTCTGGAATTTACCGAAAAGGTCATGTCTGAATTTCCTCGCCCTATATTGGTGGTGAGCAATACGGTACACCCTGCCGATGTGGACAATATCTTTAATCTGATGCAGGCTGGTGCCTTAGACTTTTTTCCAAATCCCACATCAGGAACAGCGATCGACTACGAAAAACTCAAAAATTCATTAATTACTAAGATTAAAGTCTTGGCGAGTAAGAAAGTTTAGATTCCAGGTTTCACTAATCTTCTGCGTTGTTGTTTCTAGACATCTACGTTTACATTTCAATCTCATTTTGGCCTGCTCAGTTATCCGCCTTAAGGGGACTGCACAAAAATAAAGGTCCAGATAAAGACATCTGATAGGGGCATTGCATGCAATGCCCCTATCAGATTGAGCGGTAGTCTACTTGGGGGCAAATGCCTAAGCGCTGAAAATTGGGCAGGTTTTGAGCTGTTGACAGTAACTGAGATGCTGTTGGTGTCAACAAGCCTTGTTGGAGGTGTTGTAACCAGGTGAACACTTTGTGTGCTAATAGTTGTTGATACCTCAATTTGTTTTTCTATTGATTTGAATCAGATGAATCGTTTACAGACGGTTATCATCCCGTAACATATCAAGCTGATCTCGGAAGTGTTTTTGCTATCCGTCGATTGATTCATACTCTGTTTGAAAATGCTC
>ERZ1740052.625-NODE-625-length-11999-cov-5.458557_pt1 | contig 11999 bp, 14 predicted proteins | sample MGYA00581750_ERZ1740052 | MGnify/ENA primary metagenome ERZ1740052 (study PRJEB43018, sample SAMN04849743) | marine metagenome | isolation source: floating plastic debris | place: Pacific Ocean | collected 2008-08-30 | study: EMG produced TPA metagenomics assembly... | reverse complement strand
AAAATCTTATTCGCTGGCACAACAACATTAAACGGGATAGAAAACTCTTCATTAGCAGGTACTTTAAACTCTTCCGAAGATACTTGCGCTACTTCTTCACCACTAATAATAACTTTAATCTCATCTGTAGCTAACTTCCCTCCTATATCATTTTCATTTTTAAAATAAGCTTGGGCTTGTAATCTAACAGTATCAGATTTTAATGATAAGAACTTAATATCGTCTACTTTAATAAAGGTAGGTTTCTTTTTTACTGAACAATTCACTAACAAGAAACATATAGCTGTAAAATAAATTAAATTCTTCATTTGTTTTCTATAAATTTGATTCATCAAAAGTACCAATTTACCTTGAATATATGAAGCTAAACGACTTCAGAACTTTTTTTAATAAAGAACTAGAAAATATATACCCTAAAAAAGAGATAGATGCTTTCTTTTTTAGAATTATTGAAGATGAAATGGGATTAAGTTTACTTGATCTTTTTACCCAAAAGGATGCCATCATAGACCCAAGCAAGCTAGAATTATTCAATAATATATTAAATAGACTAAAAAAAGAAGAACCAATACAATACATTTTAGGTTCTACTGAATTTTATGGATACAAATTTTATGTGAATCCCAATGTTTTAATTCCTCGACCAGAAACTGAAGAATTAATTAGTTGGGTAAAAGAAAATTTAACTATTGATAAAACACCTAAAATACTAGATATTGGTACAGGTTCTGGATGTATAGCTATTACTTTAAAAAAAGAACTACCAAATAGTGATGTATCTGCAATAGATATTTCGGAAGGCGCTATAAAAACAGCTAGTAACAATGCTGAAAATAATAGAGCGGAAATCAATTTTATTAAACACGATATTCTATCTGAGAAAAAATTAGAATATAAATATGATATTATTGTTTCTAATCCTCCGTATGTAAGAAATCTAGAAAAACAAGAAATAAAAAATAACGTACTAAATAATGAACCACATTTAGCGTTATTTGTAGAAGATGATAATCCATTGATTTTCTATAAAAGAATTGCTGATGTAGCTAAATACGCTTTAAATCCAAATGGAATTCTTTTTTTTGAAATCAATCAGTATTTAGGAATAGAAACCAAAGAAATGTTGATTCATAAAGGGTTTAAAAACGTAATTTTAAAACAAGATTTATTTGGTAACGACAGAATGATTAAAGCCAATCTTTAAATAATTATTATGGAAGATAATCTCCAAAACGAATTAGAAAAACTACAAAAAGAAAATGATGCTTTACGTGCTAAAGTAGACAGAGCTAACGAAAAAGCTCAACGAAAACAAGAACGAACTAAAAAAACTTTAAGCTGGACATGGAAATTATTTACAGGTGCCTCATTAAATAAAAACTTTAATAATTGGTTTACTGAATTCCATACAGAAAGAAAAGTTTCTCCAGATACTTCTGCTAATTTACTTACATCCTTAGTACAACGATTTGTTCGTGTACGTCTATTGAGTGTTATTTTATAATTATTTTCTATAGTTCCGTCTTTAGTATCATTATACATATTAGTAAAACAGAATGACTTAATTAGAACTCAAAACGCTCTTGTTGAAGGAACACGAAAAAGTTCTTACAGCTTTCAATTAGAGGGTATTTATGATGCGATTGGAAGAAATAACGGAAAAGTAACTAAAAATATAAGATCTAGAATTATCTCACTTTCTCACAGTTTAACACCTTATAAAATTTTAGAAGAAGATGGTAAGCTTTCTAATAAGACATACAGCTCAGAAAGAACTCAACTTTTATTATTCTTAGTAAACTCGGGTATTAATACTGGTGAATTAGATAAAATTTATGCTGCTTCAGATTTTTCACATTGTTATTTCAAAAATACAAATTTAACAGGTGCTTATTTATCTGGGATCAATTTAGCTAATTCTAACTTTGAAAATGCTGAATTACAAAGAGCTAAATTAGATGGTGCTAATTTAACTAACTCAAACCTTAAAAATATTCAGTTTTCTAACGGATGGGCAAGAAATACCATTTTTATTAATACTGATTTAACCAATGCAAGAATCACTAAAGCTAAAGATCTTTCTGGAGCAGATTTTACAGACGCCGAAATTAGTAATACTAATTTCGATCTATCAGAACTCAAAAACGTAAAAGGATTATAAAACAAAAAAGAGGCTTAAATAAGCCTCTTTTTTGTTTTATGTAGAATTTTATTGATTACTTAAAGTTATAAGTAATTCCAAAATTAATTCCAAATGAAGAATATGGTGCTTCAGGTGAAGGTAAACCATTTTCTCCCCATTGTAATTTTTCTTGTAACAATAAAGCTAACTCAGATAATGGAGTAACAGCTAATTGTTGAGCTAAAGCATCAGCAGGCACATTAATTGTTCCGTTTAATGTAGCATTAAAATCTCCTAATTCGGAAGTATCTCTAGTCACGTTAATCGCCATATATTCTACTTCAGCAAATAACGAAAATCTTTCAGTAATAGGAAATTTATATCCAGCTGCACCTATAAAACCTAGAGGAAACTTACCTCTAAAATCAGTAGTAAAATCAGCTTTTACATCACCTGTACCTGTTAAAGCAGCTGGCAGCGTTAAATCTACCACAGCTTCAGTTTTTCCTGCTATTTTAGTTAAAACACCAGCACGTACATATACATTTTTAGTAATGTTATAAATTCCAGATAAAGAAGCTCCAAAAGCTCTACCTCTAGTTTTCATATCTAAAAGACCTTCAACTTTTTGAAACTGTTGGTCAGTTCCGTAGATATATCCTACACCTACTTCTACTCCCCATTTTTCGTTAAAAAAGTATCCACCTCTTAATTGAGTTTGTACTCCTTCACCATAACTCCCTTCGAAAGTGCCAAGATCAACAATACTACCAGTTGTTGGAGATAAAACAGAATTTGTTCCAAATTCCTTCTCTCCTGCTCCAAATGCATATCCTCCACTAAAAGATACATAAAATTGTGCGCTAGCTGTAAATGAACATAAGACTACACACAATACCAAAAAACTATTTTTAATCATAAATATTAAATGTTTGTTGCAATTATTGAGGCGCGAAAATCATAAAAATATCAGTATTTTTGGCTATCAGAAGCCATATTTTTTTATTTTTTTTGAATACAAATATTTTAATAACTGACGTACAGGATTTTATAAATTTCAATTTAAAAAATGATATTTCTAAACTCATTTTTAAAGGGAGTCCTTTTGATAAAATTTCAGTACAGGAACTAGCAAATCAAATACAAGCCAAGCAAAAGAGCGAAAAAAAACTTCCAACTTGGTTTACCACAAAAAACATTTATTATCCTGCTAAAATCTCTATAGAACAAACATCTTCTGAAATTACTGCAGCTTATAAATCTAAATTAGTTAAAGGGAAAAAAATAGCTGATATTTCTGGTGGTTTTGGTGTAGATTCATACTATTTTTCTAAAGTATTTGAAAAAGTATTCCATTGTGAAATTAATTCTGAACTTTCCGCAATTGTAAAGCACAATGCAGGTCAGTTAAATATTGACAATATAGAAACTAATAATATTAATGGAATTCAATTTGTTGAACAATATACTGGTAAATTCGATTGCATTTATATAGATCCATCTAGAAGAGATATACAACAAAATAAAGTCTTTTTTTTAAGAGATTGTGCTCCGAATGTACCTGATTCTTTAGATATACTATTTGCAAAATCAAAGCAGATACTTATAAAAACTTCACCTTTATTAGATCTTTCTTCAGCAATAAAAGAATTAAGTAATGTTAAAGTAATTCATATCGTTGCTGTAAATAATGAAGTGAAAGAGTTGTTGTTTTTACTTGAGCATAATTTTAATGGAAATACTACTATTAAAACAGTAAATATTTTAAAATCTGAAATACAAAAATTTAATTTCAATTTATCTGAAGATAAAATTACTCCAGAATACAGTTTGCCTTTAAATTATTTATACGAACCAAATGTTGCTATTTTAAAATCCGGAGCGTTTGATAGAATTGCAACTCAATTCAATATAAAAAAATTACATAATCATACACATTTATATACTTCAGATGAATTAGTTGAATTCCCTGGAAGATCTTTTAAAATTGAAAAAACAATTCAGTACAACAAAAAAATAATTCAAAGAGAAGTTCAAGAAAAGAAAGCAAATATTACTGTAAGAAACTTTGGTAAATCAGTAGATCAGATAAGGAAAGAGACTAAAATTAAGAATGGCGGCAACACATATATTTTCGCGACTAAACTCTTAAATGAATCTAAGGTTTTGATAATCAGCAGTAAAATTAAATAGTTTTTTTTTATCTTTGATTTGGTTACTTAACTAAGTTAGAGGTAGCTACTGAAAAGTGTTTAAGGGGGAAACACTAGCGTAGCCTAGGTCTTTTAGGCTACGCGCCCCTTACAATTCTTAACTACTTACACTACAGTTTACTTATATTTTAAAAAGATTTGTATTTTAGCTTCAATAATCAATATAACTCAACTCAATGCCTTTTTTAAACGATCAAGAACTAGAAGATTTACAACAAGAGATTAAAGACCTGAATTCTAAAAATGAAGATTTAGAAAATGAATTGAATGAAAAAGTTGAAGAAATTGCTGATGTAAAAAGTGTATCTCGAAATAGAAACATAATTTTAAGCTTTATTGCTGGTATTAGTTTGGCGTTAGCTTATTTTGCCTACCAAGGTAAATTTGGTGATCCAACATCAAAAACATCTGCTTTAAATCAAGAACAAATAGACAGAATTATAGACAGTGTTCAAACTGCTAATTCAGATAACTATCAAGATGAAAGTTATAATGATGAATATGACGATGAAGGTTCTTCTACTGGCAATGGTAAAATTTCTGCTATTAAAGATGGAATAAAAGGAAAAACAGTTTATTCTGTACAAATTGGAGCTTTTACAGAAAAAAGATATCCTTTATTATCTAAAACTATAGCTGGAAATTTATCTGATGATGATTATTTGAGATATTCTATTGGTCTATTTGAAACACTTAAAGAAGCTCAAAATTTCAGAAGGCAATTATTAAAATATGGATTTGAAGATGCATTTGTTGCATCTTACATAAACGGAAAAAGACAACAAATTCACAAACCTTATTAAGAACAAATGATAAAAAGTTTTTTTAGAACGCTAGTGTTATCTTTATCACTAAGCGTTCATTTTTTTTATGCACAAGAAACACAAATTCCAACTGAAAAAACACAATTAGGTTTTGCTCAATTGGATTTTTTAAGTATAAATATGCCTGATAATAATGAACCAAATATGGATTTTACAGGTATTCACTATAACTTAAAATTAAATGATTGGAGTTATGCTGGATTAGGTTTCTATGGTGCTGTTGGTGGTATTAGAGGTGGTTTTTTTACTTTGGGAGTAAATGCTGGTGTTAATTATAAATTTTATAACAACTTTTTCGTAGATACCGGAATACACTTTGGCGGCGGCGGTGGTGCAGCTGCTCCTGATGGTGGTGGTGCTTTCATTTTACCTCACTTTAATTTAGGATATGATTTTAAGCACTTCTCTATATCTTCTGGTTGGAGTTACATAGACTTTTTTGATGGCGGTACAATTAATAGCAATCAATTTTATGCTGCTGTACAAATACCATTAAACTTTACTCATGCTGACTTTAAGAATAAAGAAAGTAATTACACTTTTGAAGATTTAAAAAGTAGTGATTGGAATACTAAATCTAATCGAATCTCTCTTATGGTACATTTAAACAATTTATCAGTTAGAGGTGATTCTCAATTTTCTACTGGGAAATCAATAGAAGGAAGAACTATAAGATTGGCTGGTTTTGAATTTATATCTTTTTTAAATAAAAATTGGCTATTCTTTGTTAGAGCAGACGGTGCTTTCCATGGAATTCCTGCTGGTTATATGGATATTTTCTTAGGTGGTGGTTATCATTTACCTCTGAATAAAAATAGAACTAATATTCAAGCTAAATTTGGAATTGGAGCTGGCGGTGGCGGCGGAGTTGACACCAAAGGTGGTTTTTTAATTTATCCTGATATTTCATTAGAACAAAAATTATTTGACAATTTCTATGCAACTATAAATAAAGGATACCTAATGAGTCCCGATGCTCACTTCTTAACTTCTACTTTTGGAGTTGGATTAAAATATTATGTAGATAAGGAAGGAACTACGTCAGATTTCTCTGAACCAAATAGTTTTAAATTTAAAGGAATACAAACTATTATAAAACAAGATTGGTATTTAGATGCAGCAAGAAATGGTAATTTCAACTTGGATATGCATCAAATTTCATTACAAGTCAATGTATTCTTAAATAAATATATTTATGCTGCTGGCCAGACTTCATTTGCAAATTTTGGAGATGCAGGTGCTTATGCAGAAGGAATTGTTGGTTTAGGTGCAGAATCTAATCGTTTCTTAAAAGATAAAGTTAGTGTTTATGGTCAATTATTAGGCGGAGCTGCTGGAGGTGGTGGAATAAGTACTGGTCAAGGATTAATTGTAAAACCAAGTTTCGGTTTAGACATAAAATTATTAGAAAACTTAAGTCTAAGAAGTGGTATTGGTTATGTAAAAGCAAGAGGCGGAAGTTTAAGTAGTACTTTTGCTAACTTTGGAATTAATTATAATATTTCTATGCTTACTGCTAAATAATATTATTTAGTTTTGTAGCTTATTGCTGAGGAATTATGCAGAAAAAAATAAACATACAGAATAAAAAAGCTCGTTTTGAATACGAGATTATAGATAAATATACTGCTGGTATCCAATTAACGGGTACAGAAATCAAATCTATTCGACAAAGTAAAGCTAGAATCACAGAAAGCTTTTGTGAATTTAATGAACGAGGTGAATTGTTTGTAATTAACATGTATATTGAAGAATATGCTTTTGGTCACCACTACAATCATAATCCTAAAAGCGAACGTAGACTTTTATTGAATAAACAAGAACTTAAAAAACTAGCTCGTGAAGTTGAAGCCAAAGGTAATACAATAGTTCCTTTACGTTTATTTATCAATGAAAATGGTTTGGCTAAACTTGATATTGCTTTAGCTAAAGGTAAAAAAACTCATGACAAACGAAACACAATAAAAGATCGTGACAATAAAAGAGATCTAGCACGTTTGAAAAAGAATTACTAATCATGCTTAAAGAGAAACTAGCTAAATACAATATCATTCTCGCTTCTGGTTCACCAAGACGTCAACAATTTTTTCGGGATTTAGACTTAGAATTTGAAATTAGATTAAAAGAAGTTGAAGAAGTTTTCCCTGATCATTTAAAAGAATTTGAAATCACTGATTTTTTGGCTGATTTAAAATCAAAAGCTTTTGATAATGAATTAAAGGATAATGATATACTAATTACTTCTGACACTATTGTTTGGTTAAACGATAAAGCACTTGGTAAACCTAAAGATTATGACGATGCTTTTAATATGCTTAAGAGTTTATCTAATACAAGTCATAAAGTAATTACTTCTGTAAGTATTAAAGGAAAAAACTTTCAAAAAATATTTCATGATATTGCTTTAGTTAACTTTAGAGAACTTACAAATGAAGAGATTCATTATTACATAAAGAACTACGAGCCTTTTGATAAAGCTGGAGCTTACGGCATACAAGATTGGATAGGCTAAATAGGAATCAATAAAATAGAAGGAAGCTATTTTAACGTTATGGGACTTCCTGTTCATAAATTATATAAAGAATTAGAGAATTTATAACCTTCTTATAAGCTAAAAGTTTATTTTTGGGCAGAATTTACAACACGACAATGAAAAAATACACATTTACAGAAAAAAAAGACACACGTTCTGGTTTTGGTGACGGTTTAACTGAATTAGGAAAAACAAATCCTAATGTAGTAGCCTTATGTGCTGATTTAACAGGTTCATTAAAAATGAATGAATTCGAAAAAAATCATCCAGATCGCTTTTTTCAAGTAGGTATTGCAGAAGCAAACATGATGGGAATAGCAGCTGGACTTACTATTGGTGGTAAAATTCCTTTTACTGGAACATTTGCTAATTTCTCTACAGGAAGAGTTTACGATCAAATTCGTCAATCTATTGCGTATTCACACAAAAACGTTAAAATATGTGCTTCTCACGCAGGTTTAACTTTAGGTGAAGATGGTGCAACACACCAAATTTTAGAAGATATTGGGTTAATGAAAATGTTACCTGGTATGACTGTAATCAACACTTGTGATTATAATCAAACTAAAGAAGCTACAATCGCTATTGCTGAGCATGATGGACCAGTTTATTTACGTTTTGGTAGACCAAAAGTTCCAGTATTTATGCCACAAGGTGAATTTAAAATTGGAAAAGCTATTAAATTATCTGAAGGTACAGATGCAACTATAGTTGCTACAGGTCATTTAGTTTGGGAATCTTAATTAGCTGCTGAGGAATTAGAAAAAGAAGGAATTTCTGCTGAAGTTATTAATATTCATACGATAAAACCTTTAGATGAAGAAGCTATTTTAGCCTCTATAGCAAAAACAAAATGTGTTGTTACTGCGGAAGAGCATAATAAATTAGGAGGATTAGGTGAAAGTGTTGCTCGTTGTTTAGCTCAAAACGCTCCTACTCCACAAGAATTTGTTGCTGTAGATGATAGTTTTGGAGAATCTGGAACACCAAATCAATTAATGAAAAAATACAAAATTAACGATGAAGCTGTCATAGCAGCTGTTAAGAAAGTAATAAAGAGAAAATAAACGAGCTAATAACTCGTTTTTTTTATATACAATAATTCTAAAAGTAAAATTATGAAGAAACTTATTTTTACATTATGCTTATTATTTGCAGCTGTACATTTTTCTGAAGCGCAAATAGGTTTTGGTATTAAAGGAGGTATAAACTACAACTCAGATTCATTTAGAGATGTTTCTGATGATATTATTAACGGAAATGCAGAAAGCAGAACAGGATTTCATGCTGGTGTTTGGTTACGTTTTAAACTTCCAATGACAGGTTGGTATATTAGACCTGAATTGGTATATACATCTTTAAAAAGTGAAGTAGAATTAAACACAACTCCTCTTACAACTAAAGCTAATTATGATTTTCAGAAAATAGATATTCCTGTATTATTAGGGAAAAAATTCTTCAAGATAGCTTATGCTCACATTGGACCATCTTTTCAATATTTAATTGATGGTGATTTAGATTTTGATGCTGTTTCTAATATAAAAGCTGATGGTTTTACTGTTGGTTTACAATTAGGAGGTGGAATAGAAATAGGAAAAGTTGGTTTAGACTTACGTTGGGAAAGAGCTTTTTCTGATGTAGAATCTGAATTAATTTCTAATGTTGGATCTGCAAATTTCGACACTAGAGTAAATCAAATTATTATAGGACTTTCATACAGATTTTAATTAAAATCTACTATAAAATAAAAAAGGACAACGAAATTCGTTGTCCTTTTTTATTTATAACTTATTAGGATATTAATTATCCTTAGATTTTCTGATGTCTGGATTTAAATAATCTGGTAATGTAGGATTATCTGGATCACTAAAATCATTTAACGGATTATTATCTTCTATCATAGTATCTTCATTTCTTGTTAAGATAAGATCGCCATCGTCGTCTGTATCAGCAAAATTTGGTAATCCGTCTCCATCTGTATCGTCGTTCCATGGTTTTCCATCTCCATCTAAATCTTCTAATATCGATGGTATTCCATCAACATCACCATCTGTATTTTCAACAATATCATTCATCTCCACATAAAACATTAATATATCATTAGGTAATATTCCACCAGTTAGAATTCCTTCATTTCTATAAGCTAAACCAGAAGGAATAAATAAAACACCTTTACCTGTACCTGAATATGTTAATGGTCCATTAGGGACACTTGCGTTAACTCCTCCTTTAAAATTTGTCATTCCGTAAGTCCAACCACGAATAACTCCTGAACCTAAAACAAACCAAGTATTAATGTTAACATCAAACTGAGTAGGACTAATTCTTTCTGTATCTAAAATTTTTCTTCCAGAATAATTTACTAAAACAGAATCTACAACAGTTGGATTTCCTTTTGATGATGTACCCTCATCTCTAACATAAGCATAAAGTTTAAAATCAATATCATTACCATTAATAGTTTCAACAACATCTTGTGTCTTTAAATTTGGATCTTCAGAAAGTGGAGTTTTTCCATCTTCCATAGGTTTTACCAAATCAGTATCTAAATCATAATAATGATTTTTAAAAAATTTAACTAAAGAATCATTATCAATAACAGATTGTGCTGCATGATCAAAGTTTGGATCAATTGTACTCACAGGACCATCATCACCACACGAATACACTAAAATTGAAATAATACCAACTAATAGTATATGTTTTATTTTCATCATTTATTTTTATTTAGGCTTGCAATTTACCATTTTTATACCTTTGTAAAAAGAAGTCAACAAAAAATTAACTTTTTGAATGAGGATTGATAAATATTTATGGTGTATAAGATTGTTTAAAACAAGAAATATAGCCACAAATGCTTGTAAAAAAGGACAAGTAAAAATAGATGATAAAATTTGTAAGCCTTCAAGAGATATTTTTGGAGGAGAAACGATAACTGTTCGTAAAAATCAGATCAATTATAAAATAACTGTTTTAGATATACCTCCGAACAGAGTCGGTGCTAAATTAGTTGATTTATACAGGAAAGACATAACTCCTAAAGAAGAGTTTGAAAAAACAGAGTTATTAAAATACGCCAAAGATTATTACAGGAAAAAAGGAACAGGAAGACCAACTAAAAAAGACAGAAGAGATATTGAAGATTATTATGAAACTAATGAAGAAGATTCATAAATTTGCAGTATGACAGAGACAAATAATATCATTTTAAATAATACACAGATTCATCAAAAAATAAAGAGAATAGCTTATCAAATTTATGAAGTAAATCATCAAGAAAATGAAGTTGTTATAGCTGGTATAGCAAATAATGGTTATTTGTTAGCGGAAAAAATTGTTGAAGAACTAAAAAGTATTTCTGATTTAAATATCACTCTTTGTAAAGTAAGTATCAACAAAAAAAATCCATTAGAAGAAATTACGACTGATATTGCTGTTGAAGATTATATTAACAAACCTCTGGTATTGGTAGATGATGTTTTACACTCTGGAACTACGTTAATATATGCTGTAAAACACTTTTTAGGAGTTCCTTTAAAGAAATTTAAAACAGCAGTATTGGTAAATAGAAACCATAAAAAATACCCTATAAAAGCCGATTTTAAGGGTATTTCGTTATCAACATCTATAAAAGAGCATGTTGTAGTAGAGTTTAACAATAATGAAATTATTGCTTTTTTAGAATAGATTGAATCGTTAATGTAATTTCATCTATAGTTTTACCGCTAGTATTTACTTTTTCTGTAGCTTGTTCATAGAAAAAACTACGTTCAAATAAATGTTTAGCTATAAATTCATGTAATTCTTCATCATTTAATTTAGCTACTAAAGGCCTTGATTCTTTTTCATCCTTTAATCTTTCAACTATTGTTTTGATTGATGTTCTTAAATAAATGGAAATTACATTCTCTCTCTTATTAATTATATCCATATTTCCAGCATAACATGGTGTACCACCTCCTAAGGAAAGAATAAAGTCATCATCTTTATCTAAAAGTTCTTTTAAGTATTCATGTTCTTTTAGTCTGAAAAAAATCTCCCCTTCTACATCAAAAATTTCTGGAATTGTTTTATTCAATTTACTTTCTATGTAATGGTCTAAATCTATAAAAGGTAAATTTTCCGCTTCAGAAACAAATTTTCCTATGGTAGATTTACCACATCCCATTTAACCTAAAATTATAATTTTCATGTATATAGCACTTTGCTGCTCAGCGCTCACAAAAAATTGATATTTGGTTCTGAGTTGTTGGCGCATCAAAGCTGCAAACAATATAACAAAAGTTCAATGAAATGAGTAATAATTC
>ERZ1740052.623-NODE-623-length-12009-cov-10.559896_pt1 | contig 12009 bp, 8 predicted proteins | sample MGYA00581750_ERZ1740052 | MGnify/ENA primary metagenome ERZ1740052 (study PRJEB43018, sample SAMN04849743) | marine metagenome | isolation source: floating plastic debris | place: Pacific Ocean | collected 2008-08-30 | study: EMG produced TPA metagenomics assembly... | reverse complement strand
TAACTAATTTACCAATTACACCACCCCAATGTTTTCAAACTGTCTGCAAACAATTAGTGGAATTTTAATCAATTTTTATTCACTCTAATTTAACAATATAGAACCCCGAATTATAATGATCGTTATCATTCAAAAACAGTAATTTTTATATAACCGCCCCAAGCCAGAATGAAGGCGAATACGATCGCCGCGATTGCTTGTCTTAGCATCAATCTCAAAGCAAATTTGGGTGATTGTTCACGGGCGATTGTCAGTGCTGTCACCAGACAGGGTAACAGTACCCCGGCTAGATAAACGCCTGTAAGGATTTGCACTGGGGACAACAGGCTGACCGTATTTGGTTCAGCAAATAGCAGTAGCCCGTCTTTGCGAACTGATGCCAGAATCACAGGTAATGCTGCTTCCGGTGGCAGCCGAAACAAACCCATTATTGGATCTATCAACCGACTCAAACCATTCAAAACACCCAACCAATCCAGGACAGAGGCAATCAACGCGATTGCCAAAAAGATGGGAATAGCATTGGTGAAGAACTGGTTGAGGGTTCCCTTTGTTTCGCGCCAAATGGCTGACCATCGAGGAACTTCCAGGAAAGTGCGATGTTCAATCATCAGCCGGTTTTGGGGAGAACGAGCCGATTTGGGCGCAATCAAGCGCGTATAAATCAACGTTGTAATCGTCAGGTAGACCAGGTAAGGAATCACCAGGTAGGGCAAGTTTGCCGCACTGAATACCCCCAATGTGGCACCAAACTGGTAAGAACAGGCCGAACCAAAGGCGATCGCTGAAGTACAGGTTTTGCGAGAACAACTGGAGCAGGCACGGGTGCTGATAACGGCTGGCACATTACAACCAAACCCCATAATAACGCGCACCAAATCTCGTCCCGATAAGCCGAAGGGACGTAACAACGGATGCAAAGCAATGGTAATTCGTTCGACTAAACCACTGGCTTTGTAAGTACCCAGAAATAGAGCATAAAGAATGACCGTCGGCACTGCCCAGACAAACAGCAACGGTCCCATTGTTACCAAGCCATAGCGTCCAATCAAAATTTCCTTGGATAGAGATGGTAAGCCAGAGAGGGCTTCTACAGTTGGGTTGACCAATCCCTGTATGAGTGGATCAACAATCGCTGCAAACGTATTGGCAAACCAGACAGCAAGGACGGCGGGTATCAGCAGCAGGACGATTGCCAATAGCCAACCTAAACGGGGATGCTCCAGCAACGTTGGATGTGGCTCAATCCGCCATCCCAAGTTCATCGGCTGCGGTTGAGTAGAAAATGCAGTGGGCTGCTCAATCGCAGTTTTAATTTCCTGGCGTTGAGTTACACTCAAGTTTCGAGCATCAACGGTCATCAACGCGAGATTGGTTGCCTGTTGCCAGCGGCGAATAACCTGCTGGGTAAACTCAGATGGCAACACCTTATCCCAAAATGTCATTACCACAATACCCTGTTTGCCGTCCACGAGGGGCAGTAAATCCGCCAGATCCTTATCAGCATGAGTTGCTTTCACCACCAACAAGATCCTGTCACCCTTCTGTAATTGTTCTAATGCGGATCGAGTGGTTGTCGTATCAGAACGATACAAAATTCCAGGTGTATCGATAAACACCGTACCGTCTTCCATGTAGCACTCACAGGTAATTGTAGAGCCACGAAAATTGCTGCTGTAGGGTGTGCGATGGGTCACAGAGGCAATCAATTGAGATTTGCCGGTATTCTCTTTCCCAATAACAACAATTGTGCGTTGAGTGGAGGCAGTGGAGTGGGACATGGGGGAATGGGTAGTTTTAGCACAGACAGTCATTGTCGCAGCAGGAGAGGTCGTCAAGAAACATCCCTTCCTGTCGGTAAACCTTAAGAGGTGTGGGGTCAATGCCGAGACGTTGGGCGATCGCATTTGCAACAACAGCAAAACGCTGGCGAAACTTGTAGATAAAGCAAAAAATGAGGTTTTTGTGCCGTACAGAAGGCCCAACTACAAATAATCCAGGGGTGATGGTAGATTCGTCCTCTTCAGTTAATCCGGCATAGCCTTCAGACCAGTTAAACAAATGGGCAATTTGTTTCAAACTGCCCTCAAATCCCGTACAGAGAATGGGTTGGGTGGGTGAGAGCCACTTGTTGTATTCGCTATAAATGGCATAGCCACCAGGAACGGCCTTCACTTCTTCAATCGCGACATTGCCAATCAGATCTAGCCGCCCAGTATAGTAGCAAAACTCTATGCGCTCAAGGGTATAGGGAGACAAGGAAATACTGGGATCGGTATCAGGGTTTGCCCAAATGCCAGTGCGATCTAAAACTTTGACTCGTTTGTTTAATGCAACTAACTTGGACGCAGCATCCATACCACTTTCATAGCCGCCGATAATCGTAAATTCGTCCCCTTTCAAATCAGTCCAGGATTGAATCTGAGAATTATGTAAACATAAATCTGCACCTGGAAAAGGAGTTAAGTTGGGATATTGAAATTCCCCAGCAGCCCAAATCAGAAATTTGGTTTTGAGAATGCCATCAGGGACATGAACCAGGAATCCTCTGCACTGCGGTAAAGGTTCAATTTTTTGAACTTCAACGCCTGTATAAACCAGGAGCCCAAAGGAATCTGCAACCTTCTCTAAATACTGAGCATATTGCTTGCCCGTCAGATGTTCTCGCCGAAAGGCAATGGCAGGAGAGGTTTTGCGGGCGATCGCGTTCAAGTCGAGATGCCCAAAGCCGTGACTGGGAAAAGATGGGGTGATAAAGTGCATCTCCTCGGGCCAACGCCGGAAGGATTCTCCAATCTGATATCGTTCTAGGATGGCAAAGTTTTCTAACCCCAGATCTTTCAGGACAACACCAACGCCAATCCCTGCTGCACCTGCACCCACGACAAGGACATCAAAGGCTTCCGGCTTTTCCATAAGGCTCAATGACTGTTAAAATGACAATTATTCTCATTGTACCGCATTAGTGATAATTTGATAAAATGAAATTAGTTTTGTCAATTAGTAATTATGCTTAAAATTTAAAACAACATAAAGTATTAAATTTATCTTTATACTGACTTATCAGCGCAAGAATAAATGATGCATTCAAAATTTAGCGGTTGCATCCTTAAAAATCATGTTTCTTCACCCAGATTTTGGCAATATTTTAAGTATCATTACTTATTGACATAATCATAATTATATCAATGAGCTGATGTCGCGGAGGTGCGTTCAATTCGAGAGTCTTCAACGCCCATAAAATAGTCCGCAATTATTTCCCTTGGTTTCAGCTTCATTTTGAACCATTTTGCACCCCATCCTGGTTTTTTTAGGCTATCACAGATTGACGGAGCACCTGTCTTTTCAGAGGGCGATACGCGAAGCGTCGTCCTTCGGACTATCGCACCGACGGTGCTGCGTGCAGCGTAGCTGCACCCGCACATTTTAAATTTAGATGCGTTTGCCCTGGCTAGTACTAACTTTTAAACGGCGGGAAATAATACCATCAAAAATATCTGAAAGTACGGCAACAAAATAACCGATGATGAACCAGTAACTGGTTTTATGGTCTAAAGCATCAAAAACTAATAAAGGAGCAATCATAAAACCCATTGCTACTAAAAGGCTGGGAATAGCAGCAAAAACGCCACATAGAATTATTAGAGAAAAATAGCACAAGCGAGGAGCTAAATAAGAGTGAACGTCAAGAACGAGGGTGAATATAATTCGTAATTCGTAATATGTCACTTCGTGCCACGCTTCGCTACGTAATTCGTGAGTTAAGAACAAAAGCTGACCGTATTTTAGTAATTTTTATAGTTCAGTCCAATATCTTGGGCTGATTTTTTCTGGATTTTTATCAAGTGTGGATATAAAGAGTGCGAATAAGATTAAAAAGTGGACATAAATGTTTCATTTTTATTATCCATAAATAGATGATTTGGGGATAACAGATATTATTTAGAATCACTTAATACAAAAAAATATAACGCAGCAAATTTCAATAATAAAAAAGTGGAATATTTCTGTTTATTTCATACTAGTAAAAGCCTTGAAATCATAGATTAAATAAGTGATTATGGTATTGAGATGAGGCGATACAAAGTCTAATCTCAACTCAAACAATTTTACTTAGGAGAAAATAGAAAATGTCTAACATTACAATTTCCGATATCATTATGACCCCAGAGACTCAAAGCTTTTGTGATGAATTAGAGGAGCAAGAAATTGGGGATATTTTAGGTGGTGACTGTGACAGCATTGAGGTCAGCTATTTTTGGGGACTTATAACAGTAACAATAGAAGTGTGCGATTGCAAATAAACATTAATAATAGACTTTAGGTCTTTGAATTATTAAAAAAATTAAAACCAGCATAGGCTTTACTTATAAGTATTAACCAATGCTGGTTTTAATTTCTGACTTTATGATTATTCTCAATGAAACGGCTCTATCCCACAATTGCAAATATAAATATGTGATTATAATGCTTTGCTGTATAAGTATTAGATTACTTTTAACGGAGTGAAAACCGATATTGGTGTTGGGTTTCGTCAACCCAACCTACAATTCTTCGGCAATCTTTGAGTGGGATAAGAGTAAAGGATTATTGATTTAAGTATTGTTCAGAATTAACAAAATTCAATTTAAGCCACTTGACTGCTTAAAACAACTTCCTTAACAACTTCAACTTCCTTAACCTGCTGTTTCATCCAACCACCAAACAAATCAGACATAATTCGCAACCGCAAAACATTATCCAATTCCGCTTTATCAATCTCCTCCACCAAAATCAAATGTATCCCCTTAGAAGTAATAATTGGCTTGAGTAACTGTGGTGACTCCACAGCAAAAACAGCAGCAGAAATCTCTGGTTTCAAATCCTTACGTTGTACCTTCCCTAAATAACCACATTTGCGACTTAATTCTTTGTCTTGAATATATTGATGAGCGACATCAAAAAAACTCATTTCCCCTTCTTTAATTGCATAGAATAGCTCTATCGCTAAATCCTCATCATCTAAGACAATTTCATAGATTATTGCACTAGTATAATTAAGTTGATTTTCAAAAAAATAAGGTTCAACTTTATCAGCAAAAAGATGAGCAACTAACTTTCCAGAAATTAGGTTGTTATAAACCATTTCTTCATAATCATCTAAAGATAAATCGTGTTTTTCCAACCAAGACCATGTATCATCAGCGCTATGAAGTTGATTCATCAAACGTATTTGGTCTGCTATTTTTTGTAAATCTTCAAATTCTACTTTAATACCTGCTTCCGTGACAGCTTCTGTAATTATTTTTCGAGAAACAATTTGTTCAATAATTTCCGGAATTTTACAAGATAATTTAATTTGTTGCAGAATATCTTCTTTGGTAATCATCATTGATTGTGACATTGTTTTTCTCCCAATTTGTGAAGTTCTATCATGTTAAATAAATCTCCCTCTCCTTCCACCCCTCTCCTTACTAAGGAGAGGGGAAGGGGGTGAGGTTGAGGTTCATCTGTATTCTATGCAAGTGAAAACCGTTATTTTTACAGTTTTAATCCACCATTTTGTAGCTGCTTAAATGGGTCGAGTAGAAAATCTATAATCCGACGCTGACGCACAATTACCTCAGCGGTTGCCGTATCTCCAGGACGTAAAGGAATACATTTATTTCCACTCTTGACACAATGTTTATTTAAAGCAATTTCTAAGTCATAAGCTGCGACTTTTCCATTCACCGTATCAACCTCTATAGTAGTAGGAAAAATATGAAGTAACTGACCTTCAACAATTCCATAATCCTGAAAAGGATAAGCATCAAATTTCAATTTAACTGGTAATCCTTTCTGTAAAGAACCACTTTCTGTTGTTGCCATTTGCGCTCTAATTATAAAAGGAAAACCTTCAGGTGCAATTTCTGCTACCATTGTTCCCGACTGTACAACAGAACCAGCTTTTTGAATCGGTAACTGAAAAACTGTTCCGTTAACGGGTGCTTTTAATTCTCGTTGAGCTAATTGGATTTCTAAGGATTCAATTTGTCTTTTGGTTTGAGCAATTTCTGAAGACAAACTAGTAATTTCTGTCTCTGAAGCCTTTTGTTGTTCCTCGATTTTTAGTAAAGCTAGTTTACCGGAACGATTCAAACTTTCGTAACCTCTTTCCTGTTGCTTTAGTTGCAACTGTGCTTGTTCAATATCCCCATTTCCTTGCTTGACAATTCGCTGATAACTGCTTTGTTGTTCTGCTAAGCGTAATTTAGCTTGTTGAATATCTGACTTACTTTGTTCGTATAATCTTTGCTTTTCTTTCGCGTTATCTTGCTTTTCTACAACCTGAATTTCGGGAATAACTCCCTTTTTAAACAGTCGCTGATAGCGTTCTGCTTCACGTTTAGAACTTGCTAAACTAGCTTCTATTAATTTACTCGCGGTTTGGCTATGTTCAACAGTTTGTTGTGCTTGATTCACTTGAGCTAATTTTTCTTCTTTTTGTAAATTGTAAGTATTCCTAATAGCAATAATATTTTGCCGCGCTTGGTCTATTTGAGTTTGCTTTTCTAACTGTTGAGCTTGATTTTGTTGTTGTTGAGTTGTTAAAGAGACTACTAACTGATTTTGAGATGATTTTAACTGAGAAAGTCGATTTAATTGTCCCTCCAATCTATCTTGTATCTGCCGTAATTCTGCCTTAACTAATTCCGATTCTAATACTAATAAACTCTGTCCTTTTTTTACTGTATCACCTTCCTTAATATAAATTTGTTCAACAGTACCCGATACAACAGAATCTAATCTAATAGTCTTTCCCTTTGGTTCAAATCTTCCTCTAGCGCTAACAGTTTCATCTACCTTTGATAACATTACACAAGGTGAAATCATTGAGATAAATACGACTAAAAAATATAATAATCCCCTTGTCCAAACTTGGGGTAAACTATCAACTAATTCTTTAGTTACATCAGACCAATCATCAGTTTTATTTGATTCTTTTGGATATGTGATAATTTGCTGTTGCTCATAATGTCCCTCATAGATTTTAGTTGGTATTTCTTCATTTAATGTATTTGGCATAATTAAAGGAATTTAGAGTTTAGATTTTGAGACGTTACAGTGTAACGTCTCTACACTGATTTTGGCGTAAGTCCTATACTCATTACTTGTTACTCGTTACTCGTTACTCGTTACTCGTTACTCGTTACTCATTACTTGTTACTCGTTACTCGTTACTCATTACTCATTACTCATTACTCGTTACTCGTTACTCATTACTCATTACTCATTACTCCTTGCTGTCGATTGAGATAGAAAAAATGCCCCCGCTTCGACATCAATTCATCATGAGTTCCACTTTCAATTAACACACCTTTATCAAGTACTAAAATCAAATCAGCATTTCTTACAGTGGAAAGACGATGAGCAATTACCAAAGTAGTTTTCCCCTTAAGAATTGTGTTGAAATTTCTTTGAATAATCCTTTCCGATTCGGTATCTAAATGAGAAGTAGCTTCATCTAAAACTAATAACTTGGGATTACCTAATAAAGCTCTTGCGATAGCAATTCGTTGCCTCTGTCCTCCTGATAATAATCCCCCACCTTCACCAATTTGGGTTTCATAACCCATCGGTAACTTTTTAATAAATTCATCAGCACCGGCTAATTTTGCTGCTTCAATTAAATAACTACTTTCTTTAGCATATGCACTAAATATCTCCCGCGAAATCTTTTGTAAAAAGGGTGTCGCAATTAATGCTAATAATGCAAAAGGTGGTACAATTACTAACGCTAAAAACGCCATTTTCCAACTGTACCAAAACATCAATCCGACATAGATAAATACTGTTAGTAAATCCAGCAAAATAGATAAAGCTTCACCGGAAAGAAAGCGTTCAATTTTACGATTTTCCTGTACCCGAGAGATAATATCCCCTACATAACGAGACTCGAAGAAACTTAAAGGAAGCTGCAAGGTATGACGGATAAATCCGACAATTAAGGCCACATCAAGCCTGTGTGCAGTATGGTCTAAAAGATATTGTCGCAAACCTAGAATAACCATAATCGCGGGGACTATTATTAACTAACTCTTTCAAACGCGCTAAATACTCCTGCGTTACAGCCTTTGGACGACCAATAGGACAATCCTCCCATTGGTGAGCCATCCCACTACGGGCTATATGCATCCAATGACGAACTGTTGCTGGACAACATCCCAAAGTACGACAAATTTTTGTTTGGGATTTTCCTTCATCTGCTAACAACATGATTTGGATGCGTTGACGATAAGACTCTGGTAAATCCGAATGTAATTTTTTTTCAAGGAGTTTCCGTTGGAATGGCGTTAAAATATTTATACTATTAATACTCAGATTTTCAGGCTCAACTTTACTTTTATAATCCGACATATCTATAGCAACAGAAGACGGAAAACTACCTACTTCAAATTTCTGAGCATCGCTGAAACCTCCAGTACCATCACCGAACAGCACCGAAAGATTGTCAGAACCAGCAGCTTGGTTTGCTGTAGCTAAGTCTGTAAATCCATCGTCGTTAAAATCTCCTACCGTTATAGAAACAGGTATATCCTCAAGCTCAAAATCGTTAATACTACTAAATCCACCGCTTCCATCTCCTAACATCACCGAGATGCTAGCAGCGGAATTTCCTGTAACGATGTCCTCAAATCCATCACCATTAAAATCCCCGAGAGTTATAGAAACAGGGACACTTTCAAGACCAAAGTTCTGAGCAGGATTGAAACCTCCATTACCATCTCCTAATAGTATTGAAATATTATTACCCCTGTTTGTCGTAGCTATATCATCTTTTCCATCAAGATTAAAATCTCCTACTGTTATTTCCCCTATCGTTGGACCAAAAATACCCATAGAAGTTGGTCCTTCCTCATATTCAAAATTCTGAGCATCGCTGAAACTTCCATTACTATCTCCTAACAATACCGAAAGATTTGTACCTTCATTCTTGGTAACTAAGTCTTCTTTTCCATCACCATTGAAGTCTCCGATTGCTAAAGCATTAGGTGCGTTTCCAACTTCAAAATTCTTAATGGGGTTAAAACTAACTGTCATAATTCAATCCTTTATTAATTCGTAAAAACAATTACTTGCGTACTTGTTAGTACTTAGATTACGTAAGAAAAATATTTAATACATTCACCAATCATGCAAAGCTAGTTGCATGATTATGACCTGATAGCTGCATGATAATGAATTCGATTTTACATAAAAGTGCATATGTGATGTTGAATAAATTGTTTCTAGTTATACATAAATTCAATTAAATTATTTAATTTTTGCCAATTATATGATTTCGACGGTCATAGTTGAACAAATTACACCTGTATAAACTTACTTAAATGTAATTTAAAATACTTTATATTGCCTAAAACTGCATAATTATACAAAAAATGTGTTGCCGATAATTATTTCTGTTAAGTTAAAAATTAAACTCAAGCAGATACTTGTTTTTTTAAACTTACTCGGAGATTTTTTTTGTAAAAAAAGTAACTTTATATATTTTAAATCACTTATAATTTATTTTTTGTAGCTAAAAAATGAAACCAAAAATTAAATATCTTAAATCTTTATTCTCCGTGCTTTTGCAATTTTCTATGAGGCTAGCTCAATTATTTGCTCGACAATACCGAAAAATAAACCGTCATCAATTTATCAAAATATTATTTTTGGCAACTCTTTTCATTAGTTTATCTTTGGGAGAAGTTGTATCTGCTCAAGATAAGAATGCTAATTCACTAGTTGAAAGAGGAATTCAAGATTATAAAAATGGCAATTTCCATAGTGCGGTAAAACACTGGCAATCAGCACTAACGCAGTATAAAAATAATCCATCTATGACTGCGGTTGTCAATGAAAATTTGGGACGTGTTTACCAAAAAATAGGAGAAGATACAGCAGCAATTGAATCGCTATCTGGGGCAATTCGCGATTATAAAGCGGTGAAAGATATTAAGCAAGTGGGACGAATGCAAACGGAATTAGCCCAAGTTTATAATAATTTGGGACAGCCTCGTCATGCGATCGCGCTTTTGTGTCGTAAGTCGGAGAATAAGTCGGAAAGCTCTGTAAATCAAGGGATTGAGGAGACAAAATGCATTCCCAGAACTGCGGAAATTGCTACAAAATACAAAGATAAACGCGGACAAATCGCAGCTTTGGGTGTTCTCGGTGAATCATATCGGTTAATTGGAAATTATGATAGAGCAATTGAATATTTACAAGCTGCACGAAAAGTTGAACCAAATAATTTTTTAGTGCTAAATAATTTAGGTAATGCTTACAAAAATCGCGCTCAATTACTAGAATTACGAGCTAATTCGGCAAAGCAAGCTCGTCTTAAGGATAAGCAAACTGAATTTAATCAAAATTCTGCTAATGATTATAATCAAGCCCGTCAGTATTTTCAGGATAGTATAAAATTTGCTCGTAGCTCAGAACAACCCACTGCACAGATGCAGGGATTATTAAATTTCATTCAGTTGGCTACCCAAACAAATGCAGCATTCGATAACACTGTTAAAAATGCTTTAGAGGTTCTTGAAACTCTACCGGATTCTACAACAAAAGTCTATGGAGCAATTAATCTAGCCTACTTGCAACGTAATTCCCAAGGAAATTCACCTTTTATTAGTTGTCCAACTCAGCTATTTTTACCAGAAAACCAAGCATTAAGTTTACTCAATAAGTCAGTATTAACTAGTAATAAATTAAAAGATAGTCGCCTCCAATCCTATGCTAATGGAGCTTTAGGGCATTTTTGGGAATGTCGCCAATATAGCCAACGAGCTTTGCAATACACTCACAATGCAATTATCGCAGCAGACAATAAATTGAGGTCAAAAGATAGTTTGTATTTGTGGGAATGGCAAGCTGGAAGGATTTTGCAGCAACAGAAGCGAACAAAGGAAGCTATTCAATCCTATCAAAGAGCATATGAAACCCTCGAAGGTATCCGTCAAGATATTTTGACTGCAAAGCGAGATGTACAGTTTGATTTTCGCGATGTTGTTCGACCATTGTATCGAAATTTAGCACAATCGCGCTTGGAACTGTTGCAAACTGGAGCAATTGAAAACGAAAAAGAGAAAAAGCAGCAATTATCGAAAGTAGTAGAAACTATCGATGCTTTGAAATTGGCAGAATTACAGAATTTTTTTGGTAATGATTGTATTTTGAATGCTTTGAATCCCAAACATGTGGACGAACTTATTGAAGATAAAGAAAATAATTCAACATTTGAAAACACCGCGTTTTTGAGTTCAATAATTTTAGATGGTAGAACCGGGATATTATTACAATCACCACAAGGTACAACTAAATTTAAGTGGATTCAAGATTCTAATCAAGAAGGTACAAATAAAATAGTTCGTACCGACAAACTAGAGAAAACAATTACTGAATTTCGCCAGGGTTTAATTGGAGGAAGAGAAGCACTTAACTACGATAGAACAACTGCTGCACAGCTATATGATTGGATAATTCGCCCCTTTATTGATGATGGGGATATTTCACCCGAAACAATCAAAACCCTGGTATTTCTCCAAGATGGATTTTTACGTAGCGTACCAATGGCAGCACTTTATGATAGCAAACAACAAAAATATTTAGTTGAAAACTACGCAATTGCTACAACTCCCAGTTTACGAATTATTACATCCAACTCACGTCGCAGCAAGCAAAAAGCATTAATTTTAGGTTTAACAGAAAAAGCCACAATTGATGGAAAGACTTTTGAGAAGCTTGCTTGGGTTGACAAGGAAGTTAGTGCAGTTAAAGAACAATTTCCCAAACATAAATATTTAATTGATAATGACTTTATTCCACAAACATTTCAGCGAGAAATAGAACAAACCACATATCCTATCGTTCATATTGCAAGTCACGCTCAATTCGGTATTATTCCCGAAGATACCTTTATAGTCGCTGGAGAAAACAAAAAAATAACTATTAGCGAACTAGAAAACTCATTGCTAAATCTCAAAAATAGAACCGATAGCG
>ERZ1740052.622-NODE-622-length-12018-cov-15.140600_pt1 | contig 12018 bp, 13 predicted proteins | sample MGYA00581750_ERZ1740052 | MGnify/ENA primary metagenome ERZ1740052 (study PRJEB43018, sample SAMN04849743) | marine metagenome | isolation source: floating plastic debris | place: Pacific Ocean | collected 2008-08-30 | study: EMG produced TPA metagenomics... | reverse complement strand
CGACCCCATGCGTGACAGGCATGTATTCTAACCAGCTGAACTACCAGACCGTTGCGATTGCGGGTGCAAATATACAAGCCTTTTTCGATTCTACAAACTTTTTAAGAAAAAAAATTAAAATTTATTTCTGCTTACCAGGTAAGTTGTTAATACAGTGTGAAGTCCGTCATTGACATTTACAGGAACATAACTGATTTTATATTGCAGGCATTTGTTTTTTAGAGTTGAAAAGTATTTAGATACTTCATTAGTGTAGTCTTTTCTTATAGAATCAGCATACAAGTCTATTTCTTGATTTGTTTCCACATCTACATATTTTCTTGGAGTATTATCAAAATCAAAATTAAACTCTGTCTTTCCATCATACGTATGAAATAAGACTACTTCATGTTTGTTATGTTTGAGATGGCGTAAAGCGTCAAACAACTTATCTTGATCTTCCGAAGTTTGGAACATATCTGTAAATAAAAAAATTAGAGAACGTCTATGTATCTTTTCTGCAATTTCATGTAAATATGTATACGTTTCTGTGCTTTTAGTTTCTTTAGGACTAATCAGCAGGTTTTCTAATTGACGTAATAATAGTTTTCTATGCCTCTCACTTCCTTTTTCAGGGGCATAGTATTCATAGGTGTCAGCATATATACTTAAACCTACAGCATCTCGTTGTTTCTTGAAAACTTCAAGTAAACAGGCTGTTGCAACAGAAGAAAAACCAATTTTATTAAGGTTGTCAAGTTGCTGTGTCTGTTGAATAGGATAATGCATAGATGATGAATTATCTATAATTACATGACATCTTAAATTAGTTTCCTCTTCATATTTCTTTATGTATAGCTTTTCAGTTTTAGCAAAAAGCTTCCAATCTATATGGCGAGTATTTTCACCTTTATTGTATAATTTATGTTCAGAAAATTCAACGGAAAAACCATGGAATGGACTTTTATGCATTCCAGTTATAAAACCTTCGACAATTTGCTTGGCTAAAAAATCAAGGTTTTTTATTTCAGACGATTGGATATTTGAAAGATCAATACTCATATACCGAAAATAAAAAAAGGTTTGACAAAAGCCAAACCTTTACATTCATTCTTTTTAAGAACTACATATATTATAATGCAGCATCAATTTTGTCCGTGTATGCTTTCTTTGGAGCAGCACCAACTTGTTTGGCAACAACTTCTCCATTTTTGAAAACTAATACTGTAGGAATATTTCTTACACCGTATTTTGCAGCAAATTCTTGATTTGCGTCTACATCTACCTTTCCAACAACAGCCTTACCTTCGTATTCGCCGCTAATTTCATCGATAATAGGACCAACCATTCTACAAGGGCCACACCATGTTGCCCAAAAATCTACTAAAACAGGTTTGTCAGATTTTAATACTACTTCATCAAATGATGCATCTGTAATTTCTAATGCCATTTATTTTCTTTTTTGTTTACTATACACAAATGTAATAATTTATTTCACTAATTAAACCTTTTGATAGATTGGTTTTTCTTATATATGCATCGATTTTACAAATAAACAATGCCCGTAAGTTTTTATAAGTTAGATAATAGTATTAAATTTGCAACTTAAATTTTGGAGGAAAGATTTGATTCTGATTGCAACCTCGTAAAAAAATGCTAAAGCAGTAATGTTTTACTTCTTTTGCGACCAATAGTTTCAAGTCTTAGTTAATAATTAAATTACAAACATACTATAATGCCTTATTTTTTTACATCAGAAAGTGTATCAGAAGGACACCCAGATAAAGTTGCAGATCAAATTAGTGATGCTTTAATAGATAATTTTTTAGCATTTGATCCAGAAGCAAAAGTCGCTTGTGAAACGCTAGTAACAACAGGTCAGGTAGTACTGGCAGGTGAAGTGAAGTCTAAAACATATCTTGACGTTCAAAAAATTGCAAGAAACGTAATCAATAAAATTGGATATACCAAAAGCGAATATATGTTCGATGGTAATTCATGTGGTATATTTTCTGCGATACATGAACAGTCAGACGATATTAATAGAGGAGTAGATAGAGCTTCGAAGGAAGAACAAGGTGCAGGAGATCAAGGAATGATGTTCGGATATGCTACTAATGAAACAGAAACGTACATGCCGTTAGCATTAGATCTAGCACATCTAATATTGAAAGAACTTGCTGAGTTACGTAGAGAAAACAATGAAATTAAATATTTAAGACCAGATGCAAAGAGTCAGGTAACTATTGAATATTCAGATGATAATGTTCCTCAGCGAGTTGAAGCCATTGTAGTTTCTACTCAGCATGATGATTTTGATGTTGATGAAGCTATGCTTTCTAAAATTAGAGAGGATATTGAGAATATTTTAATACCAAGGGTAATCGCTAAATTACCTGTGAATACTCAGAAGTTATTCAATAATGATATTAAATATCATATAAACCCAACAGGTAAGTTTGTAATAGGCGGTCCTCATGGTGATACAGGTTTAACAGGAAGAAAAATTATAGTTGATACTTATGGAGGAAAAGGAGCGCATGGTGGAGGTGCATTCTCTGGTAAAGATCCAAGTAAAGTAGATAGAAGTGCTGCTTATGCAACACGTCATATTGCAAAAAATTTAGTTGCTGCAGGAATTGCAGATGAAATTTTAGTACAGGTTTCTTATGCTATCGGTGTAGTTGAGCCTATGGGAATATTTGTTGATACTTACGGAACTGCGAAAGTTGATTTAACAGATGGTGAAATCGCTAAAAAGGTTTCTGAAATTTTTGATATGAGACCTCATGCTATTGAAACTAGGTTAAAGCTACGTACACCAATGTACAGTGAAACTGCAGCTTATGGACATATGGGAAGAACTAACGAGGTAATTACCAAAACTTTTGTTCAACCTAATGGAGAAAGTAAAACGTTAGATGTAGAGTTATTCACTTGGGAAAAGTTAGATTATGTAGCAAAAATTAAGGAAGCTTTTTAATTTCCATATATACATAACATATAAAAACACCCGAAATAACATTTGTTATTTCGGGTGTTTTTATTTAAATATTTTACAAGCTAATTAGCTAATTTTTTATTTCTTAAAAGTATATGAAATTGTAATCATATTCATAATAATAGATATTACTTTATATTTAATAAATATGGAAGTCTAGTTTGAATACCTTCTAACTTTTTAAATTGTTTTATCTGGTTAAATAGTTGATAGTATTCATCACCTAGCGTTTCTTTTAGAATATCTTCTTTTTTAATGTTGGTAGCTATAGGTAGTGTACTAAGTACATCCCTGTAGTCCTTGTTGTAATTAGGATAGTTGCGTATTCTGAAGTCTTGAATATCTGCTAATTGAACGGCAGCAAGAACAGCATCTTCCAATCCTCCAAGTTCATCCACTAATCCATTTTTTAGAGCTTCTTTACCAGTCCAAACTCTTCCCTGTGCTATTGCATCTACAGCTTCAAAAGTCATCTTTCTACCCGTTGCTACTCTAGTGACGAAAGTTGTATAAATTTGTTCTACACCTTCTTTGGTTACATTATAAAATTTATCTGATATAGGCTCGAATACACTATATTTTGCACTATTATTAGTTGAAACTTGTTCTGCATTTATACCAATATCTTTTGAAAGTTGATGAGCGTTAGGTATAGCTCCAAAGACACCTATAGATCCAGTTATTGTAGTAGGTTCAGCAAAAATCAAATCAGCATTACAAGCTATGTAATATCCACCAGAAGCAGCTACATTACCCATAGAAACTACCAAAGGTTTTTCAGTTAACTCCAATTCACGCCATATTAATTCAGAAGCTAAAGCACTACCACCTGGAGAATTCACACGCAGAACAATTGCTTTTACATTACTATCATTTCTGGCTTTTCTAATAGCAGAGTTAAGTAAGTCCTGGCCAATAATATTTTCGTTGCCTTTACCATACATAATTTCTCCTTGAGCGTATATTACTGCAATTCTATTTTTTGATAATGAAGTTTTTCTTACTTTACCTGAAGCAATGTAATCCTGAATAGAAATAGTATTAATACTAGATTTTGCAGCATCTTCGAGTCGATCTAAATATTCATCTTCATATATCGCTGCATCAATAAGGCTGTTTTTCTTGGCTAATTCAGCATTTCTTCCTTCAGAATTATCAGCAATTGAATTAAGTGTCTCCATAGGTATCTTTCTGCTCTTACTTACTGATGAAGTAATTTCAGACCAAATTGAATTTAAAAATGAAGAAACTTGTTCTCTATTTGCGTCACTCATTTTATTGGATAAAAAGGGCTCAACTGCACTTTTATATTTACCATGACGAATAACTTCCATCTTAACTCCATATTTATCTTCGAAATCTTTAAAATACAGTACTTCTGAAGTTAAGCCGCCAAATTCAATTTGACCAACTGGATTTAAAAATAAACTATCTGCAACAGAGCTTAAGTAATAATTTTTTTGAGAGTATACATCGTTGTATGCGTAAATGAATTTACCAGATTCTTTAAACTCTTCAAGTTTTTTTCTTATGGCTTGTATTTGCGCAATACCAGCACGAACGGAAGGTGTTTTTATACTAATACCCTTTATATTATCGTCAAGCTGAGCATTATCAATAGCATTAAGAATTTTATTTAAAGCTGTTTTACCTTTATTAATTTCTAGTGCTTGAATAATTGGGTTTCGTTCACTAGGAGCATAATCCTTAACAACATCTGATAACTGAATTTCTAGAACTGAATTTGGTTCAACGATAACAGGATCACTACTACCCATAGTAGCACCAATACCAGCAAAGAGAATAAAAAGTAAGAATAAAGCGATGAAAAAGCCTAAGATTGAGGCTAATAAATTGCGTAAGAATTTCATTTTATTGGGTTAAAATTAGACAACAAATATACTGTTTTATCGAAGTACCATTCTGTATTTTCGTTGCGCAAATTCGAAATAATTGAATAATTTATAGTTTACATCATAGCCGTAATCAATGTGTTGTTCGTATTCTATTATATTTCCGTAGATATTCGGATTAAATACTGTAGGACGATTAACTCTAGTATTCCATATACCTACATAGTATAAATTCTTGTTTTGTAAATATACTTGAGAAAAATAACCACTAGGCAAAGCAATAGTATTTAAATACGTAGAAAACCCAGGATCCATAATGATGATTTCGTATTCTAAGCTATCATTTTTAATTACAACTGGCTCTTCTTGTTTAATTGTGTTTGTTTTCGGAGATGAACTGCATGCCCAAAATAGTATAGCTAGTACAAATAATGTACAAAATTGGTTTAAAATTTTCATGGCAGAATATTAGTATATAAAGATAAAAAAAGATATACGGTTAGCGTATATCTTATTGCTTTTTAATATGTTAATGTTTTGTTATTTTAATAAATCAGTTTGATTAAAAAGTGAATTAAGGCTTTTTTGAGCTTTTCCTTTACCGTCATTTAACCACTCTAAATACTCATCTTTATCAGGAGTATAGCCTACAGGTGTATTCAAAACCTGTTTACCATCTGAGCTTACTAAAACATAATAAGGCTGTGTATTTGTTTTAAAGAAAATTGTTTGAAAATGAGACCATTTATGTCCGTATGTATTTAGTTTTCTTGTACCTCCGTTTACTCTATTAACTACTATTTGTTCTTCTTTAGGTAATTCTTTTCTATCATCTACATAGAGAGAAATTAAAACATAATCATTTCGTAAGACATTGTCAACCTCTTGTATAGGCCAAACATGCTCTTCCATTTTTCTACAATTAACGCAGGCATACCCTGTAAAATCTAACATTATAGGTTTTCCTTCTTTCTCAGCAAAAGCCAAGCCTTCTTTTAAATCTTTGAAACAAGTTAAGTTATTAGGGCATTTGTTAGGATATATAAAACTATAACCCACAGGAGGCGCTAATCCACTTAGTAATGAAAGTGGTGTAAATGTATTCGTTTCTTTATTGATTCTGAAACCTGAAGCTAAATAAATGGTGAAGGCAGCTATTAAAATTCCAAGACTAATTCTAGCAAAACCGATTTTCTGCATTCTAGAATCGTGGGGAAATTTTACAATTCCAAATAAATAAAGTGCCAGTCCAGCAAAAATTAAAATCCATAAAATTAAAAAAGGTTCTATTTTTAAAATATTCCAATGTGCAACTAAATCTGCGTTAGACAAAAATTTGAAAGCTAAAGCTAATTCTAAGAAACCTAAAATTACCTTAACATTAGTCATCCACCCACCGGATTTAGGAAGTGATTTTAACATATTAGGAAATAAGGCAAACAAAGTAAAAGGTAATCCTAAAGCAACACCAAAACCAGCCATTCCTGAAGTAAGTTGCCATGCGCCGCCGTCAGATGATAATGATCCTGCTAATAATGAACCCAGTATAGGTCCAGTACAAGAAAAAGAAACGATAGCAAGTGTAAGTGCCATAAAAAATACGCCTATAATTCCTCCAGATCCTTCTTTTTCAGTAGTAGTATTTGTCCATTTACTAGGAAGTGTTAGTTCATAAAAACCAAAAAATGATCCAGCAAAGAAGACAAAAACAATAAAGAAAATTATGTTTAACCAAACGTTAGTTGAGATCTCATTAAGTATATCGGGGTTAATAGAATCTATTAAATGAAAAGGGATACTTAAGAGTAAATACACTGCTAAAATAAAGAATCCATATAGGATAGCTTTAGATACACCAGCTCCCTTAGAACTATCTTTTTTGGTGAAAAAGCTTACAGTTAAAGGAATCATAGGGAAAACACAAGGAGTTAATAAAGCTAATAACCCACCAAGAAAACCTAATCCGAAGATGTTTAATAAAGAAGAACTTTTATTTGCTTTAGCTGCTAAAGTACTTGAGTTATTTTCTTTGTCTATAACATTAATATCTGTAGAAGGCAATTGCAATTCATTTTCTGTAATTCCGTACAAAAGCATATTAGCTTCTGTATTGGTTAGTTTAGCTAAATCCTTTTTCGTTTCATTAGTTTTATTATTGCCGGAAGGCGCAATGAAGGTTAGTATTTCAACTTTTGGAGGTAAACATCTAACATCGTCACAAACCATAAACTCTATTTCAGTAGCTATTTTTGCACTTTTATTAAGTAATTTAATTCGTTGTTTAAATGTTGTTTTCTTTGCGAAATATTTAATTCGCATTTTAAATGTTTTATCATCTTCAGTAATTCCTTTTTCTTCAGAAGTGTTTCCTACCAATTCATAGTCATCATTAGGAGTGTATGTAAATACAGTAGGACGTGGTCCTCCTTTTGGTACTTTTTGAGCATACAAATGCCAGCCATTATCAATAATAGCTGTAGTGATTAAATCATATTCTGTTTCAGATATTTTCTCAACACTCGTTTTCCATTGCACAGGATCAAATAGTTGAGCTTCAGAAACGAAATATGATGTTACGCATAGAAAAAGAAAAACTAATTTTTTCATGATAAATACAATAAATTATAAGTTGTAGTAGTATGACGTAAATGTAACCTTTTTCCTACAATAAAAATTAGTATATTTTTTTGAGATTTGTATTTTTAAGTTTTAAGAGTACCTTTAAAACAAAATATAACACCATGAAAAAACGTTGTGCTTGGGCTGGAACTGATCCTTTATATATTGCTTATCACGATACAGAATGGGGAGTTCCTGTTTATGATGATGAAACACTATTTGAGTTTTTAATTTTAGAAACATTCCAAGCGGGTTTAAGTTGGATTACTATACTTAAGAAGCGAGAAAATTTCAGAAAAGCATTTGATAATTTTTCATATAAAAAAATAGCGAATTATTCAGAAGAAAAATATGAAGAGCTTATGAATGATAAAGGAATTATCAGGAATAAATTAAAAATAAAAGCGACGATAACGAATGCTCAGTTATTTATGAAAACTCAGGAGGAATTTGGAAGTTTTTCTAGGTATATATGGAGTTTTACAAATGGAAAATCAATAAAGAATAATTTTAAAACACGTGAGGAAGTACCAGCTACAACAACATTATCTGATCAAATCTCCAAGGACTTAAAAAAAAGAGGATTTAAATTTGTAGGTTCTACAGTAATGTATGCCTACATGCAAGCAATAGGTATTGTTAACGATCATATAACAGATTGTTTTAGATATAATGAAATATAATGATTAAAAAAGCGAAAGATCCAGGGTTTGGGTATAACTCAACAGAAAATGTAAAGGAAATAATAGATAAAGATGGTAACTCAAATATAGTTCACCATAATAGAAAGTTTAGTGTTGACGATCTTTATACCTTTTTTATAGACCTTAGTTGGTGGCATTTTTTCATATTAGTTATTTTAGGGTACACTTTTCTAAATATTTGTTTTGGATTACTATATACAGTAATAGGTATAGAGCAAATAACACCATCTAAAGGAGATTTTTTTAAAGATTTTTTAAATGGGTTTTTCTTTAGTGCCCAAACGCTCACTACTGTTGGTTATGGCGGTATAGTACCCAAAGGTATATTAGCAAATATTATAGCTTCATTTGAAGCAATGATAGGATTGCTTAGCTTTTCATTTATAACCGGACTGTTGTATGGAAGGTTTTCTAAGGCAAAAGCAGCGATTAGATTTAGTGATCACGTAATTGTAAGAGATTTTAAAAAAGAAAAAGCTTTAATGTTCAGGTTAATGAATAGTAGAAAATCTATTATGATTGAACCAGAAGCTACAGTAACATTATCCATAAACAAGGTTGATGAATTGGGGAATTACAAACGAAGCTTTTTTGAATTACAATTAGAAAGAGAAAAAATAACATATCTACCTACTTTATGGACTATAGTACACGAAATAAATAAAGAAAGTCCTTTTTATGGATTATCGAATGAAGAAATGATAAGTTTAGACGCTAACCTATATGTTTTAATTCAATATCATGAAGAGTCTTACGCGCAAAAAGTATATCAGGCGACTACCTATAATTGCTCTGAGCTGATTTTCAATAAGAAGTTTAAATCGTCTACGACCTTTAACGAAGACGGATACACTATTTTGGATCACGAGAAATTGAATGACGTAGAAGCATTGTAAATAATACGTTTTTATAAGAAACCTACCTTTTTGTGTAGTATAGAATTTAGGAATGGGAATTATTTTTGCATAAAAATATAATCCCATGCAAAACAGATATAATAAAAATAATGTTTACCTCTCCGAAAAAGAGCAAGAGCAGATAAAGAATTGCCCAATAATAATCGTGGGTGCTGGTGTAGGAAGTGTAATAGCTGAATGTGCTTTGCGATTTGGATTTGAAAATATTACAATAGTAGATACAGAGAAAGTAGCGTTGTCTAATTTGAGTCATCAAAACTACATAGAGGATGATATAAATACTAACGCAGTAGAAGCTATTAAAAAAAGATTGATAGCAATTAATAAGGATGCGAAAATTAGAGTATATGATAATCCCTTGACAGAAGACATTACAGTATCGTTAATAAAAGATCATAAAGTAGCGATTAACGCTTTAGATTTCACTTCAGAAATTCCACTAGAATTCGATCGAACCTGCCAACAAAAAAGTATTCCAGTATTACATCCATATAATTTAGGATGGGGAGGTTTGGTAACTATTATAGCACCAGATGGATTAGCGCTAAACTTACTTGAAAAGCCCGAAGAAATGTTAAACGAGATTCAAATAGCAGAATATGTTTCAAGTTATTTGAAATTCTGGAGAACACCTCATATTTGGATCGACGAAGTTTTGGAGAAATATAAAAACAAAGACGACTCTTTTCCTCCAGCACAGCTATCTATAGCTTCTTGGACTGTAGCATCTATGTGTACTCATTTATTATTTAATATTGTTACCAACAAAGAATTTAAAAAGTTCCCAGAGTTTTACTTGTCAACAGTAATGAATGGTTAAATCAATTTATTATTTGTTGCATAAGCAATAGCCTCGGAAATGTTAGCAACTTCTAACTTGTCGAATAATTTTTTTCTGTGGAACTTAACCGTGTCTGGCGAAACAAAAATGGAATTAGCTACCTCGTTAATAGTATACCCTCTAGAGGAATATTGCAATATTTCTTTTTCTCTACTGGTTAACTTTATTTTCTCTGTAGCTTTCCAGAAGTCCCCTTCTAAATCATATTTAAAAATCTTATTATCTCCTTTCTTATAAATTTTAATATTACCCGATTGTTGCTCAGCTGATAACGATATAATACAAATGGCTTTCCATATTTGTCCGTTAGCTGTTAGAAATAAAGGAGTTAGTTTTTGATTGATTAAAATAACTTTACCTTCTTGGTTCTTCAAATTAAAGTCATAAGAAATAGTGTGCCACTTACGATCCTCAACAGGGATTTTATCATAAAAATCAAATCCTATGGTATTAATCTTTAATAACAAATCTAGGTCAGATTTGGTAACATATTTGAAGTAAAAGGAATACCCCATTTCTTTTACTTCTTCAGCTGAATGTCCACAAAGAAATAAAGGGTTATCTGAAACATATTCAAATCCTTTCTTTTGGTAATCGATAACATAAATGCTTTTGTAGGTGGTCCTAGCAAAAGCCTTTATAGGTTCTAAATAATCAGAAGTCTGATTTTGCTCATCATTAGAAATACTTCCCACAGTATTTTTAAATGAGAAGAAATCATTTATATCGGTCATAACGGAGGAGTTTCCACAAATATAACTTTTTTTATAAAAACTACACAAACGGGTAGTTTTTACTTAATATGCTGGTAACTACACCTTTGTGTAATATGTTCACTAGCTTCTCTAGGTAGTTTTGAGAGTAAAATATACCATTATGATACTAGCTAAAAACTATTTAGGAAAACTTAATTCAACTCAAATATTTGACCTTGCAAAATTCGTTGTAGATGAAAACTTTAGTCATCATGCAGATAACAATTTACCAGAAGAGTATGCAAATGACATAAAATCTATCTGTAATGAAGAAGCAAAGTATTATAATGATTCTGAAATTTATGTTTCTAAAAATGATTTAGGTTCGATATCTGGAGCAATACGTGTTTTAAAATGGAATTATATTGATGAATTACCTATTCAAAAGATTTTTGGAATAAATCCCTTACTCGCTTTAAGAAGTCCTAAAATAAACGATATATATCATATAGGACGATTTGCCATTAGTAAAACTACTACGGATAAAAACTTATTTAAAAAATTAATGGTGTTAGCTATAACTCCAATTTGTAAGGAAGAAGGAAATATAGCTTTTGCGGAATGTGATAGTAAATTACTAAGAATACTTAATCTTTTAGGTATTAAAACACACGTTATTGGTGATTCAATAGAATATTTAGGTTCAGAGACTATTCCAGTAGCAATGACTTCAGAGGGCTTAATGAACTTTTACAATAAGTATAAGCATCTAGTTTCAGAAGAGGTTATAACACCAAATAATGAAGAAACGTACACACTACCTAAAAGTGTAGTTTTCAATGGTTCAAATCAAAGCTACCCTTTAGTGTAGTAAGGACTAGAGAGTTAAAAGTTAGCTTTGAAATGTATTCAAGAAATAACAATACACAATAACAAAAAACCTTGGCCAAAGGGGAAGACCAAAAACGGGAACATGTCTTAAAACTGAATTCATATTTACTAATACTAAAAACTTTAAAAATGAAAAATTCAAATCCAGAAAACTTCTTAGACACACAAGAATTATCAGCGTTAGAAAACGAAACTTTAACAGGAGGAGCAGACGCTGTTGATGTAGAAGTTAAAAAAGAGAAAAAGAAAGAAAAAGCTTCAAACTAATTACTAACCAATAAACTTTAAAAAGATGAAAAATTTAAATCCAGAAAACTTCTTAGATACACAAGAATTATCAGCATTAGAAAATGAAACTTTAACGGGTGGAGCTGATAATGTAGATGAAATCGTAGTAGAGAAAAAGAAAGTTAAAAAAAGAAAATAATCAATTAATTAAGAAAGATGAAAAACTCAAGCCCAGAAAACTTCTTAGACACACAAGAATTATCAGCATTAGAAAACGAAACTGTAACAGG
>ERZ1740052.621-NODE-621-length-12021-cov-7.873642_pt1 | contig 12021 bp, 9 predicted proteins | sample MGYA00581750_ERZ1740052 | MGnify/ENA primary metagenome ERZ1740052 (study PRJEB43018, sample SAMN04849743) | marine metagenome | isolation source: floating plastic debris | place: Pacific Ocean | collected 2008-08-30 | study: EMG produced TPA metagenomics assembly... | reverse complement strand
TGGTATTGGCGCATGTTTACCAATCGATAAAGCTGTTACTTTAGGACTTTTTTAATTAATCCTTACATACGGCAAAGAAAATGAAGAGAGAGTTTAACTCTCTCTTCAAATAAAGTAATAAACCAGATAGCTATGGTAATGTGGATATATCAATACTAATGCCAGGTCCCATAGTAGTGCATAACGTTACACTTTTTAAATACTTGCCCTTCACGCCACTAGGGCGATTTTGTTTAATAGATTCGTATACAGCTAAAAAATTCTCTTCTAAATCTGAAGATGAAAAATTCATTTTTCCAAAAAGAAGATGAACAACTCCAGTTTTATCTGCACGGCACTCGACTTTACCCGCTTTAAACTCTTTTAAAGCAGTAATAAGATCTGTTGAAATAGTTCCTGCCTTAGTTGATGGCATTAAGCCACGTGGACCTAACATTTTTCCTAATTTCGTTAAACGCGGCATCATATCAGGTGTTGTTAGTAATAAATCAAAATCTAGATTTCCTTTTGAAATATCTTCAATTAAATCATCTGAACCGACCAAATCAGCACCTTCTTTTAATAATTCATCTCTATCAACTGTATCAGCCACTAAAAGAGCCACTTTAATTGATTTTCCTGTACCTTTTGGTAGACTGATTGTTGTACGTAATTGTTGATCACTATATTTTGTATCAATATTTAAACAAAAATGTGTCTCTGCACTTTCAATGAATTTTGTAGTTGCAGTTTGTTTTAAAAGATTAATACCTTCTTCTATAGAATAACTTTTCTTTAAAACTAAATTACGTGCGATTTTTGAACGTTTTGATAATGTTTTCATAATATTTATACAATTTTACTAAATCTTAACGATTAAGTTTTTACTTCTATTCCCATATTCCGTGCGGTACCTTCCACAATTTTAATTGCGCTGGAAAGCTCTGTCGCATTTAAATCTGGTAATTTTATTTTTGCAATTTCTTCTAATTGTTCAGTTGTAATGGAACCAGCGACAGAACGATTAGGTTCCCCAGATCCTTTCTTTATATTTGCAGCTTTAGCTAGTAAAACAGAAGCTGGAGGTGTTTTTAAAATAAATGAAAAACTACGATCTTCGTAAGCTGAGATCTCTACCGGGATAATTAAATCACCCTTATCGGCTGTTCGAGCATTGTACTCTTTACAAAAATTCATAATATTTAAACCATGCTGTCCTAACGCAGGACCAACAGGTGGTGCTGGTGTGGCTTTACCAGCAGGTAAGGCTAACTTGATTATCGCAACAAGTTTTTTTGGCATATTAGTATATTACTCTTGATTATTTTTTTACTATCTAGATATATTTTTAATGTAATGAAGAAACAAAATCAAGAGCTAATTACATTGGGTGAGATGGAATATAGCGCGCTCTGAAGGACTTGAACCCTCGGCATTCGGTTTTGGAAACCGACGTTCTACCAACTGAACTAAGAACGCTTTTATTTAATATTATATAAAGAATTAAAATAAGTAAATCCTTAAAGTGAAAAACTTTACTTTATAGTAATTTTATGTTATTATCAGAATATATTCAGATAGGGCGAGTAGCTCAGTGGACTAGAGCACATGGCTACGAACCATGGTGTCAGGGGTTCGAATCCCTTCTTGCCCAAAACCTAAGAATCAATAAAAAATTGACATCTTTTTAAGAATTATATAAAATTAGACAAGTGGGGTGTAGCCAAGTGGTTAAGGCAGCGGACTTTGACTCCGCCATTCGAAGGTTCAAATCCTTCCACCCCAGCTCAACTTCATTAATTATTACTTTCTAGAATAATATTCAACAACTAATAATTCATTAATATCAATATTAGCTTCACTACTCTCAACTACTCGTTTTACTTTACCACGAATTTTTTTAGGTTCAAAATCCAAGTAATCCGGTACTGGAGTCACTTCAGTTTTTTCTAAAAACTGATTAACTAGCTGCTTTGATGTATTTTTATTTTTTACCTCAATAACATCATTAGGATGACATTGGAAACTCGGTATATTCACCTTTCGACCATTAACGCAAATATGACCATGATTTATAATTTGACGACTTGCTGGTATAGTATTAGCTAAACCTAACCGAAAAACAATATTGTCTAATCGCATTTCTAATAGCTGCATTAAAACAGAACCAGTAGCACCTCGTAATCGTTTAGCTTCTTTTACATAGGCTAACAATTGCTTCTCAGTTAAACCGTAGTTATAACGCAACTTTTGTTTTTCTTGCAAACGGATTGAATAACTTGAAGAATTATTTCTTTGTGAGCGAGATTGACGGTGTTGACCAGGTAACGTTTCACGAGTTGTTATTTTCGTGGTTAAACCAGGTAGTTCACCTAATCTCCGAACTATTCGGATTTTTGGTCCGCGGTAACGTGACATATAAATATTAATTAATTTTTAATAATATTATTATTTAATCAGTATTAACCTATTTCGTCAATTTTTTTATAAAATATGAATATAAAAGTTAGAAGGTAATTTTCTAATATGTTAATGAACAATCATTTAAATTATTAAAATTTAACCATTTGCTCGAACATATGTTTAACAAATGTGTCTTGCTTTTGAACCTAAAAATTAAAAATAGCCGAATCCCACTGAAAAAACGTTGTTAAGATAACCTACTTAATATAGTAGATCGGACGACATTCTTCCAGTAGTCTTCAACCAGTTTTGGGCTTCGATATAATTATTAGGTGCTAATCTCACTGCTTGACACCAATATTCACCAGCTTTATCAAACAAATTCTTTGCAACTTCTGTATTCTGTCTTTCGGCAGCTTGTGTACCTTGATAATGATAAATAACAGCTATATTATTTAACGCTTGAGGTAAATTTGCATTTAATTCGAGAGCCTGCTGATAATATTCCAAAGCTTGAATATACTCACCATTATTTGAATAAATTAAACCGATATTATATAAAATATAGCTACGGTCATAGGGATCTTCTTCAAGTTGTAAGGCTTCATAATAATTTTCCAAAGCTTCTGCATAGTCACCCTGCGATTGAGCAGTCATTCCGTCCCGATAATAAGAAAAAGCCTCTTTTTCTTGTTTACTGGCTGGAAAAACTTTTAGTAAAATATCAGCAATAATCGTAAAGGTTTTATCAATGAAATTATCATTTCGTTGTGAACGGCTCATTATAGTTCTAATTCAGTTTTTAGACGTAAAAGTTAATATTCCGCTTGCACTACAAATGGTAAAAGACCTAATATACGCGCGCGTTTTACGGCTTTTGTCAGTTTTCTTTGATTCTTTATTGATAATTCAGTAACACGTCGAGGTAAAATTCTCTTCTGATCATCTAAATATTCAACTAAAACATTAATATTCGTAAAATCAAAGTCTTCAACTTTAGTGGTTAATTTCTCAGACATAAAATTTATTTAATTTCTTTATGAATAGTATGACGGTTACAATGTGGACAGAATTTTTTAATTTCTATTCGATCAGGTGTATTACGTCGATTTTTTGTTGTAGTATAGCGAGATACCCCGGCGGATCTTTTATCAACGTTTGTTCGACATTGTGTACACTCCAATGTTATAATAATACGTATTCCTTTAGTTTTTGCCATTTCAAAAATCTTTTGAGTTTTAATTAATCATATTTTACTCGATCTGATGATAGTTTAGTAAAAATATGAGAGAAACACAATAGATCAATGTGGTAATTTAATTAAAATTCAATTTAATTCTGTTCTTATCAAGGGAGAAAGTGTAATTGTGTAATTAAACTATGGGCTCTTTATATAAAGTTTAATAAATAGATACTATGCAAAAGAACCTATTTGTCTCGACTATACCAAATTTCTCAGAAACTAGCCTCAACAGCTTTTGTTGGTTTTTAGAAAATGGACTACCTATAGAGTTAAAAAAGTTTGCGTCTTCACTAGATACATATGACACATTACCAATAAAAATTCGAATTTACAGTGATGAATTTATTTTACAAAAGCCTTTATGCTCACCCCTTCATTGTAAAAAATATGATCTGAGTTATTCAATACGAATTTTTTTACCGATCGAATTAATTGATGGAAATGTCATAACTGAAGCTTTAATCTTTTTTGGCGAAATACCTTTAATGACCGATAGTGGTACATTTATAATAAACGGGTGTGAACGAGTAATTATAAATCAAATTATCCGAAGTCCTGGAATATATTTTCAATGGGAAGGATTAAAAAAATTACAATACAGCGCAACACTGATTTCAAATCGAGGTTCATGGTTGAAATTTGAATGTTGTCCGAGAACTAAGAATGTTTCAATAAGATTAAATAAGACCACAGTAATTGATTTTTATCGGTTATTAGAAATCTGTGAAACTCAAGAACTAACAACTAATCAATACTTTTGTACAACACCAGAATCAGAAATAGTCCAAACGCAACACGAATTAAAATTCACATCTTCTGATTTCTTGACTCAAACAGTAAATCAAAAATTAGATATTGGAACTATTACACAAACTAAGAAAAATTACGGAAGTACAGAAAATATATTTTTTCAAATTTTTAATGACAAGGTTTATAGTCTTGGAACGATTGGCCGTCGAAAGCTAAATAAGAAATTAAAACTAGCAATACCCGATCATATCATAAGATTAACAGTCGAAGATATAAGTGCGATTGCAAATTATTTAATTCAACTACATAATAATATCGGCGAAATTGATGATATTGATAATTTAAAAAATAGACGCGTAAGATCAGTTGGCGAGTTACTTCAGCTTCAGTTTGGAATAGGGTTAAACCGGTTAGAGCGATCAATTCGTGAACGATTTGCTGTCTCAAACTCAGTAAAAATGAAAGCGGGTACAATAATAAACTCGAAACCTGTGATTGCTGTGGTAAAAGAGTTCTTTGGGTCAAGTCAACTGTCTCAATTTATGGATCAAACAAACCCAATCGCTAGTTTGACACATAAACGTCGAATTAGTAGCTTAGGGCCAGGTGGTTTAAATCGTGATCGTCTTTCTTTAGCTGTTCGCGATATTCACCCGAGTCAATATGGTCGAATTTGTCCAATTGAGACACCTGAAGGACAGAATGCTGGATTATTAGTTTCTTTAGCAAGCTATGCGCGCGTAAATGAAAGTGGTTTTTTAGAAACCCCGTTCTTTAAGCTTAAAGACGGTCGGATATTAAACTCACAAATTCCAATATATCTAACCACAGAAGAAGAAGAGAGAAATACAGTAGCTGCTGCCGATTGTGTAATCGACAATATGGGTCTAGATCAACGTAAACAACTGATACCAATTCGACAAAATAATGAATTTAAGTTAGTTGCTCTAAATCAAGTAAAACTAGTTTCTGTCTCACCAATTCAAAACTTTTCAGTTGCTACGTCATTAATACCGTTTCTTGAACACGATGATGCAAATCGCGCATTGATGGGATCTAATATGCAACGGCAGTCAGTACCACTACTTTATTCTCAAAAACCAATTGTTGGTACGGGGTTAGAAAATCAATTAACAGCAGATTCAGGTGGAGTAGTCATTAATAAATTTGATGGAATTGTAAAATATGTATCCGCTCGCTTAATTTCAGTTGAAACAAAAAACAATGAGGTTATTACATATAATCTTCAAAAATTTATGCGTTCTAATCAGGATACATGTGTAAACCAAAGACCAATCGTTTGGCCATACGAAATGGTGTCTTCTGGTCAAATAATAGCAGATGGACCAGGAACCAATGAGGGTGAATTAGCATTAGGTAAGAACTTGCTAGTCGCATATATGCCGTGGGAGGGCTATAACTATGAAGATGCGATTCTAGTTAATGAAAGATTAGTAGAAGAGGATCTATTTACATCTGCACATATCGAAAAATTCGATTTAGAAATTCGTGAAACAACAGTAGGGGTAGAAAGAATAACACGTGATTTACCGAATACGCATAAAGAAAATATCCAAAATCTTGATGCAAACGGTATTGTATATACAGGAACATTCGTAATGCCTGGTGATATTCTGGTTGGAAAAGTTACGCCAAAAGTAGAACCAGACCAACTACCAGAAGGAAGATTATTGAGAGCAATTTTTGGCGAAAAAGTAAAAAATGTTTATGATAGCTCTTTACGAGTACCAAAAGGCATTAGTGGAAGGGTGATAAATGTGAGAGTATTCCGCAATGGAATTGATTATGAGTTTGAAGAGAAAGCTATCTCGTTAGTAAGAATATTTATTGCCCAGCGCAGAAAGATTAAGGTTGGAGATAAAATTGCCGGTCGGCATGGTAATAAGGGTATAATTTCAAGAATTTTACCGAAACAGGACATGCCGTTCTTACCTAACGGTGTACCAGTAGATATTTTATTAAACCCATTAGGTGTTCCGTCACGAATGAATGTTGGACAAATTTTTGAATGCTTGCTAGGTTTTGCTGGATCAAAATTAAATCGAAGATTTAAAGTTCGACCATTTGATGAGATGTACGGTTCTGAATCATCGCGAAAATTGGTTAACTACTATCTAGAAAAAGCTGCACAAGAAACAAAAGAGCCGTGGATTTATAACTCTTGGGTACCAGGACGTATTTCATTACGTGATGGAAGAACAGGTACGTTGCTTGATAACCCTGTTTTAGTTGGGCAAACCTACATGTTAAAATTAATTCATCAAGTTGATGATAAAATGCACGCAAGAGCAACAGGACCATACTCCTTAATAACACAACAACCATTAGGTGGTAAAGCCCGACATGGTGGTCAAAGATTTGGAGAAATGGAGGTTTGGGCATTACAAGCGTTTGGATGCGCCTACACTCTTCAAGAATTGTTGACATTAAAATCAGACGATATGGAAGGCCGAAACGAAGTTTTAAATGCTATCGTTAAAGGGTTACCAATACCTAAAGCAGGAATTCCAGAGTCATTTAAGGTGTTAATACGTGAGCTACACTCTTTAGGATTAGATATTTCATTATACAAAATGCAAAAAGCTTCTCGTGGTTCTAGTAATGAGCAAGAGATTGACTTGTTGCAAGAGTATGAAAAAAATTTAAAAAGTATTTTACCAACATACACTCACTTATAAAGCACACCATAATTGTAAAATGACAAGAATTAATGAGAGCTTTGACTATATTAAGATAAATCTTGCGTCGCCAGAAAGAATTCAAAGCTGGACTAAAAACCCGTTACGCAACGATCCAAATATTGGTGAGGTAACAAAATCGGAAACTATAAACTATCGTACATTTAAACCAGAAATGGGTGGTCTATTTTGCGAAAGAATTTTTGGTCCAATGAAGAGTTGGGAATGTCATTGTGGAAAATATAAACGAATTCGACAACAGATTTTAATTTGTGAACGATGCGGTGTAGAAGTTACAGAAGCTAGGGTTCGACGACATAGAATGGGGTATATAAAATTAGAAACACCCGTCGCTCATATTTGGTATATAAAAGGTTTTCCAAGCTATATATCATTAATACTCGGCATAAAAAGACGTAAACTAAACGAAATTATTTATTTCAATGAAATTAATTTCCGGAACTTCGATAACAATCTTCTGGGTTTACTAAAAACAGTTTATGGTAATAAAAAGCCTAAAATGGGTACAGAATTAATTTTCGATCTGTTAAAAGGATTAAACTTGAAAAAAACAGTAGAAGAATGTCGAGAGGCCTACAGTACAGCTTCTGAGGAAACTCAGAAAAATTTAATCAAACGCATAAGAATTTTAGAGAATTTTATAGCAACGGATTCTGATCCAACATGGATGCTATTATCAACAATTCCAGTATTGCCACCAGGTTTACGACCAATGGTTCAACTAGAAGGTGGACGATTTGCTACATCAGATTTAAATGAACTTTATCGTAGGGTAATAAACCGCAATAATCGGTTAAAGCGATTTTTTAACATTTATGCGCCAGAAATTATAATTCGAAATGAAAAACGAATGCTGCAAGAAGCGGTTGACGCATTAATAGATAATGGGCGGCGCGAAAAAAAGGCTGTTGGATTAAATAATCGTCCACTTAAATCATTATCCGATATCTTATCTGGTAAACAAGGCCGGTTCCGACAAAACTTACTTGGTAAGAGAGTAGATTATTCAGGCCGTTCAGTAATCATTGTAGGCCCAGAACTAAAATTAAATCAATGTGGGTTACCATATGAGATGGCATGTGAGCTTTTTCAACCCTTCATCATTCAACGACTTTTAAAACTTGGGCACGCCAGTAATATGAAAACAGCAAAGCAGTTGATTAGTGAAAAAGACATTAGAGTTCTAGATGCCTTAAAAATTGTGTTAACCGGTTTTCCTGTTTTCTTAAATCGTGCGCCAACATTACATCGGTTGGGGATTCAAGCATTTGAACCAATTATTGTTAATGGACGGGCAATTAAATTACATCCATTAGTCTGCCCAGCTTTTAATGCCGACTTTGACGGAGATCAAATGGCTATTCATGTTCCTCTTTCAATAACAGCACAAGTAGAGTCTTACTTGTTAATGTTAGGCCCAAATAACTTTATCTCACCCGCAACCGGTGAACCAATAGTTTTACCTAGCCAAGATATGGTTTTAGGATCCCATTATCTAACTTTACAAAATCAACCACACCTGCCTGGTAATTTACATTATTTCTCAAATTTAGAAGATGTGGAGCTTGCATATAATTGCAATAAAGTGAAACTACATTCAGCAATTTGGTTGAGATTTAACGGTGAAGTTCAAGGAAAAGAAAAAGAATTAAAAATTAAAAGCATAAAATTTCCAGACCATTCAACTTTAGAGATATATCGTGATAAACAAATTCGTTTTAATAAAAAAGGAGAAAAAATTAGTCAATATCTTTTGACAACACCCGGCCGCGTTCTATTTAATCAATTACTTTATTCTATCGAGACGAATACATAATTAAAATATGAATCAACCCATTTTTTATAATAAAACGATAAATAAAAAGGAACTAAAAACTATCATTCACTCAACAGTTGAGTCATATGGAATTCTTAAAGCGACTAATCTTGTTGAAAATTTAAAAAAATCTGGTTTTTACTTTGCCACGCAAGCTGGAATTTCAATTAGTGTTGAAGACTTAAAAGTACCACCAAGTAAAGACCCATTATTTTTTCAAAATAAAGAAGAAATAAAATTAGCCTATTTTTACGAAAAGCGCGGTAATATAAATGAAATCGAGCGATTTCAAAAAGTAATCGATATGTGGTATAACACCAGTGATCTATTAAAAAATCAACTTGTTGACTTTTTAAAAACCGTTGATCCACTGAACCCTGTTTATATGATGGCTTTTTCAGGAGCTCGGGGAAACTTATCACAAGTACGTCAATTAGTAGGTATGCGGGGATTAATGGCAGATCCAAATGGACAAATTATTGATTTACCAATTAAAGCGAACTTCCGGGAAGGGTTAACAATTACAGATTATGTAATTTCTTCGTACGGTGCACGTAAAGGTATTGTGGATACTGCACTAAAAACTGCTGATTCAGGCTATTTAACCCGTCGACTTGTGGACGTTGCCCAGCATGTTATCATACGAGAGTTAGATTGTAAAACTAAAAATGGTATCAGATTAAACTACAAGAAAGAAAACTCTAAAATTGAAAAACTTATAGGTAGGGTTACAGCGAAACCAATAAAGTCACCCAAAACGAATGAAATTTTGATTGAAGAGGGAACAACCTTAACAGCAAAAGAGCTAACAAAACTAGACTTCTCCACGGATATTATACTTCGATCACCGCTAATATGTGAATCAAGTCATTCAATTTGCCAAAAATGTTACGGATGGAATTTAGCACAAAACAAGCTTGTTGAACTTGCCGATGCGATTGGTGTAATCGCTGCACAATCAATCGGAGAACCAGGAACACAATTAACAATGCGTACATTCCACACCGGTGGGGTTTTTACAGGTGAAAGTAGCAATCAAGTCCGTAGTGGTAGTAGTGGACGAGTGCTGTTTGATAAAAACTTAAAAACAACCATCGCTCGTACAATATATGGAGAGATTATATTAAAAGCTGAAAATAACGCCCAACTTTTTATTTTAACGGAAGCACATAAACTTCTAGTGATAAAAGTTACTCCAGAAATGCTAATATTCGTTCGAAATCAAAGTGAGGTTACGAAGGGAGAATTAATCGCAGAAATACCAAGTAATAATAAACAAACAACAAAAGAAATCAAAAATGTAGTTAGTAGTGTCTCAGGCGAAGTGCAATTTCAAAATTTAAACACAGCGCATATAGATTCTCTAACAACCAACGGTTTATTATGGATTGCGACAGGGCAGGTATATGATATATATCCGAATATGTCGATAAAAAAAACTGGGCAGACAGTACTAAAAAACAACGCCTTTGCACAAACAAAAATTTTGACACCTCTAAGCGGATTTATAAAGTATACGAATCGCGGCGAAAATCTTGATATCTCTTTAATCAGCGATTTCGCATTGTTTTCATACAACCAGCTTTTTAAATACCAAGAAAAACCTGTTCTTAAATTAAGTAAAAATTACTTATTTACTTTAGTAACAAACAATGAGCAAAAATTTCAGACTCATAGAACCTTAGCGCAGCTTCTTACGAAAAAGTATAATCTACCGATCCCATATCAGGTTTTTAAACCAAAAAAAGAAAAAAACAATTATATAATAAAACCTGTCTACCCTCATTCTTTCTTTTCAAGCACGAGCAGCCTAATTTTTGAGACTAGTACAAATCTAGACGAAGACTTTTGGGATAAGAAAATCCTATTTCCAGGTGAGACGGTTGATGAGCATATTCAAATAACTCAGTTATGTTGTTGTGAAATAATAAAGGTCGAAAATTTACAACTTACAATTAGATTAAACCCACTAACCAACTTTATTGTCTCCTTACCATCAAAGACTACGATTACAAACGTTAAAAGAAATTTAGACTTGTTCAATAACAGTCTAGGATTTGTAACATTAGAAAATAATGAGAAGGGGACGTTATATGATGCCGAAGAACCATTTGTTAGCACATATATTGGCTTTAATGAGAATACAAATATTGTTGGATTTCGTTCTGCAAAAAAAATTTCAAAGTTTAATAAACTCCAACAAAGCTTTGTTAGCTATGCGTTAATCTATCAATTCCCGATTACTTTTAACCAATCAAATCAAAATTTATCACAAGTAACAACTAATTATTTTGTAAACCAAAATCAATATATTGAACAATATTCAGTAATTGCAACCATTTCAAACATAGTTGCTCAGAAAATGCAAATCAGGAACGTTAAAAATCTGGAACAACGACCGTCACGTTTATTAATATCAACCGAAAAAAATTACAAAAATTACGTTGTTCCACCTAGTTCACAAATTAGCACATCTAAATTTATTGTAATTGATGATAAGGTTAATCGAGATGAATTCGCTGGTTATTCTGGCTATAATACTTCGTCACTAACAAACTCGAGCGGGTTAGAAATACGGATAAGTGTCCCATTCTTCATATCTATTGGGACCAGAATATTTGTACAACACGGTTCATTAGTTAAAAAAGAGGAATCATTATGCCAATTGTTATATAATCGAGTAATAAGCGACGATATTATTAGTGGCTTGCCGCGTGTTGAAAAATTATTTGAAGCTAGAATTGATAAAAACAAAGGAGTATTGATTGAAAATCCAGGGATAGTAAAATCAAAACAAGAAGACAAAGGGAAAATTTCTATTCTTGAAAAACAGAATCTAAAAACTTATAACCTTAATGAGCAGGATACTCAAATTTTACTAAAAAAAGGCGAAATTGTTTTTGTAGGCCAACCAATTAACGTCAATATGGTTAATCCTCACACAGTATTATCAATTTATTTCAAATACTATTGTTCATTTTATACAGCGCAACGTGCAACCTTGTTAAGTGTAACAAATATACAAATTCTTCTCCTAAATTTAGTACAAGACGTTTATCAATCACAAGGTGTTGATATTGCGGATAAACATATAGAAGTTATAATCCGAC
>ERZ1740052.620-NODE-620-length-12032-cov-4.863655_pt1 | contig 12032 bp, 10 predicted proteins | sample MGYA00581750_ERZ1740052 | MGnify/ENA primary metagenome ERZ1740052 (study PRJEB43018, sample SAMN04849743) | marine metagenome | isolation source: floating plastic debris | place: Pacific Ocean | collected 2008-08-30 | study: EMG produced TPA metagenomics assembly... | reverse complement strand
GGGGGGCTTATGGGAAGTCACAAATAGGGGTGGCCGCGATCGCGATCAGAAAAAAGAGCCGGCGGAAAGGAACTAGACGCTTGGTAGAGGCTGTCTATAAATAGCTTATTACATTGCCAACCCGAGGCCGACCAAGGCGTTCTTCACTAGCTGACGAATGCGAGCGTGTGCTAGCTATTACGACTCCCAGCTCACCAATGACCTTATATTCAGCCAGTTGTGACGGTGCATCAAAAGCGGAATGCCCACAAACGCAACGGCAAACACACCACCCAGCTCCAACATAGTGGCGCTACTAAACTGCATGGAATCGCCCGCATAGGTCAATAGCAATGTAGAGGGCACCATGCCAAACAGGGTCGCCCCGGCGTAAATTGGCAGTGACAGCCCGGCCATCCCTGCGCCATAGCTCACCAAATCAAACGAGAACACAGGCACCAGCCGCGTGACAAAAACTAGCCATCCCAGCGTTTTATCACCCTGCTCAGTCGAAAAGGTCAAGGTTTTACCCGTTAGGGCTTTTACCAAAGGCTGACCCACTGCTTTGCCTAGCCCGTAGGCAATCATGGCACCGCTAAATCCGCCAATTACGGTGTAGGTTCCTGCTAACAGAGGTGACCACAGCGCACCTGCAATCACTGCTAAAGGCGCGCCCGGAATTTGGCTCACGACTACCGATAGGGCAATCACCGCCATGTATAGCAAAGGCCCCCACCGGCCGGCCTGAGTCACCGCTATCGACAGTGATTCAGGACTCATAAGGTGCTGTAGGTCCGGATGTGTAGAGACTAGCAACCCTATCGACACCAGCAGTGTCGCGACTAAAACAATGAGTCCAGTCACCCAATAGCTATGCGCAGGCGTAGGTTGATCAGGTGTGGGTTCGTTCAACAGTTGGCCCTGGTACATATGGCTGGTTTCAGTCAAGCGCTGAGGATGAAGGATTCGCTCAGCATGACAAGCGTAGCTGAAAAGCACCCCTCAACGTCCTGAGAAATTCCTGAGTAGAGGGATTGGGTAATCAAGTCGTTTTCTTCTTGCCGTCAGCCAGCTTGCTAGATTCTTCAAAGACGCAGGGGAGCTGAAGAATAATAGCTGTACCCTCGCCCAGTGTCGAGAAGCACTCTAGTTTGCCGCGATGCTGATCGGTCACAATCTGATAGCTTAGCGACATACCCATGCCTGTTCCTTTGCCTACAGGCTTCGTGGTAAAAAATGGCTCGAATAGTCTGGCTCTTACTGCTTCAGTCATGCCTGAGCCATTGTCTGCAATTTCTACTTGGATCCAATCTTCGTCGAGGGTGGAGGTGCGAATCGTGATTTGGGCAGGTTCTAATCGTGAGGCTTTTGGATTCGTCAGTGCATCGATGGCATTGAGCAAACTGTTCATGAAAACCTGGTTGAGATGCCCTGCGGCGCATTCGACGAGCGGCAGAGCGTCGTAATCTCTCCGGACAGAGATTGCCGTGTTCCCCTGTTCTGTTCCAGACTTTGGCGCAAGGCGGTGTTGCAAAAGCAGCAGTGTGCTTTCGATGCCTTCGTGTACATCGACCTTTTTGATTTCTGCTTCATCCATCCGAGAAAAGGTCCGCAACGACAGCACAATCTCTCGAATGCGCTGTGTGCCTGTTCGCATGGAGGTCAGAATTTTGGGCAAATCCTCTTGAACAAACTCTATATCGATGTCGTCTTCGTCTAGCTGAATATCGTCAGAGAGCTCAGGATAGCGGGCCTGACACATTTGGATATAGTCTAGGAGCGATTTCACATCTCGCTGAACGTGGACCAAGTTCCCGTGAATAAAATTTACTGGGTTGTTAATCTCGTGAGCCACGCCAGCTACCAGCTGACCCAGGCTAGACATTTTTTCGGACTGTACAAGCTGCATTTGCTGGCGGTGTAGTTGCTCTAGTGCAGTTTCGAGGTCTTGATTTTTTTGTCCGACTTGTTCTAGCAGCTGATTTACCTTGGCAATGAGCTGATTGAAAGATTGGCCTAAGCTCACCACTTCACCTTTGCCAACTAACGGCACCCGCAAAGCGAAGTCCTGTTTCTGGATGATGGTGTCGGCTAGCTTGGTTACACCCTGGATGGGCTGTGCGATCGCTCGGCTAGTGTAATGAGCGATCGCAGAAGCAATAGCGATTGATAGCAGCAGACTGGCAAAGATAATTTGGGTTTGTAGTGCGATCGCTTGAGCTAATGCCTCGGAAGCACCGCGTTCTGTCGCTTCTACAGAGGAAACAAATGCTATTAGCTCAGTTGGCAGCTTTACGAGATTGGCAAACTCTGGACCCTGAACAAAAGAAATCAGTAGCTTTTGAGCTTCGGTGACATCGTTAGCGGCCCTGACTATTGGCATCGCAGACTGGGCAAATTCTTGTAGCCGCACCTGAAATGCTGCTAGGTCTGCTTCATAAGCATCCAGTAGTGAAAGCAGTGCCTGTTCTTCTGCTGTAGGCTCTTCTCGCAAAATACTCTTTGCTTCGTAGAGAGCTGTGCGGCTTTCTAGTAATGCTTGAATTTCAACTGTACGTGAGAACATTCCATGGACTGCGATCTCCAGCTGTGCCGAGTCGTTTAAGTATGGAGACAGCTGTTGTGTCGGTCGATTGCCGAGAATTTTGACCTGTAAATCGCTTAAGAGCTTACGTTCTGCGATCGCAATTTCTTGCGCTGCTAATGCCTGTGACTGTAAATGACTGCCTACCAGTAGGCCTGTCGTTGTTCCCGCCAAAGCCAAGCTTAAAACAGCAGCGTATCCCTGGGCCATTTGGCGGCGAATAGACATATTAAAGAAGCCTCAAGGAACGTAACGCTTACTTTTATATATACCCATCTTGAATTGGCCTTCTATCCGTTCATATCTTCCAAAATCGGCATCTAGCTTGGTGTAACTGCAAGAGCAGACCGGTTTCTGCGAGTTGTCGTTTTCATGAAATTATGAAACAATTATGAAAAGTGAAACGATTATGAAATCGAAAGGTAACTCACGTGACTCGGATGGGCTTCGCTTCCTGGCTAACCACTCAAAATAGACGGCGTTTGTCTGCTCTGATGCTGACAGCGGCCTTGTTTGGCTGTAGTTCGGCTACGCCTACAGCTGAGAGAGCAACGCCATCTGCTGAAGATGATAGCCAAAAGAAGGTGTTGACTACTTTCACGATTTTGGCAGATATGGCTCAGGAGGTGGCAGGCGACGAGCTACAGGTGGAGTCAATCACTCGTGTAGGTGCTGAGATTCATGGTTACGAACCGGTGCCTAGCGATATTGCCAAGGCGCAAAACGCCGACCTGATTCTGGCCAACGGGATGAATTTGGAGCGTTGGCTTGAGCAATTTATTGGGAGCTTGGACGGTGTGCCGACGGTGGTGCTTACCGATGGAGTGGAGCCGATTGCGATCGCAGAAGGCCCCTATGGCGGCAAGCCCAATCCTCATGCTTGGATGTCACCCCAAAATGCGCTGATATATGTAGAAAACATTCGCCAGGCCTTTGTAGAGCTAGATCCAGAAAACGCCGAAACTTATAACACCAATGCAGCTGCCTACAGTGAACAAATCAAGGCAATCGATACCGAATTGCAAAGCGATTTGGCCGACGTGCCTGTATCGCAGCGGTATCTGGTGAGCTGTGAGGGTGCGTTTTCTTATTTGGCTCGCGACTATGGCCTCAAAGAAATTTATGTATGGCCAATCAACGCCGAGCAGCAGTCTACACCTAAGCAGCTGAAGGCGGTAATCGATAAAGTGAAGGCCAATGAGGTACCCACTATTTTTTGCGAAAGCACTGTTAGTGACGAGTCCCAAAAAGAGGTTGCAAAAGCAACTGGCTCAACCTTTGGCGGCAATTTGTATGTTGACTCTTTGTCGACTGCAGACGGCCCGGTCCCTACTTTTCTGGATCTGTTGGAGTATGACGCTAACTTAATTTCAGATGGGCTTTTGGGTAGAGATCCCTAGTCTTATAATTCTCTCTTTTTATTGAGGCTCTGTAGCCTCTAGTTATCTATTTTTGTTGTTCTCCCATCATTTTTTGGGCTTTGTCTACAATTATGACTGTTATCACGACCCCTTCGGATACTTACGGAATCGCGGTAGACAACATTAGCGTCACCTACAGCAACGCACGCCTAGCGCTCTACAACGCGAACTGCTATGTAGAGCCAGGGACGATCACCGGTTTGGTAGGGCCAAATGGGGGCGGCAAATCTACCTTGTTTAAGTCCATCATGGGCTTTTTGTCGCCCAGCCAGGGCCACGTGCATATTGACGGTGTCTCGGTCGAAAGGGCACAAAAGCAACAGCTGATGGCCTACGTTCCTCAGGCCGATGAAGTGGACTGGAACTTTCCTATCAGCGTATTCGATGTAGTGATGATGGGCCGATACGGTTACATGAATATGTTTCGCATTCCCAGCCGGAAGGATCGCAGGCTGGTGATGGAGAGCCTAGAGCGCGTGGGAATGAGTGAGTTTCGCAATCGTCAGATTGGAGAGCTATCTGGCGGGCAAAAAAAGCGGGCCTTTTTGGCGCGAGCGTTGGCACAGGCGGGTAAGGTGATTTTACTCGATGAGCCTTTTACCGGTGTGGATGTAAAAACCGAGAAAAGCATTATTACGTTGCTGATGCAGTTGCGAGATGAGGGGCATACGATTTTAGTCTCTACTCATGATTTGTCTTCTATTTCTACGTTTTGCGATCGCGTTATTCTTCTCAACCAAACTATCCTCGCCGCAGGCACCACAGAAGAAACCTTCACCGAAGAAAATCTTTCTATGACCTTTGGTGGCCTACCGATTAGCAGCTTATCGGGTAAAACGAATCAGTCTCCAGATGCTCACCTTGCCAATCAACCAGGTCACTCATTCATTCAATCTGAGAAGGCAAACGCTCAGGGCATTGATGTATGAGCATGGCGCTATTGCTTGCCATATCGCCAGAAGCGATTTGGAGCTGGATAGTTGAGCCTTTACAGCTAGGCTTTATGATTCGTGCGCTGTGGGTGAGTTCCTTTGTGGGTGTGGTGTGTGCGGTACTCTCTTGCTACATTACGCTGAAGGGCTGGTCACTCATGGGAGATGCGGTTTCCCATGCGGTGGTCCCTGGTGTCGTAGTAGCCTACGCGCTCGGATTGCCCTTCTCGCTCGGTGCGTTTGTCTTTGGTTTTGGGGCAACGGTTGCAATTGGATACGTGAAAGCACAAACCAGGCTAAAAGAAGATGCTGTCATCGGCGTTATCTTTACGGGGTTCTTTGCATTTGGGCTGGTGCTGGCCACTAAGATCCCAAGCAATATCGACTTATTTCACATTCTTTTTGGCAATGTACTGGGTATCTCGCAGCAAGACATTATCCAAACGCTGATTGCTGGTGGTTTAACATTGGCAATTATCTTGTTTCGGCGAAAAGATTTGTTACTCTTTTGCTTCGACCCAAACCATGCCAAAGCTATCGGCTTGAATACCCAGCTGATGTATTACACGCTGCTGAGTGTGTTAGCGCTTACGATTGTGACTGCGTTGCAGACAGCCGGTATTGTTCTGGTGGTTGCGATGCTGGTGACGCCGGGATCTACTGCTTATTTGTTGAGCGACAGATTCGATAGAATGCTGCTTATTTCAGTGGCAGTGAGCGTGTTGTCTTGTCTTTCAGGTACATACCTTAGCTACCACTTAGATGCCTCGACAGGTGGCTGTATTGTTGTAATGATGACGCTCTTTTTTACCGTTGCTATGCTGTTTGCGCCCAAGTATGGGATTGTGACACAGAAGTTTTTAGGTGGACAGGGCAAGCGTGATGCACGATTCCCTCAAGCGTAATGGATTCACTACAGCGGCTTATAGACTTAGATCGACAACACGTTTGGCATCCTTACGCGGCGATGCCAAATCCATTGCCGGTGTTTCTGGTACGCTCAGCTTCAGGCGTGCGTATTGAGCTAGAAGATGGGCGATCGCTCATCGACGGCATCTCTTCCTGGTGGACCTGCATTCATGGCTATAACCATCCTAAGCTGAACGCTGCGGCCCAGGCTCAGATGGAGCAAATGAGCCATGTGATGTTTGGTGGGCTGACGCACAGGCCTGCGATCGCACTTGCAAAAAAACTCATCGATATCACGCCCTCTGATTTGCAGCATGTGTTCTTTAGCGACTCCGGCTCGGTCGCCGTAGAGGTTGCGATGAAGATGGCGGTGCAGTATTGGCACAACCGTGGCGAACCGACAAAAGACCGATTTTTGACCATTCGCAACGGGTATCATGGCGATACCTTTGCGGCAATGTCGGCCTGTGACCCGGTCAATGGCATGCACCATTTGTTTAGCGGGATGTTGAGTCAGCAATATTTTGCTGATGCGCCGCAGATCCGCTTTGGTGAAGACTGGCAAGAATCGGATATTGATAGCTTTGAGAGATTGTTAAAAGAGAATAGCGGTTGCATTGCCGCTGCTATTTTTGAACCTGTTGTACAAAACGCAGGTGGTGTTCGATTCTATCATCCTGAATACGTCCGCAGAGCGAGCGAGCTGTGCAAACAACATAATGTTCTGTTGATTCTTGATGAAATTGCAACAGGATTTGGGCGATCGGGGAAACTGTTTGCCTGCGAGTATGCCGATATCTGTCCAGACATTATGTGTGTAGGCAAGGCACTGTCTGGTGGCTTTATGTCGCTGGCTGCGACGCTGACGACAACACATATTAGTGAGACTTTTTCCACAGGAGAAGCGGGCGTGTTTATGCACGGGCCTACTTTTATGGGAAACCCGTTAGCTTGTGCGGTGTCATTGGCTAATTTAGAACTGTTGGAAAGCTATGACTGGCAGGGGAAGATTGCGCAGATTGAGAGGCAGTTACGAGAAGAGTTGGAACCTTGTCGGCAGCTGGCGGCGGTGAAGGATGTGCGGGTTTTGGGTGCGATCGCAGCTGTAGAACTTCACCATCCTGTCGACATTGCCACCGCGCAACCCATGTTCGTAGAGCAAGGTGTTCGGCTCCGTCCCTTTGTTCGACTTCAGTACACCATGCCACCCTACATAATTCAACCCCATGAACTCACAGCAGTAACTTCTGCTATCCGCACGGTGGCAGCATCCCTTGAAGTGAACTAAATCTCTGGATCTTCTACGATAATGGATTGAACTTTTTCGAGGTTCAGGTTCAGGATAGTCGCGATTTGAAAAACTTAGATCTGCGTATCTCTGGGATTGTAATCATTGCCTCAAGCTCCGCTCTTTCTACACCTTCACACTTATAGACGAGGATCGTTAGTATTAAGTCTACAAAACTTAGTTGCCGCCTAATATCTGAGAACTCAGACTGACTTTAAATAAAACTGTTGGGGTGTGAGACCCTCTATCAAATTAAATGATATTAATGTTCAATAGTTAAAGGAAGATTTGATGGCTTTTACAAGCTGAAATCTGTAAAAAGCCTCAAAAAGTATAAATATATGTCTTCCTTGCATCTAACAATTAGGAGTCACTCTCATGAATTTTAGGTTTGGGATAGAGCATGAGGTTGCTTTTGTGAGGCCGAATGGTCAGTTCGCTGACTTTGCAAACACGTCTTTTGAAGAGTTTGAGTCGATTGTGAGACGGCTTCCTCGATATGAGAAAGACTATCCTCAGCTACGCATAGGTGATGCCGGTATTAAGCTGAAACGCTGGTATGTGGAAGGATTTGAACGGTTTTCTGATTTGGGAGAGGTGATCGATTGTCCGCCAAAGGGAATTGAGATTAGAACTACGGTGCACAACAGTATTGAGGGTGCGGTTGGTGAACTAAAAGAAAGTTTTCGGCTGTTGCAGCAGGAGGCACAAAAATCAGGGTTTGTTCCTGCGCTGGTGAGCTTTCACCCTTTTCAGACGACCTTTGTCCCTGTGCCTGCGCTGAATGAATTTGAAACTAAGCGCAGAAAGAAATCACCTGAGATGCAGACGGCTCATATTCCTATGCTGACGCAAGGACCAGATATTAACCTTTCTGCAACAGGACTAACGCCTTCTCAGCTGATCGATATTGGTCGGAAGCTCACTTACTACAGTCCTTTTATTATTCCTTTTAGCTACAGCTCACCTTTTTATGCCGGAGAAAGGTGGCATGGACTGTCTGCACGAACCTTTTATCGAACAGGGGCCAGACCGGCTGCGATGGTATTTCTAGAACATGAGTCAGATTTGATTGACTCTAATCCTTCGCTGACACAGCTAGCAAGAGTACCGGCGGAGATTGGCCGGATTGAGTTTAAGGCTTTCGATAGCTGCGGAGATTTTGACCTGTACGCTAGCTTGAGTGCGTTGCTGAAAGGATTGGTAATAGACCAAACGCTGAAAGGACGGCGGACGTTACCAGATGCTGATTGGCATCAGCGCTCAGCTCAGTTTGGATTGATGGATGAGGAGATTTATCGGTATGCGGAAGGGGCGATCGCAGCAGCAAAGCATGCCCTTATGGAGACAGGTGAACTGCTCGACTGTTCTTTGTTGAAAAGGCTAGAGACTGTGCTGGAGCAGCACTATTGCCCAGCGGTAAAAATGACGGAGGCTTACAAAAAAGGAGACTCGATTAATCAGGTGTTGATAGAAGGCTATGAACAGAATCTGAAAGTTCGATGCGTGGCTTAGCGCTTTCACTCTCGTATCATCGTCATCAACCACCTGATAGGACAAACGATGCGCTAACCAAAATCAGCCAAACTGAAGAAACAGCACGCGGCTCGTACAAACCGCGTGCTGATAATCAGGAGTTGAAACGTAGAGAATCAAAAAGAGTGAGATGCTACAGGAAAAGTAGTTTATTCCCAGCCAACTCGGTCCATTAGCTGAACGGCGGCAGCCTGATTCTCGCCAAAGGTGGAAACGTTGACGGTGTCGTCTTTAAAGGTGCCAAACCCAGCAACGACTGGATCAAGTTCAGCATCTTCTACAACGGGATATTCGTTGTTACCTTGTGCGAAGAATGCCTGTGCTTCTGTGCCAGAAAGATACTCCAAAAACTGCTGGGCTTCGTCGGCATTTGGCGCACTTGCCAAGACGCCAGCACCACTGATGTTGACATGGGCTCCGCGACCGTCTTGGTTGGGGAAGAATACACCCATTTTCTCGAAGATGGCTTGCTTAGCAGGGTCTTCGTCTTTGGCGTAGCGAGGGAGGTAGTAGGTATTTGCGATCGCAATATCACCTAAGCCAGCAGCAGCAGCTTCAATCTGCGCTCGATCATTTCCTTCAGGAGGTCTAGCAAAGTTGCGAACAAAGTCTTCTGCCCAGGCTTCTGTCGCTTCTACACCATTCGTCTCAATCAAAGATGCGACTAAAGACTGGTTGTAGATATTTCCCGATGAGCGAATCAAGATTCTGCCCTGCCAGCGGTCGTCAGCCAAGTTTTCGTAAGTAGACAGCTCGCTAGGGTCAACAGTATCTTTGTTATACATAATTACCCGAGCCCGCTTGGAGAATCCAAACCAGAACCCTTCTGGATGGCGTAGGTTCTCAGGAATATTCTCGGTGAGTACATCTGAAGAAATAGACGCAAACAGGTTCGCCTGCTCTGCCCGCCAAAGGTTACCGGCATCCACTGTCATAAACACATCAGCCGGGCTATTTGCGCCCTCAATTTTTAAGCGTTCTAGCAGCTCATCGGCCTTGCCTTCTAGCAGATTTACCCGAATGCCCGTGAGATCTGTAAATGTCTCGTAAAGTGCGTCGTCAGTATTGTAATGGCGCGACGAATAGAGATTCACGACACCCGTTTGAGCCTTAACACTACGAGGGTGAAATACCTGAGTGGCAGCTAGCGCTGCCGTAGCGGCTGCACCGTTGATTATCAACGACCGTCGTGAAAGATTCATAGGAGGCGGCCCTTATGACAATAAGGGAAATAAAATGGGGTACCAGCATTTTATCCTTAATGAGACTAGTTCTTATATAAATATTTCCAATGGTCTTCAAACCCTTATCTAATCTGAGACTTTACTAAAAGCCCTCGCTTCTATTAAGTAGGCACTATTGAGAATGAGTCATGGTAGCTGAGGGTGAGATGCATGACTGTTTTTTGAAACATTAACGAAATTAACTATCATTTGTGCTTCGGTATACCAACATTAAAAAGATAGATAATACATCTTTAGCCCATATATAAAAGCTATTTCAGCTGGAAAGTTCGATCAGTTCAGCTCTTTTTACTTTGGAATACAGTCAAGAACTATTGTCATTAAAGGGGATCTGACTTAGGGTTGTTGTAGGCACAAGTAAGCGACCGAACTACTCGGTTACCTCTTGTGCAAGCATTCTCTAGGGCATATGGGGCATGTAACTGTGCAAGCGTAAAGGGAAAAAACTGCTCTATCTAGTTCTATCTAAATGTCCTCTCAAGACAGATGGTCCACTGCTGGTTTCAGTGGTGGACTTTTTTCCTGCAACTTTTTTGCTGCTAACTGTAACTAAGAAAAACAAGGATTGAAATGGCTAAAGTAGGTTTATTTTACGGCTCAACAACGGGGAAGACAGCAGATGCCGCTGAGCAAATACAAGCAGCGCTAGGTGGCGAGTCTGTTGTAGATTTGCACGATATTGCAGATGCGGAAGCTAGCAGCCTCGCAGAATACGATTACTTGATTGTTGCTAGCCCTACTTGGAATATTGGAGATTTGCAAGATGACTGGCAAGCAGTATTCGATGATTTGGATGAGGTGGATTTCAGCGGGAAGACGGTGGCTTACTTTGGTACGGGTGACCAAATTGGCTATGCCGACAACTTTATGGATGCGATGGGTCAGCTGGAAGAGAAAATTGCTGGCCTAGGCGGGCAAACGGTGGGATACTGGCCCGCTGATGGCTATGACCACACCGAATCTTTGGCACTACGCGAGGGTAAGTTCTGCGGCTTGGCGCTAGATGATGACAATGAAGAAGAGAAGTCTGAAGAGAGAATTCAGCAGTGGAGTGAACTGGTGAAGCAGGCAATGGCGCTGTAGAAGTTGACTTTTGGCTGACAGCAGTATTTGGATGCGATGGCGCAGCCCCTCCAAGAGAGGATCGCCATTAGGTAGTCGCATCCAAATACTGCTGAAAACATTACGCCTACTTCATTCGATCAACTGTAGTGAACACTGTTAGCAATGACCACTCAAATTTTAACGACGGGGCTTGTTGGGGTATCGGCCCTACCCGCTGAAGATAGCCCAAACAAAAAGCGTTGGTATCAACCGACATTTTCTCCTGAGCATGGCGTTCTACTCGTTCTACTTGGCGCAGTGCTGACAGGGGCTTCGCTGGCACAGCATTGGACAAGCGATACAAACTGGGCCTGCTTGGCCGCTTTCTTGGCACTTCAGGCAGAGCATCCGGTAGTCGTACAAATAAAGCGACGGAGAAAGTGGCGACCGCGCTATATTTTTTGGGCCAGTATTTATGGCGGTTTTGCTGGCGCGATCGCACTCTACCTATGCTGGCAGCATCCTGTTCTCTTTTGGATAGTGGGTGCTGGTATTGTTGCTTTCGGCATTGATTTGCTCTCTGTCTTTCAGCGCAATCAAAAAGCCATCGTCAACGAAATTGCGATGTTTAGCTCTATTTGTCTCTCAACACTGTTTGTATATGGTGCAACGACAGGAGACATTACTATTCAAGCCGTGGGGCTTTGGATTGTGAATAGCTTGTTTTTCTCGGGGGCAGTATTTAGTGTGAAGCTGCGCAAGGCTAAGACCAGTTCTTTGAAGGGTGGGTATTATTATCACGGTGTTGCGATCGCCCTCATCACTTTGCTCTACACCATGGGTTGGCTTTCTATCTTTACCGCGCTAGCGTTTATGGTTTCGCTGCTCAAGCTCATTATCATCACAGGTTGGCAACACTGGTATCGCACCTGCCGATTTGAGCATGTGGCACGCTTTGAAACCTACTTTGCGCTCATTTATACAGCTTTGGCAGCGCTAACCGTACTTCCTCCAAAGCTGCCGATTGCATAGGATTAGAAATTAGACTTCATCGGAAATAACATGGGTGCTCACGCAAGTGAGCCTCCTTTTGTG
>ERZ1740052.618-NODE-618-length-12060-cov-9.810079_pt1 | contig 12060 bp, 10 predicted proteins | sample MGYA00581750_ERZ1740052 | MGnify/ENA primary metagenome ERZ1740052 (study PRJEB43018, sample SAMN04849743) | marine metagenome | isolation source: floating plastic debris | place: Pacific Ocean | collected 2008-08-30 | study: EMG produced TPA metagenomics assembly... | reverse complement strand
AACCTCGCCCAAATTTCTAGGATTTCCCAGATTTTTAGCGAACAGTTGAAACCCCGCATTTATTTTTATTAGACATTTTGTAAGCTAGCGTAACCAAAAGTAGCATTAAATTCTTCGCACCAAATTCCTACAGATTTATAATCATCAAGATTTACATTATCAGGAATCGCATAAAATTGACTGCCGGTAAAGCTTTTGATTGGAGCGAGTGTGAGATAATTTCCTTCTTTAATGTTTAAAGGTACATTACTGTTGCGGTGTAGAATTACTTTTACATCGGGACCTTCACCAGTGCTAAAAGCTCTATCAAATTGTAAGTAATTCTTTCCGTTAACATTTATAATTCTAGCTCTACCATTAGTAGCTTTTTCTTGTTTCACAAATTTACCAGATGCTACAGTTTTAAGAGAATTTGTAGTTGCAACTGTCGATTGTAAGGGAGCGTAACCAAAAGTAGCATTAAATTCTTCGCACCAAATTCCTACAGATTTGTAATCAGCAAGGTTAACATTTTCAGGAATTGCGTAGCGTTGAGAACCGTTGAAGCTTTTGATTCGAGCAAGAGTAATATAATTTTCTTCTTTAATATTTAGAGGTACATTACTGTTGCGGTGTAGAATTACTTTTACATCGGGACCTTCGCCAGTACGAAAAGCTCTATCAAATTCTAAATAACGTTTACCGTTGATATTTACAATTCTTGCTTTACCACTAGTAGCTTTTTCCTGTTTAACAAAGCTACCGGATGCCAAGATTGAATTAGCTTTAGTTGCTACTCTTGTGGTTCTGTTTGTTCTAAGAGCGGGAGAAGCTTCAGCTACTCCAGAATTTGCAATTACCGAACCAACGCTGCTAAATAATACAACTGATGCAATTCCGAAGCTAGCTAATTTATTGAATTTCATGGTTAATGTCTCCTCGATAAAAGTGTTTGGTGTTGTCGTTTCGCTTAATTACTAATATCGGGGATGACTCTTAAGGCTTGATGATTACTAACTGAGCTTTCGGTAAGAGTTTTCTGAGAAAACTGAGATAGTTAAAGCAGGGTTAATTGCTTGATAATAGTTGAAAATATGTATTTTCCACATATAATCGTTACTTTTACCAAAAATTCATTAACTTTCTGAGAACTTTCCGAAAATTTATTGGCATTACATTGTATTTTGTATACATATTCATAATATTTAATTAGCAAAAGCTTTACCTGACTATGAACTTCAGGACATTTACCCAAATTGCGACGGTTATTGCTTTAGGGTTTGTTACTACCTTTAGCATTGCTCAACCTAGCTACGCAAGACGTTCCAAGTTTTATTGTGCGGTTCTCAATGGTGAACCAATTACATGGGTTCGGACATCACGGGGAGCAGAATCATTTATTCGCTGGGTTAGTCCGGCTTTAGCTTTTGATACTCCTCCTTTGGAACGTTGTAAGGTAGTTTCCGCAAGATTCCAGCGTTACTATGACAATGGTCGTTTCTATATTACCGGTAGAGATAACGTGAATAATTCTCCGGTGTTGTGTATTTCTAATCGTCGTGGTGGTGGATGTTCTTCTAGAAATGTCTTAGTTACTCTCCAGCAAGGAAGCGATCCTGGTTTTGTTATCCAACAGATACTTAATTTTCGTCGTGATGCTAACGGTACAACTATTGTTCTTAGTGGTAATGAATTTATTCAGTATGTTAATGGCGAATTCTACCTTGATGCAAAGAAGCTTGTAGATAGTAAATGAGTTGGCATTCATGGCTACGGCAAGGAATTTATCCTATTTTAATTATGCTTGGTTTTGGTGGAATCTCTCTAGGGCTACCAAGACAAGAAAATGTTGTAAATAATTGTCGGGAAAATAATTGTTCGCAAACCCTTAAGAGAAAGTCATTAAATCAACTTCCTGTTGCAAAAATACAACAAATAGCTGATTCTATTACAGTCAAAGTTCTTTCAAAAAACTTTTTAGGTTCGGGTACTTTACTAAAAAAAGCAGGAAATTCTTATATAGTCATCACCAATGCTCACGTACTCAGAGCAGCTAAATCCCCTTATCGGATTCAAACCCCAGATGGTCAGATTTACCAAGCTACTGTCATTGAAACTGTGAAATTGGATGGTAATGATTTGGGTTTATTACAGTTTCGCAGCCAAGATGGGGAATATAAAGTCGCCAATTTAGGGGATTCATCTACATTAAAGGTAGGCGATAAGGTTTTTGTGGGTGGATTTAAGAAGAATCTTGATGGAAATTTGTCTGGAAAGCGAAAATTGGTATTCACTACCGGTGAAGTTTCTTTGTTATTAGAGAAAGCTTTAAAAGGAGGTTATCAAATCGGTTATACCAACGATATTCATAAGGGAATGAGTGGGGCAGCACTGTTGAATATTCGCGGTGAAGTTGTGGGAATAAATGGTTTGCATCAACCTTTGTGGGATGCTCCGGATTTTTATGAGGATGGGACTGAACCTAGTGAATCTTTACAGGAACAAATTACTAATTCTAGTTTTGCGGTTCCTGTAACGAGGGTTGTTCGGGAATTTCCGCAATTAAATGTGTCGAAAAGCATTCCCACCCACCTGGGATTTAAATCCCAGGCTAACAGTCTAATTACGTTAAAAGGCACTGAAAGCCTTTCCCAGTCTGATTTACCTGATATCTTGCACCATTGTTGTTAAGCCCGAAAAATCGCCTCGGAATCAATTCCGAGGCTAATATACAAAGTACGTTAAAACGTACTAAAAGCCTTACCCAGTCTGATTTATCAGACTTTGTGTTTGAGCCTGAGAATTTAATAATACGGCGGTTGTTGAGAATGGTGCAAGATGTGAAATTTATCAGACTTTGCCTATGAGCCTGGGATTTCAATACTAGGCGGAAAGAAGGACTAAGTCATGAAACATAGCTAAATACAAGGACAGATAATGAAATTTGCTTATGGACTACCTGTAATACTCCTTGCTGCTACCAATGTAATGGTATTCCATGAAGTTGCAGTACCATTAGAACCAACACAAGTAAATGCGATCGCCAAAAAAATTACGGTTCCTATCAGCGGTCCGGAAGCTGGTACTGGGGTATTAGTAGAGAAAAAAGGTAATACTTATACTGTCCTCACAAATTGGCATGTGGTAGATACCAAAGGAACTTACACTATTCAAATAGAAAATGGTGGAACTTACCGAATCAAATCTAGCCAAGTACAACGTTTATCTGGAGTGGATTTAGCGGTTTTCCAATTCCAAAGTAACCAAAATTATCAGCCTGCGAATATAGCTAATTCCGATAGAATTACCGAAGGAACTACAGTTCATGCTGCTGGTTGGGCTGATACTGATGCTGTTTGCGAACAACGCTGTTATCAATTTCGTAGCGGGAACATTTCGACTCGTTTAGCTAATGCAAAAGATGGCTATGCTTGGATATACACCAATAGCATTAAACCGGGGATGAGTGGTGGTCCGGTACTAGATAATGAAGGACAATTGGTGGGGATTAATGGACGAGGTATAAGAGATCCAAAAAATGGAACAACGGATTTTTTTGCAATTCCTATTAATACTTATAAGAGGAAACTTGCCTCAGCAACAACCCCTCCTACATCCAGAATTCCTAAGCCAGCTATTCCTATTCTTCCAGTTACTTCTAAGAAATGCCAAGATCCTAAACCAGGAGAACTTATTTTACTAGTAAATAGTCCCACCAAAAACAATCAAGAGGAATTACGCCGTGTTTTACCTCTAAAGAGAAGAGGGGTTGTTTGTAAATATTTAGAAGATACTGCCACGCGCATAGGGGGTTTTCATAAAATAGAGGATGCAGTTCAATGGGCAAAGCATATAAGAGATTCAGCCGGGCTAAGTAGTATTATCAGAATAAAACCTTTAAAAGTATTAATAGACGAGCAATAACTAGCAATAACTAGTCCTCCATTTAGGGATTTTTTGGCGATTCCCATTAATACCTATGTGAAGCTGAAAGGTAATCAAGAATCAGTATTGGGTGGAGATATTGGACAACTTGAAAAAATCTTCGATGATTCATTAGTGCGAGAACCTTGTAGTAGTAGTTTACCAGTGAAAACTGGCAAAAAAATATCTTTATTTCGGGAAACTCCCAAAGAACTAGTAGATGAAGTATGGCAAATTATTCATCGTCATTATTTTGATAGAACTTTTAATCAGATAGATTGGCAATCTGTTCGTAGAACATACTTAACCAAAAGCTACAAGTGCAAGGAAGAAGCATATATACAAATCCAGCAAATGCTAAAGTTACTAGACAATCCACATACCCGATTTATTACTCCAGAAGAATTCAAGAAAATGCAAGCGAATGGCTATAGACAACCAAGTGGGAAAAGGATCCTAATTGGAATGGATGATAAAACCAAGAAGCTGAATGTTCAAAATTTTGAAATTGGAAGTACAAAAATTATCAAAATTGATGACAAAAGCGTAGAAGGGATAAATATTAAAGAGGCAATATCGCTGATTAGAGGTAAGCCAGGAACTTATATTAAAATAACTATTGAACGCAATAGAAAACGACAAGAATTGCTTACTAAACGAGTACAGTCAATACGTCGTCTATATGATGATGGCTCAGCTTTAGTGATGCTCCAGCTTGTTTTACAGTAATAGATTTCTGTCTCATTTCTAAATAAAGTAATAAAAACAGTATTTGCAAAATTTAATTTAATTACCTTCCACAATCTCAAACGAATTAATCATCCTTTCCACGGTTGGTAAAAACTGAGAATATTGCTTTTCTTCTGCTGTATAACTAATAAAATAAGCTTTACCATTTCTTACAGTTCCAATCTCCATTACTCGTAAATTACATTCTCCATCTCGACGAGTATAAACTAACTTGTAAGCTCCAAAATTAGATAAAGTAGTTGCTGAACTAGAACTATCAGTAACTTTCGTATTGGGATTAATCTTTTGAATCTGTCTCAAAGCAAAATTTTTATATTCATTTACAGAAAAAATTCTACCTTCTGGAAAATCATCAACATTAATAAAAATATATAGAGGACAATCAGAAGATTCACTTTGATTTACAGGAAATAACTTAGCAACTTCATCAGTTAAATCGCTACCACCCAAATTTTGTATTTTCCAATTATCGGGACGTTTTATTTTAATTCCATAATTATTATTTTCATACACCAAGTAATTAATATCCTGTGGTTTAAAAAACAAATAAAAAATTATCACCGATATCCCCAACGCTGTTGCAAACCCAACTGCTATAAAAACCTTCCAAGGTGGAGATTTAGGTTTCAACACTTTTATAGCTTGTAAAGCCTCTTCCCCAGACTGATAGCGTTTCCGATAGTCATAAAACACCATTTTATTGATAACACTTACCAATTTAGGACTAACCTTAAAATTACCTTGCCAATTAAGTTCCCCTGTTTTAGCATCTGTTGTGATGTGCTTAGCTGATAAACCCGTTAAACTTTGAATTGCAATTATTCCTAATGCATAAATATCACTAGAAAATCTGGGATTTCCTTGACTTTGTTCGCTAGGACTATAACCAGGAGTACCAATGTGACGAGTAAAAGCAGTGTGTCCGTGCTGATTACTTTCAACCTCTGCAACTTGTTTAACAGCACCAAAATCAATTAATATTATCTTGCCGTCAGATTTGCGACGCATAATATTAGAAGGTTTTATATCCCGGTGAATCCGCTCTTGTTTATGAACAAATGCCAGAACTTCTAAAATATCAATCAATAAATTGATAATTTCAGCTTCACTTAATTGCTTTTTGGAATTTATTTCTTTAGTTAGGTCATGACCTTCGATAAATTCTTGTACTAAATAAAACTGCTGATTTTCTTCAAAATGTGCTAATAATCGCGGGATTTGTTCATGGTTTCCTAACTCTTCCAAATTTTCTGCTTCTCTATCAAAGAGGATTTTCCCAACTTTTAAAGTATTTGGATCGGTACGTAAGGGTTGAAACTGCTTGACTACACATTTGGGATTTCCTGGACGTTTGATATCTTCAGCCAAGAATGTGACACCAAAACCCCCTCGTCCTATTATTTGGATAATTTTATATCGTCCATCAAGGATTTGACCCAACATTGAACTCACCGCGTATTATTGTACTTATTACTTTACGCGATGTTGACAGGGGAGGGAATGGGAGAATTAGACAAGGTTTTTGAGCGCTGTAAGGGTTCACGCCGAGGGTGCGGCTCAGCTTTCTCGCAGAGTAGCGGAACTACGAACAATAATTCCAATATTTAAACTGCAAATCTCTTCCTTTAACAGCAACGGTAGCAGCACAATTAGAAAAAGGTTGAATTTCGTGCAAACTCCATTCCCTACCCATATTTTCAAGGAACAGTTACAGGGGCGGGTGTAATGGGATTTGATATAGCTCCACTGCACTCAGCCACTTGTTTCATGGTAAAAGGCGTAGGTTGAGCAGCAACAAGTTCAATTTCTCCGTCTGCATTGCGTATAAAACTACTAGCTTCTACAATTGCTGGTTTATTTGAAATAGTTGTAACTTCAGCATTATTATTTCGCTTACGAAATGCCAATAAATCGCGAATATCCAACCATGTAGAATTTAAATTCAACGATTGAGTGGGGTTATGTGGTATTCCACCCCTTCCAGTGGCGACAAAAGTACTGCCAGTAATACTAGAACATCCGGACGCAATTTGCTGCGATGCATCTGCGAATTCTATAAGTAATTCTACTAAACCAGAATTGGGGTCAATACTAACATTATTTACCTCTATCGTACCGCTAACACCAAATTGAGAACTAGCGGTAATGTCACTTTCATTGGTGAGTTCGTCACGAAATTCTAAACCAAATATACCTTGAGTTGTAATATTGATATTACCGCCGTTTCCTTCTACTGCATTGGCGATAATATCGCTGTTTTCAAAACCGGCGACGATGGGGGAATCAATTGTGATATTACCACCGTTACCCGTGCCTTTGGCTTCAGTGTTGATCGAGCTGCTATTGCGGAGCAATAATAAATCTTGGGTTTGTAATGAAATATTTCCTCCCCCACCAGACTCAGTTGCTGCGGTAATTTGTCCTTGATTATCCAAATAAATCGCTCCAGCTTGAATATTTAGATTACCAGCATTTCCAGTACCAACATTTCCGACTGTAACCGCAGCACCTTTTTCGACTTTGAGTATTGGTGTATTAATTTTTATACTCCCAGAATCTCCACTTGGTAATGGTGAAGCACCAAAAAGAAGTTGTAATTCCAGTGGTAACGGCTGAGCATTTGAACTGATTAGGCTTGGCAAAAATAATGTATCTGAGATTTGATTGCCACTACTAACTTCTATTGATTCCGAAGCATTAATTAAGATGTCTCCAGCTTTGCCACTACTTCTTGTTGATGCCAAAATACTTCCTCCTCCGCCGATCAACAATTTTCCTGTATTAATTGTCAAATTACCAGCATTACCAGCCACAATACTTTCAGCGGTAATACTACTAGGAAAAAAAGAAAAAGTATCAATAATAATTTCGATGGAGTCAGTAGCATTTACAGTTAAGTCTCCACCATTTCCTTTACCAAAGGTTGTTGTGCTAATAATCCCACCATTTTTTAAAACTAAATTGCCAGCAGATGCCAGTATTTTACCTGCATCACCATCACTAAAAGTAGTTGAAGTAATAGCGCTACTTAATAATGGATTAAGTGGAGAAAATCCAGACAAAGTGAGGTTATTTGCAACATCAATAATAATATTACCTCCCGCAGCAGGACTATATGTTTCATTGAGGATTACACTGCCATCACTTAAGTTAGCTTGGTTTGCTTGTACAAAAATCGTACCTCCGGCACCAGTTCCTAAAATTTGTGTAACAACACCACTAGCTAAAGAACCATCTGGTACAGTACCATTTATATTTAAATTATTGGCAGCATTAATATTAATATTTTGACTAGGTGAAAATCCAAAGTTGCGTAGAAGTACCAAAGAACCATCTTGAATATCAATGTTATTTCCTTGAACCTGGATAGAGCCACCTCCTAATCCACTTGCATCAACTAAGGCTTGTTGCAATAAGCGAATATCTCTGAAATTTTGAGCTGCATTATAAGAAAATTGCCAACCCTGTGATGATGGTTTCAGCAAAATTTCAGCATTTTGAACGCTACCTAATTCCAGATGTCCACCTGCTGAGGTTAAAATTCCGCCATTAATGGTAATACCACCACCAATTAGAGCTAGTGTTTGCCCAGGTTTAACACTGAGTCCCATATTCTCTGCTGTACCTGCAATGGGGACAATTGCAGGTCGATTTAACTGATGTTTTGTTCCTCGAAAAGTAATATCCCCAGGATTCTGTCCCATCTGCAATCCCAAAGGTACGCTTACAGTTAACAACGGCTCGCTTTGAGAATTCACCGCACTAAATTCAAACCCATCTTCAAACAAAATACTTTCTGCGGTACTTGCCAAAAATGAACCACCAATATCTAATCGCGCATTTTCCCCAAACACAATTCCCGCAGGATTAATCAAAAATAAATTTGCATTACCTTGAGATTTAATTAATCCATCAATATTAGAAATATTTCCACCAGTTACCCGATTAATAATATTCACCACATCGGTAGAATTATTAAAAGTTGCCGAACCTCCCGTGGGAATCGAAAATTCTTTGAAACTGTGAAATAAATTATTACCTTTTTGAATACCGTTGATAATATTGAAATTATTGTCAATAGAGTTGACAGTTGTATTAGTAGTACCATCAGATGTAACCTGAGCCATCGCTGGTAACACCATTGAGGAAGTTAGTAAACCACTTATCAATCCAGATAGAAATGCAATCCCTTTCATTCGATCAAAATATTTTTGTATTCTGGATTTATAGTTCCCATTTTCGTTATGATACTAACCCCCCGAAAAAGCAGTATTATTACGCATAATCCCAATATTTAAACTGCAAATCTCTTCCTTTAACAGCAACTGTAGCGGCACAATTAGCGAAAGGTTTGATTTCGTGCAAACTCCATTCATCTGAATTTGGAATATTTAATTTAGCCGATTGTGCTGTTAATGAAATTTCGATTTTATCTAAATCTTTTAATCCGGTACCCGTCGCTTTTAAATAAGCTTCTTTACAAGTCCAATAACGGAAAAATAGCTGATGCTGTTGCTCTTGAGGAGCCGATTCGATAACAGCAAATTCACTTGGTGAAAAAAATCTTTGAGCTAAAGAAACTACCTCAGTAGTAGAGCTAATGGATTCTAAATCTACACCGATAGAATTATCCAAACCCACCGCATACAAAGCAAAGTTTTGCGAATGAGACACATTAAAGCTGAGTTTGTTTTCGTTGAAATTTTGCTCTAAAAACGGTTTCCCGCGAGCTTCGTAACCAAACTTGATTTTAGAGGGTTCAATATTTAAATAGCCACCTAATATATTTCTGAGAATACCCCGAGCAGCAATAAAACGCTGCCGATGTTGTTCAAAATGAAATCTGTTTGCTCTAACTAACTCATCTTCCGAAAGAATTTTAGTTAAATCTTCCAACAACGGTTTTACATTATCGAGATTTTCCCGCCAAACATGAACTTCATTCGGCAATAACTTAATACCAGTAATATCAGACGTTGCTTTCAACCACATTTTAGAGTTAGTTGTTAGTTGGTAGTTGGTAGTTGGTAGTTGGTAGTTGGTAGTTGGTTGTTGGTTGTTGGTAGTTGGTTGTTGGTTGTTGGTTGTTGGTTGTTGGTTGTTGGTAGTTGGTAGTATAAATTTCTCCTCATCTACACCTTCTACCCCACTACCCATTACCCACTACCCATTACCCATTACCCACTACCCATTACCCACTACCCATTACCCATTACCTATTACCCATTCCAACATCCGATTCCACGCCCACCACGGATCTGTGTCCCCGCATTCTTGCTGACACTTTTTGCTGCTTAAATAACCAACATGACCACCGTGTTTAGTTAGTATTAAGTCTATGGCTGGATTTTGGGTGCTGGCTGCTTGTAATTCTGGGATGATGGATGGTGCAAAAAATGGGTCGTCTGCGGCGTAAATTATTAAAGTTGGTTTGGAAAGGTTTGGTAAAAGATATAGGGCGCTACTTGCTTCATAATAAGCTTCTACTGATGGAAAACCTAATTTTTCTATCACCAATTCGTTGTCAAATCCCCAAATGTCGTTTGCTCTTTCGATTGCTGCTGGATCTAAATTTCCTGGATGATTCTCGTGAATTTTCCATGCCAGTTTTTTTAATGCTTTGGCAATTCTTTGTTCTAAAAATCTACCTACTGGATAACTTGTTAAATATTTTAGGGAACGATTGGAATCTAAACTAGGACAAATTACCGCACCACCAGCTATATCGCTTTCTTCTATGCCAATTTCCGATATGACGGTGGAGTCTACACCTGCTTTAATTGCCCATAGTGCTAGCTGCCCTCCCAAAGAAAATCCTGTAAACCAAAATTTTGGGGGACATCCCATTGATAATGCTGCTGCGGCGATGCGAACGAAATCTTCTCCTTCGTATAAGCCATCGCTGGTTAATGTGGGGGATAATTCTGCTGTTTTTCCGTGGGCACGCCAATCGAACAATACTACTGCATAACCTTGAGCGTAGGCTTTGCGCCCTAAAATTCTCAGAGACCATTCTTCTCCTAAGTCGCCGATAATGCCGTAGGTGCCCACAATCGTTCCGCGAGGGTTCTCTGGAATCGCTACTAAGCCGAATATTGGTACTCCTTGTGCCCCTGTAAATACTTGCTCCTGATAACTAGGTTCCGGCAGGTTGAGAGTAGTTTCCCAATTCTTTTTCCCCCACAATGCTGCACCGACTGTCATTGAAACGCCGTTTCGTAAAAACCAAGGCGGATTGTAGGTAGAAGAACGCATTGTATAAGATATTCTGTCTAATTTGTGGCTTGTTTTAGAATATTTTAATTTTAAGCTTTATATTAAATTTCAAATTTTTTTTATAATCATTAAAGTAATCTTTGTATTTTCCAAAGATTCTTAATTTTCCTTAACGTCCAGTAACAATTACTTCATAATGCCGAGAATTCTTGTCATAGATGACGATCCAGCAATTTCTGAGTTAGTAGCCGTTAATCTAGAAATGGCTGGCTATGATGTTAGCCAAGCTGAAGATGGTATCAAGGGGCAGGCTTTAGCTCTCCAGCTACAGCCCGACTTGATCATGTTGGATTTGATGTTGCCCAAAGTCGATGGATTTACTGTATGCCAGCGCTTGCGTAGAGATGAGCGTACTGCTGATATTCCGGTGTTAATGTTAACTGCTTTAAGCCAAACTCAGGATAAAGTTGAAGGTTTCAATGCTGGAGCAGACGATTATCTCACCAAACCTTTTGAAGTTGAAGAAATGTTGGCAAGGGTAAGAGCATTGCTCCGACGTACCGATAGGATACCTCAAGCAGCCAAACACAGCGAAATTCTTAATTACGGTCCCTTAACTTTAGTTCCCGAAAGATTCGAGGCAATATGGTTCACTCAAACGGAGAAATTAACTCACTTAGAATTTGAGCTACTTCATTGTTTGCTGCAACGACACGGGCAAACCGTTTCTCCGAGCGAAATACTTCGAGAAGTTTGGGGTTACGATCCTGATGATGACATTGAAACCATTCGCGTACACGTTCGGCACTTGAGAACCAAGCTGGAACCAGATCCTAGACATCCCCGCTATATAAAAACTGTATATGGTGCTGGATATTGTTTGGAATTACCTAGTACTCCCCCTTCTGAAGAATTATCAGCTACAGAAGTTGGAACAAGTTCGACTTAAGCCCTAACTTCTGAACGAAAATTGCAGCAGAAATTTCTCCCATGTAAATCCCTTACGGTGAATAACTTGGGAAATTTTCCCTATGGAAATTTTAGATTTTAGATTTTAGATTTTAGATTTTTTAAATGCTTATAGGTAATGAGTTAGGAGTGTAGAGATCTCCGCACTGCTACGTCTCCACAGTTAGGAGTTAGGAGTTAGGAGTTATAAGTTAGGAGTTAGGAGTTAGGAGTTAGGAGTTA
>ERZ1740052.615-NODE-615-length-12085-cov-5.399418_pt1 | contig 12085 bp, 5 predicted proteins | sample MGYA00581750_ERZ1740052 | MGnify/ENA primary metagenome ERZ1740052 (study PRJEB43018, sample SAMN04849743) | marine metagenome | isolation source: floating plastic debris | place: Pacific Ocean | collected 2008-08-30 | study: EMG produced TPA metagenomics assembly... | reverse complement strand
GATTATAAAATAACAGCAACAGGGGGTGAAACAGTTGTTTATATGCAAGATAATGCGTGGTCTGGAGTTTCTACAGATCATGTAAAAGTTTGGACTATAGATGTTGATTGGAATAACACTTCTGCTTCAACAGTTTCTAATCCTCAAGAAATCGCTGTAACTCCATTTATTGGTGTTTTTGATGGAGGAAGCTTCTCTAATTTACCTCAACCTAATGGTGGAGCTACTATTGATGCTTTACAAGCTACAATTATGAATCAGGCACAATTTAGAAAATTTGCAACACATAATTCTGCTGTATTTAATTTTGTTGTAGATACTGATGCTTCATCAGGAAAATTAGCAGGTGTTCGTTGGATGGAATTTCGTCAAACTGGCGATAATCAACCTTGGTCTTTATATCAAGAAGGAACATACAATGCTCCAGATGGAAGACATGCTTGGAATGCTAGTTTAGCTATGGATGCAAGTGGAAATATTGGTATGGGATATACTTCTTTATCTGGACCAACAACGACAACCACAACGAGAGTAAGTTCTTATTTTACAGGTAGATCAAATGGAGATCCTTTAGGTACAATGACAGCTGCAGAAGGATTAATCGCAAATGGTAATCAAAATATTCCAGGTACACGTTATGGTGATTATAGTAAGATTGATGTTGATCCATCGAACAACAGCACATTCTGGTATATTACAGAGTATATGAATAATGGTAGAAAAGGTGTTATCGGTACTTTTGAAATGCAACCTGCTGGACCACCAGATACAGAAGCACCTACAAATCCTTCAAACTTAGCTGTTTCTAATATTACTTCTAGTGGTGCTACATTAAACTGGACAGCTGCTACTGATAATGTAGCCGTAGCGAGATATTTAATTTCTATAAACGGAAATCAAGTTGGAACTTCATCTAACACTTCTTTTGATGTAACAGGATTAACTCCTAACACGCAATACACTGCTACTGTTGTAGCACAGGATGCAGCTGGAAATAATTCGGGAAGTGTAAGTGTAGTATTTACAACTGTTAATGGTCCGTTACCGTATTGTGATTCTACAGGAAATAATGTAAGTGACGAATTTATAAGTAACGTTACTTTAAATACGATTAACAATAATTCTGGAGCACAAGGGTATTCTGATTTTTCTAGTATTTCTACTAATTTAAGTGAAGGACAAAGCTATACCATAACTATTACTCCTACTTGGACAGGAACAGTTTACAATGAAGGTTATGCGGTTTGGATTGATTATAACAATAATGGAGATTTTGATGATTCTGGTGAACTAGTGTGGTCTAAATCACCTTCTTCTGATGCTACTAATTCTGGTTCTTTTACCATTCCTAATGGAACTGCTCAAACTTCTGTTAGAATGAGAGTTTCTATGAAATATAATGCAATTCCTACTTCTTGTGAAACTTTTACCTATGGTGAAGTTGAAGATTATACTGTAAACTTAGAAGCTGGAAACGGCGGTGGAGGATCATCTGGTGTTATTGCAGGATTTAGTTTTGAAACTGGACTAGAAGGTTGGAGTGACCCAGGAAGTGATTGTGCTCGTGTGAATACTTCTGCTAGGTCTTACGATGGAAATTTCTCCGTTCGTTTAAGAGATGACACTTCTACTTCGAATACTGTTTCTCCTGAATTAGATCTTTCTGGAAACAACGAAGTAACTTTTGAGTTTTTTGCTTTCATTAATAGCTTTGAATCTGGTGAAAACTTCTTAGTTGAATTCTTTAACGGTTCTTCTTATCAAGTAATTGGTCAGTATACTGTAGGTGTAGATTACAACAACGAAGAATTCTTTACTGATATTATCACTTTAGATGCTGCTAACTTTAATTTTACTACTGCTAACAGATTCCGTTTACGTTGTGACGCTAGTGGAAATGCTGATAGAGTTTATTTTGATCAAATCACAATTAGTGGAGACAACGTAAGAACTCCATTTGTCCCAGATACAAAAAGCGAAAATACTCCTCGTGAAGAATTATTAGACTTTACAAATAACTCATTAAAGAATATAAAACTTTACCCTAATCCAGCTGTGAATAGTTTAAATATTGAAATCTTAAACGGTAGCTTTAGTCAAGTAACTATTTATTCTATTACTGGACAAATAGTTTATACTTCTGATAAGGAAGTAAGTGAAAAAACAACTATTGATACTTCTCAGTTCGCAACAGGTTCTTATTTCGTGAAGTTTGTTTCAGATGGTAAAGCTGTTACAAAACGCTTCTTAAAAAAATAATATAAACTTCTTTAAAAAACAAAGGTCACTCAAAATTGAGTGACCTTTTTTATTTTTCGGTATGTGAGTTTTCTATTTTAAAACCTTAATCCATTGGCCTTTAGTCCTTGAAATATAATCATTATCATACATGGCTTCTGCCTGTATACCTGGCAAATAATAATCTCCTAAATATGATGCATTTAATAACACTCTAAATGTTTTCGATTTAAACCCAGATAACGTAAAATAATTGCTAATACTTGCATCTCTAATATCTGTATAATCTACTGCTGAAGAAGTAGTATTATTACCAAACTCTGTAAAACGAGTATTTACAACTTCCCAACCAGATGGTAAAAATTGTGTCAACGCTATATTTTGAACTGTTTCATATGTTGTATATCTAACAGTTATTTCTGCAACAAAATTTGTTACTTGAGATAAACTTCCTACACCAATTCTGTAACCATCTTTGTTTTTATAAACTACATTTACATCAAGGTTTTTCTGAATTACTTTCTCCTCTCCTACTGGTAAAATCCCTCTATTATATACTCTTACATATAATGGACTTTTAGAACTGTTGTTAATCACAAATGCATTATTACTCTTTAACGAATTCATATCCTTCACAAATAGTGATTTTGCTGTGTTTATTGATGTTTGAGTTCCATTCCAAGTATAATTTGCATTAATACCTGAATTTTCACCATTCTTTAAAGCATATTGAGCCATCGCCAATAAACCATATGAAGTTGTTTGGGTACTCATCCAACGATCACTAGATAAACTTTCAGCAATATCTTTTGCTAACTTTATCGATTGTACTTCATCTCCTGTTAAAGTATACGTTTCTAACGACATTGCTTTATCTCTAATTTCAGAACCATAATTGTAATAATATCTTCTGCTATAATCATTACTTGTAATTGATTTTAAAATAGATTCAGCTGTAGATTTTTTTCCTATTAATGCATAAGCAGCTGCCAAACGTCTTTTTGTTGAGCTTGATATTCCTGAAGTTTCTCTTAATCTATTCATTGATGCTAGATCTGGACTATTAGCTAAACTTAATGAGTATAAGCGATAAGCCTGAGCAAATTCATTGTTATAATATTTTGAAGATTTTCTCCATTTTCTAGCTTCATTTTTCTGATATGTTAACCATTTGGCTTTAAATCCTATTGGTAATGCGTATCCTCTTTTTTCAGCTTCCAATAAAAAATGACCTGCATAAGATGTTCCCCAACTATTAGCACTTACTCCTCCTGGCCAATATGAAAGTCCGCCATTTAACTTTTGAAATGATGATAATCTATTAATCGCTGCTTTTATATTTCGCTCTATTGATTTTTTCTTATCTCCAGATAATTCAAACAACTCAGGGAAATATAACTGTGGAAAAACACTAGACGTTGTTTGTTCTACACAACCGTGTGGATAACGAATTAAATACTCCATACGACTTGTAAAATTTATTGGAGATAATGTAGATAATTCTATACTTGCAGAATTCGTTCCTTTAGTACCGAAAGTTGCTAAATCTAATTGATTTTCTTCTCCTGATTTTAATACTAACTCCTTAATTTCGGTAGTTACTGGATTTGGATTTAATACATCTATTTCTACTTCGTAAAATGCTTTTTCACTTCCAGAACTTGCTTCTACTCTTACTTTTCCAATACCTTTAAAATCATTTACTTTTAAAGTAAAATATGCCATTTTTTCATCTGGCTGATTGAATTGTAATGTTTGTGTTGCTTTGCCTTCAATACTAAATGAAGGATCTGGCTTAACCGTAACTTTTACATTCTTTACATTTTCTTTCATTGCGAAAACTGTTACTGGTAAAGTAACGGTTTCTTTTGGTGTAATTTTACGAGGTAAAGATGCTAATACCATTACAGGTTTACGTACAAAAGCATTTTTTTCGTCACTTCCATAAGCTTCTTTAGTACCATTTGATGCAACAACCATCGCTCTTACTGAACCTACATAATTCGGAATTTTAATTTCATGAGTTTTTACTTCTCCTGAACCTAACTTAAAAGGTCCTAAAAACGAAACCATCGGTTTAAAACGATTCGCTTTCTTGTTTTTACTTCCTGCTTTAGCTTCATCACCTCCAACACTTAAAATCTGATTTACTTCTCCTCCATAAGCTCCAATAACATCATCAAAAATATCCCAAGTTCTTACTCCTAAAGATTGTCTTGCATAAAATGTCGACCAAGGATTTGGTGTTTTAAATCGAGTTAAATCTAATAATCCATCATCAACTAAAGCAATTGTATAAGTCATTGCTTTTGCATTCTTCTCTTTAACTCTAATTTTCGCAACACTTTCTGGTTTTAATTCATCTGCTAGTTGGATTTCTGGTTCCAATTTAGTTTCAGGATCTTTTACCAACATCGGAATTGCTCCATACATTCGAATTGGCAAATCATTTTTTGTCTGAGAATGTTGTTGTAACAATGAAATATTTACAAATACATTTGGTGTGTATGTTTTTAAAACTGGAAAACTAAAATCTGTTTGTTTATCTTTTGTTTCTACCCAAAAATGATCTAAAACTTGTGTCCCATTTTCAATAGTAATTAAAGCTCTACCACCTGCTGATGAAGGAAATTTCACTGTAGCGTTTTCATTTACATTATAGGATTCTTTATCACTTGAAAACACGAGCATTGTTGCATTTGTTTTGTCTTGACTTCCTCTTTTAGCTCCGTACCAAGAAGGCCAATCAAAATAAACAACTGCAGAAGTAACATGCTTACTTTTTTTATCTTTTACTTTGATTAAATAACGTCCCCAATCATTTTTATCAATCTTTAAATTGAAAGCTCCTTTACCATTTGCACTAGTACGTACATTCTTAGAATCGTAATATTCGCGTTGAGTTGAACCATCGTAATAAGATAATCCGTCGCTAGAAGAACTCCACCACCATCTCCAACTTAATTTGTAAACTTTTACTTCTAAATCATTTATAATTCCTTTTCCTTCTTCATTTACAGATGCTACATTAAAAGCATATTCTTGATCTGTAAATAAATAATTTTTAGACTGTTGTTCTTCTGCTAAATTTAGTCCTGCATATGATTTGTATGGTGAAACTTTGGTACTGTACACATCTGTACTAAAATCACCTCCGTTTTCATAAACTTTAGTTATAAAACTAGCACGAACCATTCCTGGAACTCTTGTTCCTAAATCTGCTTTTTTAGTAAAACTAACTTTACCTTCATTATCTAAATTTCCAGATGCGATTACTGAATTTGATGTTCTTAATCTTCTTGTAACATCATCAAAAACATAATTATCATACTTAGGGAATTTAGTCGTTGTTCTCGAAAACTTAGATTCTATATCATATTTTAAACCTCTTGCAACAGCTCCATGTAACCATTTTACCTCTAACTCTCCGTGAACAGGTTTTCCTGATTTTACAAACTTATCTTCTGTTTTTACTTTAATTTTTAAACGATTTGGTTTAATCGTTTCAACTTTTAATACTTTATTGAACTTGGCTGCACCTACATTAACTCTTAATTTCCAATTTCCTGTGATGGCTTCTGCATCTGTTTTGGGTGCGTAAGTGTATACATTTAAACTATTCTTTTGAACAATTTTTCGATCTGTAATTTTTCCTTGCGGATCAACTAATTCAAATTTAATTGGATGTTTTTCAGGAATTGGATTTGCTTTATCATTCAACACAAAAGTTAAAAACATTTTATCACCTGGTCTCCATACTCCTCTTTCTCCATAAATGTATCCTTTAATTCCTTTCTGCGATCTTGCTCCTGAAACATCGAACTTACTCATTGATAATGAATTTCCATCATTCAACTTTACATAAGTTGTGCTGTTATTATCAGATACTTTTGCAAAATATGCTCCTTTTACATTATCAAAAATTGCAACACCTTCCGCATTTGTTTTAGCAGAAACTACAATTTGCTGTTGTAGATTAATTAATTCGACTTTTGCACCGTTTGAAGGTTGAGTACTTAAAAGGTTTGTTACTGCTACGAAAGTATTATCGTTATTTCCTTTCTTTACAATAACTCCTAAGTTAGAAGCTAATAAATTGGTGCTAATTTTTTTATTCCTATAGAATGATTTTTTACAAGGATCTTTGCGTTCATTCCAATTGTAATCGTCGTAATAATCATCGTAGTAATAACCATAACCAGCACGATCGTAATTACGTGTATCTACTTCTTTTTTTCCGAAAACAATAGTTGCATTACTTTCTTCACCATCACAAGAATAATTAGAATATTCTTTATGATACGATAATTCAACTCGATACATCGCTCCATTTTCAACAGTAACTAGGTCAGATAAATCAACTGCAAAAGCATTTGGTTTACTTAAATGTAATCCTTGATTCGCTAAATTGACTGTATATTTTGCAGTTGGTCTTCCTACATAACGAATATTACCTTGATTATTTAAGTTGTTGTTTTGTAAAAATTGAAGAACGTTATTCTTATAAATTTTATAAACAGTAGCATCTACAGCTTTTAAGTTTACAGCTTTAAAGTTAATTTTTAAATTATCAGAATTAGGTAAAATAGTTCCACTTTTAATGAAACTTAATTCTGGTTTTAATTGTTCAAAATATAAAGTTCTAACAACATTATTTTTCAAGGTATAACCTTCAGTATTTTTTATGCCTTTAAAAACCTCAATATCTACTTTATTACGAATAGAAGCTTTTGGATATACACTGATAACGTTGTTCTTTATTTTAGTTGTAAAATTTTGTTTTTGAGTATTTACAAACTGAATTAATCCCTTTAAATTTTGACTTTTATTAATTGGATCTGAAAAGTTAATATCTATTCTTTGCTTGTTGTCATTAAAAACATCAAACGACAATACTTTAAAATATGATTTTCCTGTAATGACCATTTCACGTTCTCCTTTAGAACTTGAATTAACAATTTCACCATTCCAATTTACTTTTACCGTTTTATCATCAGGAAAACGTTGTAAACTATCAATCTTAAATCGTACCGCGTTTGTGTAAGTATCTGAAGTGATATCAAACTTTATATTTTTCTCTTTTCCGTTGTAATTTGCTTTTACTAATTCTGCTATTTTTTTTCCTTCGATTACATCGCTAGAAGTTAAACTTCCTTCAATGTAATACCAGTCTTTATTATAAATCGAAGGAGCTTGTAATGCTACACTAAATTGTAAAGGTTTTGTTTGTAAAGCAATTGTAAAATCCTGGAGAGATTTATCGATATTTCCGTATAATTTATCTAAATGAAGTGTAAGAGAATACTCTTTATTACTTTCTAATTTTTCCTCAGGAACAAAAGATAAAACAGTATTATTAAGTTCTATTTTTCCTTTTACTTTCGGAGTCATTGTAACTACATCATCACCAATTTCTTGTACATCTACTGTTTTGTTCAAGTAAAAATCTAATTTGGGTAAAACAGAAATCATTTTTTCTGGATAAATACTAATGTACTCCGTAAAACTGGTTACATCACTCTCTTTTACTTCTGTTTTCTTTTTACATCCTGTTATTAAAACAATAAGGATCAACACATAAGATGATAGTTTTTTGATCATGGTTTTTTACAATTTTTTTCTAGTTAACCGATATTCAAAGTTAATAAAATAGAGATGAAATAACTTTTAGAATTCGTAAATTCAATGTTTCAATGAGTTAACACTATATAAATTCATGTTAGCTGTTATTTAATATTAAAAGCTTCTGAATAGTCTCAAAAAGATTAAGGATCTATACTAATATGCTATATTGATTTTATGAATTCATTGCCTACCAAAACTAATAAAACCTGTACGATATTAATTAGGGTTTTCTAGATTCGTGGATTCTTATTCTCTATTCGTCTACAGTTTTACTAAATTTGCATTTCTATAAAATCAAAATGCATAATAAAATATGTTAGGATTACAATTTGATACGGAAACTTCTTGGGTAGATGTTGCAAAAAATGGTTTGCAACAACTTTTAACCGATCATGCATTTGCAGAACAAAAAGCTGCTAGTAATGCAGTTTCTATAATTATAAATTACTCTGAAGAAACAGCATTAGTAAAAGATATGAGTGATATTGCCATTGAAGAAATGGAACATTTTAGGATGGTACATAATTTAATGGTAGAAAGAGGAATGGTTTTAGGCCAGGCAACTAAAAATGATTATGCCTTAAAATTACAAGGATTCTTCCCTAAAACTCCTGATAGAACTGAAGCTTTAATTCACAGACTATTAGTAGCCGCTTTGATTGAAGCTAGAAGTTGTGAACGTTTTAAAGTTTTTTCTGACAATATGGAAGACAAACAGTTATCTGAATTCTATAAAGACTTAATGATTTCTGAAGCAAACCATTACACTTTATTTTTAGGGTATGCTAGAAAGTATATGAATCGAGAAATTGTTGATCAGAAGTGGAATGATTTACTTGCTTTTGAAGCTGAAATGATGAAGAACAGAGGTACTTCTGCTAAAGTTCACGGATAAGATAAATCAATTCTTAAAAACCAAGATATCTGAAATAAATGTTTAGCAAAGAAGAATCGGCAAAAATTAGAAAAGAGTTCTGGACGAGTTTTGGAAAATCGTTTCCAAGAAAATGGTTATTGTACAATACAAAAATCAAAGGATTTGCATTTAAATTTCAAGCTGATCGAAAAAAAGCTTTTGTGTGTTTAGATTTTGAACATCCTGAAGAAGTTGCTAATGAATTGTTATACGATCAGTTACTTGCATTAAGAAAAATATTAGAAACGGAATATTTACCTGAAGTTATTTTTGATAACGCTTTTCAATTAGAAAGCGGAAAATATATTCATAGAATATACGTTTTACATGAAAAGAAATTTAGTATTCATAATAAAAATACATGGCGAGATTGTTATGAGTTTTTTGTAGAAACTATGACACAGTTCGAAATGTTTTATTATGAGTACGAAGATTTTATAAAACAAGCCATTTAATAATCTTTATTATCCCCTTATGAAATTAATTAAATCCCTATTCTTTATTTGTTGTTTAGCAATTTTTTCTTGTAGTTCTAACGAAGAAAATATTGATACTGGAGATCAAAACCTTGAAAATCCATCAAATGAAGTTAATTACGAAACACAAATTTTAAATTTATTAAACAAACATAGATCTGATAACGGTTTAAGTACATTAGAGATTTTAGATATTATAAAAACTCAAACTGATGCACATACAGATTACATGATTAGCAAAGGTGATATTTCTCATGATAATTTTAGTGATCGTAATAATTATTTACAGCAAAATGCAGATGCTAGAGGAACTGCAGAAAATGTAGCTTTTGGATATAGCAATGCCCAATCTCTAGTTAACGCATGGATAAATAGTGACGGGCATCGCAGAAATATTGAGGGAAATTTCACACATTTTAATCTTACTGCAAAACAAAATAATAACGGTACTTGGTATTACACCAACATCTTTATTAGAAGATAATTACACCGCTTTTAGTTCTAATTTACGTTTGCAATATTCGTAGCTTTTCTCATAAATTGTTTTAAGCTTGTCTTTATCTAAAATTTTAAATTCTTTTAGATATTGATGATCGAACATGAAGTCGCATAAATGAAACTTCTGCTTTGCTCTTTGATATCCGTTTATTGCAAACAATCGATTTATTAATTGCTGGACATTTGTTTCTAATTCAGGAATGAATGGTGTCATAGGAATTGCATAACTTCCGTAAATCACATCGCATTTATTTAGTAACGGTGTAACATGAAAATTATCTAATAAAGCACTGTCAACTAAGCTTTTTTCCTGGTATGATACAGGCTTAAAAAAAGTTGACAATGCTACTGAGGCCTTTAGTGTTTGTTTAAGGTTTCCTGAATTAAAAGTTACTACTTCACCAGAATTAATATCTGTTGCTGAGATAAAAACATTGTCGGATTTAAAAGTTTCAGGTAAATAATTTTTAAAACTTTCAAACATGTCATTTATATCTAAAATTCTTTTTTCTTTAAGCTTTTGAAAAGGAACAGCTAACCACTCTTCTTTAATAATAATTTCTAAAATTTCTTCTATAGTATATCCGTAAGCATATAATGTTCCTATTAAAGCTCCAGCACTATTTCCTGAGAAAAAATCAGGTTTACTATTTTGCTCTTCTAAGACTTTTAACAATCCTAAATGCGCTGTTGCTAAAGCTCCGCCTCCTGAAAATACAACTCCAACTTTCTTCATTATTACAATTTAATTTACGCCTTTAGAAATTACACGTTTTGCTATTTTTCTTCGTTCTTCTTTAATATTTGCATGAGGTAATTTCATGTATTTATCCCAAGCTTTAATTATTGTAGAAACTTCTTTTTCTGAATTAAAAGAAACTACCAACTCGTTAATCGTATTGGATACTTTAGTAAAAACATCAAAACCTATTGTTTTTAAGATAGCGTAATGGAAATCTTCTTCTAAAAGATTTAATTCTTTTAATTTTTTAACTCGTAATAAAGTACTTTCTAATACATATAAATTGATGAGTAAATCTGAAATATGCATTGCTATTTCTTGTTCCTCTTCTAACTGAGCCATGAACTTTTGTAAACAAACCCCCGAAATAAATACTGAAATAGATTTTAAACTCTGAACAAATCCTTCATATTGGTCTATTACATTCGTTGTAAAATTTGGCAATTCCTCTTCTAATTCTTCTGCTATTTTAGTGAATAACGAAAAAACGTCCAATTCACCTTTCATTCCTTTTTTTACAAACTCTTTTATAATGACTAATCTGTTAATCTCATTTGTTCCTTCATAAATTCTACTAATTCTAACAGCTCTGTATAATTTTTCAACAGGTGATTCAGCAGAAAATCCCATTCCTCCATAAATTTGTACCGCTTGATCTACAATATAATCTTGTATTTCTGATCCATACACTTTTACAATAGCACTTTCGATACTAAATTCTTTAAGCGAATTAATTTTAGCTTCAGAAAAGTTATTTCCTTCTTGTTGCATTTGCTCTCTAAGTAAATCGATATCATTACCTAATCTAAAAACAGCAGCTTCATTAGCATAAAGATAAGCTTGCATTCTGGCTATTTTATCTTGAATCGCTCCAAAAGAAGCTATCGATTTTCCAAACTGTTCTCGTTGCTTTGCATAATCTACCGCATGAGTTAACGCTTTACTTCCAACACCAATACAAGACGCACCTAATTTTATTCTTCCTGTATTTAAGGTATTTAATGCTATTTTTAATCCTTTATTTCTTTCACCTAACAACTGTGTTTTTGGAACTTTTACATTTTCAAAAAATACCTGACATGTACTCCATCCAGAGAACCCCATTTTCTTTTCTTCTGGTCCGATTGTAATTCCTCCAAAATCTTTTTCTACAACAAAAGCAGACAAATTCTTATCATCTTCAATCTTAGCAAAAACAATAAACAAATCTGCAATCCCTGCATTAGAAATCCATGCTTTTTGTCCGTTTATAATATAATCTCCATTTTCATCTATAACAGCTTTTGTTTTACCTGCATTTGCATCGCTTCCTGCATTTGGTTCTGTTAATGCAAAAGCCGATAACAACTCTCCTCCTATCATTTTAGCTAAATATTTTTCTTTTAAATACGCTGTTCCGTAAAGAAAAATTGGAGCAATACCAATACTTGTTTGTACACCTAAAGCTCCTGTAAAAGAATAGCCTCTACTCATGGTTACAGTAAAATGAAGTACATCTTTAAATGATAAATCTAAACCTCCAAATTCTTCAGAAACTTCTAAACCTAAAAAACCTAATTCACCACATTTTCTAATTAACTCAGGAGTTTC
>ERZ1740052.612-NODE-612-length-12127-cov-12.004473_pt1 | contig 12127 bp, 4 predicted proteins | sample MGYA00581750_ERZ1740052 | MGnify/ENA primary metagenome ERZ1740052 (study PRJEB43018, sample SAMN04849743) | marine metagenome | isolation source: floating plastic debris | place: Pacific Ocean | collected 2008-08-30 | study: EMG produced TPA metagenomics assembly... | reverse complement strand
ACTCTACCCTCTCTACCCCTTCTACCCCCTCTACCCCCTCTTCCCCCTCTCCCCCTCTCGATCTTTTTATTAAATTTTCTAATAGCATCTACGTTTTTTTTTGATTATTTTTTTGATTTTTCATCCTTTATTTTCTCACGCATAATTATGACCAATTCCAATCCCCGCGATATGCAGATTGCCCCGATTGCGACGGATACTAAGTTGATTAAGGCTCGCAGTTGGACGCGCTTGCGATTTGAAATTGAATACGCATTGGCTAAGGGTAGTACTTCTAATTGCTATTTAATTGAGGGTGATAAAACTGCAATTATCGATCCACCTCCGGAAACTTTTACCCATATTTACATGGAGGCTTTGCAGAGTGTTCTGGATTTGCAAGATTTAGATTATGTAATTATCGGACATTTTAATCCTAATCGCGTCGCTACTCTCAAAGCAATTGTAGAACGCGCACCGCAGCTAACTTTTGTTGCTTCTGTTCCTGGTGCTGCTAATTTACGTAAGGCTTTTGGCGAACATATTAAAGTGATAGAAATGCGGGGTAAGGAAACCCTCGATTTGGGTAAGGGACACGTTTTAAGAGGTATCCCTATTCCGAGTCCGCGCTGGCCTACCGGACTTGCTACTTACGACCCACAAACCCAAGTCCTCTACTCGAACAAACTATTTGGCACTCATGTCTGCGGTGAAGAAGTATTTGATGAAGACTGGGATATTTTAAAAGAAGACCAGCGCTACTATTTTGACTGCTTGATGGCTCCCCACGCACCTCATGTTAAAGCGGCTCTGGAAAAAATTTCCGAAATGCCGGTGAGAATGTATGCTACGGTTCACGGACCTTTGGTACGCTATGGTTTGATTGAACTTAATAAGGCTTATCAACAGTGGAGCGTTTCTCAAACCGAACGCGAAGTCACCGTTGCCTTACTTTACGCTTCAGCATACGGTAATACTTCAACTTTAGCCCAAGCTTTCGGCTTGGGTTTAACTAAAGGTGGGGTAGCTGTTGAGTCTATTAACTGCGAATTTGCCGATCCAGATGATATCCGCGCTGCCATTGAAAAGTCGGATGGGTTTATCATCGGTTCTCCTACTATCGGTGGTAACGCTCCTACTCCGATTCATACTGCTTTGGGTATCGTGCTTTCAGTTGGCGATACTGGTAAACTCGCTGGAGTATTTGGTTCCTACGGTTGGAGTGGTGAAGCATTCGATTTAATTCAAGGCAAATTAAGGGATGCAGGCTTTCAATTTGGCTTCGATACCTTTAAAGCTAGATTCAAACCATCCGATAAAACTCTTAAAGAATGCGAAGAAACAGCAACCGATTTCGCTCAAACTTTGAGAAAAGCCCGCAAACTTCGTATAGCTCAACCTACTGCAACTCCAATGGAACAAGCCGTTGGACGTATCGTTGGTTCCATTTGCGTACTCACAGCCAAACAAGGAGAAGTTGCCACCGGAATGTTAGGTAGTTGGGTATCGCAAGCGACATTCGATCCACCTGGAATTAGTTTAGCGATCGCCAAAGATAGAGCGGTTGAAACACTGCTGTACCCTGGAAGTAAGTTTGTGTTAAATATTATCGGTGAAGGGAATCAACAAGATTACGTCAAACACTTCCGTAAATCTTTTGCTCCCGGTGAAGATCGTTTTTCCAACTTCTCTACAACACCAGCCGATAATGGTGGCATCATCCTTACAGATGCCATAGCCTACATCGAATGTTCTGCAAGCAAGCGCATGGAATGCGGCGACCACTGGGTAATATATGCAACCGTTGATAATGGTAAGTTATTGCAAGCAGATACAGTAACTGCCATACACCGCCGCAAAGCAGGAAACCATTATTAACAGTTAACAGTGAGGAATGAGGAGTTAGGAGTTATGAGTAGTAAGTAGCAAGTAGCAAGTAAAAACCTGTTCATTCCCTACTCTTTACTCGCTACTCGCTACTCGCTACTCTAAATAGGAGTTCGCGGGGAGTTAGGAGTTATGAGTAGTAAGTAGCAAGTAAAAACCTGTTCATTCCCTACTCTTTACTCGCTACTTGCTACTCGCTACTCTAAATAGGAGTTCGCCGGGAGTAGCGAGTAAGGAGTAGTAAGTAACAAGTAAAACCTGTTCATTCCCTACTCTTTACTCGCTACTTGCTACTAGCTACTCTAAAAATGTCCCCTTGTCCCCTACCACAGGCCAACCCTTTCCTAATTCTAGGAAAGGGTCATTTTATGCAGTTAAGATTTTACAAATTAATCCGGACAATACTACACCATACCTTGTATGAACAGTTAATTGTTCCCTACTGTAGAGACGTTATACATAATGTCTCCCTACCTTTGGAAGAAAACGAACCCGTTAAAAAGACAGCGGTTGACTACTAATAACTATCCCCTGCTAACTGCTAACTGCTAACTGCTAACTGCTAGTTGAAACTATGTCGCTTAATATACATTTGATTGTTTCTGGCATCCGAAGAATAATGGAACTTTTATTATATGTAAAGGTCTTGCAAGTGGGTAAGTTGGCAGAATAATGTTTCCGCAATTGTTCGCAGGTCAACTGTATACAGATTGTGTAAGGTTTAACTATTAAATAAGTAGTGGCGTTCAAAAATGTCTGCTGCTAAGACAACGGTTTAATTTATTGGCTCTTGTTATGAATCCACAAAAAAACAAAAACAAACTAAAGTTCCCTTTTTGGCAATATCTCAACCAACCATTGTTTAGCGAAAAACTTATATTAAATCCCCATACCTTTGCCTACGTCTACAGAATAGAGCTTTTAGAGCGCTGCTGGGGCAGAGAATGCGATGCTAAGGGGCAATCATCGAGTGGTGGATAAACTAATTTTGTCTTCTTGCAATGCTTTGATGGCAATTTGGGGAAGATTTATGAGTTACAAGTTAACAAACTTTTATTTGAACGGGCTAATCGGTTTTTTTGGGTTTCCAACATTTTAATTTTAATTTCAGCCTTATATAATTGCCTCATCCCAAGGATGGGGCTTTTTTGTAAGCTTACGCTCGCCTCAGGAAGAGCTAGAGCTATTACCGTGTTAATTAACTATTTATATTAACTATTTATATATTTAAATTGGTAAAGCTCAAAAATATTTGGCTCAATGGCTCGACTAGTCATCTTCTATTTTTTCTACTTTTGATTAATTAATCTAGAATCTAACCCATAATCTTAGACTATATTTGAGGACTTCTAGGTAGATTACTGATACAAAATTAAACTATTATCACATTTATTCTCTTGATAAAAAGTAATAAATAGCACTAGCTACACTAAGGTATGCTGACGTTCTTTAAATAGTCTTTATATGAGTTAGCGGTTAACAGCTAGCTATCTCGCGAGCCCGGTTTCTAAATTGTTTGGGAATGAACCGAGTCACAATTTAAACATGAATACGAAAATTAATATATTTACCGCCAATAAATTATAGTCTATATGGCATTCCTGGGTTACTCTGGATAACACTTGTGGTGTTTGCTTGTGGTTTAGAAGGGGGTTGTCAGCCTATGTCCTTTGTTCCTTTACACATTCATAGCGACTATAGTTTGCTTGATGGTGCGTCTCAGTTGCCTGCTTTGATTGACCGTGCCATAGAATTGGGAATGGAGGCGATCGCCTTAACCGATCATGGGGTGATGTATGGTGCGGTTGAATTAATCAAAATTTGCCAGAAAAAGAATATTACGCCGATTATCGGCAATGAAATGTATATTATTAACGGTGATATCAGGGATAAGGAACGCCGTCCCCGCCCCCCCCGTTATCACCAGGTTGTTTTGGCGAAGAATAATCGGGGTTATAGGAATTTAACTAAGTTAACAAGTATATCTCATTTGGAAGGAGTACAGGGAAAGGGAATTTTTTCGCGTCCCTGCATAAATAAAGAATTATTAGAACAGTATCACGAAGATTTAATTGTTACTAGTGCTTGTTTGGGTGGAGAAATACCCCAAGCGATTATGAGCGGTAGACCTGATGTAGCCAGGAGAGTGGCTAAATGGTATCAAAATATATTTGGTGAAGATTATTATTTAGAAATTCAAGATCACGGTTCTCAAGAAGATCGAGTTGTAAATGTTGAAATTGTCAAAATTGCACGGGAATTGGGAATTAAGATAATAGCTACAAATGATTCTCACTATATTTCTTGTAATGATGTTGAAGCCCACGATGCTTTGCTGTGCATCCAAACTGGGAAGAAGATTTTTGAAGATAAACGAATGCGTTACAGCGGTACGGAATATTTAAAATCTGCCGAGGAAATGAAGCAGCTATTCCGCGACCATTTACCAGAAGATGTAATAGAAGAAGCCATTACAAATACTTTAGAAGTTAAAGATAAAATTGAACCTTATAAGATTTTAAGTTCCCCTAGAACTCCTCATTTTCCGATTCCTTCGGGTCATACAACCGAGACTTTTTTAGAAGAAGTAGCATGGCAAGGACTTTTAGAAAAGCTAAATCGTAAACATCGCAGCGAAGTAGATAAATCATATACAGATAGGCTGAAATACGAATTAAAATTGATTCAGGAGATGGGTTTTCCTGGATACTTTTTAATTGTATGGGACTACATCAAATTTGCTCGCGATAATAACATTCCCGTGGGACCGGGAAGAGGTTCGGCGGCTGGTTCTTTGGTAGCATACTGTATGGGAATTACCAACATTGATCCAGTACATCATGGATTATTATTCGAGCGTTTCTTGAATCCAGAAAGAAAATCTATGCCTGATATTGATACGGATTTCTGTATAGAAAACCGCGATGCAGTTATTGATTATGTAACTCGTCAATATGGGGAAGATAGAGTTGCTCAAATTATTACTTTTAACAGATTAACTTCTAAATCGGTATTAAAAGATGTTGCTAGGGTGTTGGATATTCCTTACGGGGAATCCGATAAAATGGCGAAGTTGATTCCTGTAGCTAGGGGTAAACCAGCTAAGTTGAAAAAGATGATTGCTGAAGACACCCCGGAACCAGAATTTAAAGAAAAATACGATAATGACCCAAAAGTAAAACACTGGGTAGATATGGCAATTAGGATCGAAGGAACTAATAAAACTTTTGGGGTTCATGCTGCGGGTGTGGTAATTTCAGCCGAGCCTTTAGATGAAATTGTGCCATTACAGAGAAACAATGATGGTTCTGTAATTACTCAATATTACATGGAAGACGTAGAAGCGATGGGTTTGTTAAAAATGGACTTTTTGGGTTTAAGAAACCTGACCATGATTGACAAAACTATTGATTTGATACAAAAAAACAATGGTGGAAAAAGAATAGACCCCTATGATATAACAGCTTGGGAAAGAAGAGCTCAAAAAGTATTAGCTAGAAGTGGAGACGAAAAAAAACTTCCCAATGATGTGAGAAAAACTTATGAATTATTAGAAGCTGGTGAATTAGAAGGAGTATTTCAATTAGAATCTTCAGGAATGCGACAAATTGTTAGAGATTTGAAACCTTCTAATATAGAAGATATTTCCTCAATACTAGCACTGTATCGACCGGGACCATTAGATGCAGGATTAATTCCTAAGTTTATCGATAGGAAGCACGGTAGAGAACAAATTGAATACGATGCCACAGTTTTAGAACCGATTCTTGATGAAACCTACGGAATTATGGTTTATCAAGAGCAAATCATGAAAATTGCTCAAGACATGGCTGGTTATTCCTTGGGACAAGCTGATTTGCTACGTCGCGCAATGGGTAAAAAGAAAGTAGCAGAAATGCAGAAACATCGCGAAATTTTTATCGATGGTTCCGCAAAAAATGGTGTTAATAAACAAGTTGCTGAAGCATTATTCGATCAAATGATTAAATTTGCCGAATATTGTTTAAGTTACGACACCGAAGTTTTAACTGAAGAATATGGCTTGATACAGATAGGTAAAATCGTTGAAGAAAAAATTGAATGCACCCTGTACAGCCTTGATGAAAATGGAAATGTTTATACCCAACCTATCGCACAATGGCACAATCGCGGAATGCAGGAAGTATTTGAATACGAATTAGAAGATGGTTCGATAATTCGAGCTACCAAAGACCATAAATTTATGACAGTTGACGGGGAAATGTTGGCTATTGATGAGATTTTTGAAAGGGATTTGCAGTTGAAGCAAGTTAGGGAATTTTAGAGGATGTAAGAATGGGTCGGCATGTTTTACTTCAAAATCTTAAAAACCGCGAGCCCCCTAGCCCCCTTCCCTGCAAGGGAATGGGGTTTCAAAGCCTCTCTCCTTGTAGGAGAGAGGTTTGGAGAGAAGTTTGCAAGTAATTTTTTGACTTTTCAAACATCCTCTTAGATTTTTTCTATAGAGCAAAGTTTTATCAACAATTAAATTGATAAATTACAGGAATAAGCGTAATTGTCACAATAAATGTGTGGTGCGTCACACTACAAACCCTATTACCACTTCTTTGTGCTGTATCAATCAATTTCTCTATCTCCCGGAGGGAGATAGAGAAATTAATTCCCGTGGAATCTGGGCTTAATGATATTGGTGCTGTTCGGTGAGCGCCTAACTAGCGGCGCGGCGATCGCCACTAGCAACAAATGAAACTAACACATTTGGTTAAATCTCAAATCCTTATTGGGCAAGGGTTAGAAGATGTGTAAGTTAGGAGTATACAAAGTACTTGCTACTTGCTACTTGCTACTTGCGACTCAAAACTTGCTACTTGCTACTTGCTACTTGCGACTCAAAACTTGCTACTTGCGACTCAAAACTTGCTCCTCACTACTCCCTAATCCTTTTCATAAAAAAAACGCAACTCTAATCAAAAAGAATTGCGCCAAATACAGGAAAGAATATTTAAAGGAAGAGAAATTTTTTTTAATTCATATATTTTGCTTCTACCAGCTAATTTTTGTTGGAAACAGATGAAGAGACATAAAATTTTAAAACAGACGTAAAATTTTACGTCTCTACATTATTAGGGATTACTTCTTGTTGCGGCGACGACGACGTAACATCAAACCAGCACCAGTTATACCGAAAATTGCAGCCATGTTAGAAGCTTCAGGTACTGATGCAGCTTGTGCGTACTTAGTACTGGTAGTCAAGTTACCTTCACCGAAGTCAACAACGAACATTGCATCATTGAAATCTTCATCACTCTGAATCTTACCATTTCTATCAGGAGCTCTAACTAAATCTTCAAAACCCATCAGCAGATATTCTCTACCACCTGCTTGTACAGAAAAGGCCATCATGTGCTGCAAACCATCATTATTAAGAGATGCATCAGCACCGTAAACAAGTCCATTAGTCTTGTTTTTACCATTCGCTTTGAGTAAGAAGTTGAGTTGAGTACCACCTTCAATTAAACCCAAGTCAACAAAGTCACCAATTTTTAAAAGAGGATCATTCTTTTTACTCTTATCATTACCTAATTCACATTTCTTTCCAAATCGCTTATGGCGTTTATCACAAGAAATATCATTGAAAATCATCCCTTTTTCGTAACTATCGCCTTTAGTTGCCTCATAAGCTAATTGGTTTCTGTAACCAGCACCTTCATCAATAAAATGGACGCGGACATTGTGGTCGTGTTTTAAAAATAGTCTGTTCGCATCTAATTCTTTGACTTCAATATCAGTTGCTAGAATTGCTTTTCTCTCTTTTTGTACCAACTTTTGGAATTGAGGAATCAAAGCTTGGAATCCGGAATCATCAGTTAAATAGTCTTCGACAGTGTGGGTTTTTGTCCAATTACCCCAATTATCATCATGACGTGATTTAGTTGCTCCTTGGATAACTCGCTGTTGCTGCATTAAAGCTTTGTCATAATCAGCTTGTGCGACTTCAATTAATTTGTTCTGTTCTGTTTGGACATTTAATAAATTAATTTCTTTTTGTTCAAGCTTTTGCTGTCTTCCACCTAATTCTGTCTTCCTATTTTCATAATTCTCTCTAGCTTTTTCTGCGTTTATCTTTGCAGTATTTGCTTGATTAGTTAAAATTATTCTTTTATTTTCATTAGTTTCTTTTTCAGCTTCTTCAGTTTTTCTTGCTGCTGTAATAACTTTTGTATCCCAATCTTCTTTCGCTTGCTCTACTCTTGATTCATATTGATCAACTTTTGTTTGAGCATTTTTTTTCAAGTTTTCAGCTCTATTAATTGCTCTTTTAGCTTTTGCTTGTACATCATTAAGTACTGTTTTAGCACTATTAACCTTTTGAGTTGCAAGATTAGCTGATGATTCTTCTTGAGTAGTTTGTTGTTGATTAGAATTTGGAGCATTGTTATCAGCAGCTTGTGCAGTTTCAGGTGCGACAAATGCACCAGTTAAAGCGGTAGCAGCAACAACACCAGATACAACTTTCTTTTTATTATCAACCATGACTAAAAACCCTTCTCTTATTGCACTTTTATATTTAAAAGAATCACTTATTGCGTAGTGATTTCGTTTCGATATATACAAGTTATCTCAGTACATCAAAAGGTGTCTATAGTAACTATTGTATTTTGCGTAGTCTTTATAATTTTTATTCCGGAGAAGCGAAAAAAGCCATTAACTGGACTTCCAAAATGGGTTGTTAGAAGTAAAAGCTTCGGTAAACTCGTAGAATAACACCTCTATTCACTAAAAAAGTCCGATGGTTAAATTATGTTCTCAGTATTTATTGAAGTAAAATATTGCAGAATATGGTTTATTTTATACGTTCAAGCCAAAATCTGTTTCAAGGTGCTGTTAGTTTATGTAGTGAGTTTAAGGTGCTTGCTATTTTGCGGGGATATATAGTAAATGCAACTTGGGAAAGAATGGTTTGTGTCTGGCTTTATCGGGTGAAGCGGGATAATCATACACATCTATATAGTTATATTCAAACCTGAGAATTAAATTCCGAATTTTATCGCATTTGAGCTTCGTACAAATTGAGCGGGTGAGCTTGAACGCTGGCTATAACGAAATCTGTTAAAGTTACTCCATGCAAACCAGCGGCTTTCTGCGACAAAGCTTCTATTTCTGGATTTACACAGAGTGCTGATTCTTCTATTTTGTATGGCAAATTGCTGTATATTTCAAAAGCCTTCAATAAATCATCTAAGAAAAACTCTACTTCGAGAATTTCAACTGTTTTGGAAAAATTTTAAGTGTTACCTTTTACTCACAGATTTATGATATCGAGTGATATTTTTACGTTTAAATAAAAATTCACCGAAAATGCCTGATGTCAATATACCTAATAATTGAGAAGGTTCGGGAACCTTTTTAACTGGTTTTCCACCGTCAATATAATATTGTGATTTCTCCCAGACTGCTGCACCGACTTTACGTCCCAATATTCTACCGTTGATATCTCCATCCTGGAAGTGAATACCTCCGTAAAGTCGAGAAATTCCCGCTTCATCCGCAGCACTCGTAAAAGTATCCCAACAAAGTTTTATAGAGTTGGATGGTGTATTGGCTTCAAAAGTAGACGTATTGGGTAATTGGGTATGACAAGCACCTAGTTTATCGCTTTTGGTAAATCTTTTGAGAATCTCCGCACCAGCTGCGCTAAAGGTACTGTGTCCCGATACGTATTCGGCAAAGGGAGGAGTAACAAAGGTTATGTCTTGGTAGGGTAGCCAGGTTGTACCATCTATCCATTGTGAACCTTTATCGGGACCAGCCCATGCATAGATTTCTTGTAGGTTATTTTCTGGGTTGTTACGTACTAATGGATGGTCGTTTGGTAATAAATGATTTGCTGCTAGGTATTGAATAGCTGTGACGGGACGGACATAATCGTAATATTCTTTAGCATCCCATGCTGCTATTCCTGCATCGGATACTGCGTTACCCAAGCTGAAAAATAGTTTGACGTTATCATCCAAGCTTAAATTATCTCTGGTGGAGACAAATTCAGCGAACAAATGCCAGTGACCTGGTGGTAGTATGGTTTGTGGCCCGTCTGCCCAGTATTCTGCAATTACTTTTTGTTCGTCTGTAAGGGAAGCGCTGTATTCAATTACTTCCAGAGATTGGTCTATATAGGATTGAGTACCGAATTCTGCGGGTGGTGGTGGTAGGTATTGATTTCCAGATTTTAAAGCAAAGGGGGTAACGTCTCCCCATTGCGGTGTGAGAAATTCTTGAATGTTGTTACCGTTATCTATACTAATTGGTTGCCAGCGATTGGGGTCAGTTATTTTATCCCAGGCGTTGACTGGTTTGTAGTTAGTGGTGTCGGTGTAATTATTTAATTGGTTGGAGCCGTCGGTATATTTATTATTGAGTAATGTTTTGGCTGCTAAGTTACCTATTCCTGCTGCGGTGTTTGTGTTGGTGGATGTAATGGTGAAATCAAAACCCAGTTGCTGGATGAGGTGAGTAAATGCAGGTTCTTGGCTGGGGAATAAGTCTGAGAGAGTGGTGTATGCAGCATGGCTGATTGCGGTGCTTTTGTTTTCTGGGTTGATTTCTTCGTTTGAAACTTGGAGAGTATTACCCAATTGAGTGCCGATTGCTACTGGGTCGTAAGCTGCCCAAGCATCGTAAATACTGGTATTAACTAACCCTAAAGCGCGGGAAGTGGGAGTGGGACCCATGTTGGTTTTGCTGATGGCTTCTAGGGTTGCTTGGTTCCACAGCAGTACTGGATCTTCCGTGTCTAAGGAAAAGTCTATTGCTTGGGAAGGGAGGTTGAAGAATATGCTGACTGTAGAAGATAGCAATAAGAAGAGTTTGGGTAAAAAGCTTTTTTGTTGAAGGGATGTTAGAGTTTTCATTATAGAAATTGAGAAGTCAAGAGTAAAATATTCACAGTTAATATTGTTTTTATTTTTCGCAAAAATAGCTCTTATTTATGAATACTAAATATTGATAAATAAGATTGCAGATAAATAGGAGTGTATTGTGCTTTATTCTAGCGATATACGTATATTTTTTCAGTAGTTATTAAGACAAGTACTTTGTTTAATCGTAATTTTATAGAACTAAAAAAACGATTGCGTTTGAGGATATAAACGCAATCGCTTTTTAAGTTATTCTATTTAGGCTAATTATGAAGACGTTATTTTTTGTAAGATAAAAGTATTTTTTACTTCAAAAATAGCCTAATCACCCAAGTCCGCAGTTTCAAATATTAACTGACTCGGAAACTATAATTTACTTCTTCATTACTATTAATTTGCACTGCTAAGAAATAAATTCCATCACCGGGTAAAGTTACTTGAAAATCAAACCCTAAACTGCTGGAGCCAATAAATTGATTACCAGGTCCGTAAAGTACATAGGAACCAGCAAATCTTTCACTACCCAAATCTTCAAAGGATAATTGTTGTTCTGCTGTTCCTTCAAATTTGTACAAGATGGTTTGTTGTCCGGAGTCAAGACTACCGCTTATAGTAGTGTCAAAATCGATGTTAGTAGCATTTGCTAAATCTAACAATTGGAAGCTGTAAACACCTGTTGTTCCAACACTACCATCTACAATCAATTGATAGGTTCCGGTTTCTACTAAAGTAACGGGTTGACGGTCAGAAACTGTATTAGTGTTGAATAATTGAACTCCACTAGGACTAATTAAGCGAGTTATTGTCGAGTTACCACTAATACCGTCGTAGTAAAGACGTTGACCTGCTGTTCCACTGAAAGTGTAGATATCTTCTTCACCTGGTTTGGAAATATTGCTGCTAACTATTTCTCCCAAAGTTAATTCGGTAGTAGTGATTTCTGATGTAATTAACGAAAAACTGTATGAGAGAGTTTCTTCATTACTAAAACCTTGTACCGCTAAAATGTAGACTCCATTTCCTGGGAGAGTGATTTCTCGATCAAATCTTAAGCTTTGAGAAGTTACTTGTTGATTTCCAGGAGCGTAAAGTACGTATGTTCCACTGCCTTGACTTCCTTTATCCTCTAGGAAAAGCTTTTGATTTGCTGTTCCTTCAAATTTGTAGAGGACGGTTTCTTGTCCGGGTTCTAGACTACCGTTAATAGTAGTATCCAAAGTTAAGTCGGTTGCCGACGCTATATCTAGCAATTGGAAGCTGTAATTACCTGTTGTATTTCCGTTACCATCAACAATTAATTGATAAGTTCCGCTTTCTACTAAAGTAACGGGTTGACGGTCAGAAACTGTATTAGTGTTGAATAATTG
>ERZ1740052.611-NODE-611-length-12135-cov-13.098510_pt1 | contig 12135 bp, 7 predicted proteins | sample MGYA00581750_ERZ1740052 | MGnify/ENA primary metagenome ERZ1740052 (study PRJEB43018, sample SAMN04849743) | marine metagenome | isolation source: floating plastic debris | place: Pacific Ocean | collected 2008-08-30 | study: EMG produced TPA metagenomics assembly... | reverse complement strand
ATATTAGCCCCAGACTTCTAGTCTGAGGGCTTTTTGCAAAATCGGGATGCTCCCTAATATAATTACCGGGATAAAAACAATCAATTATTTATAAAAATCAACAAAATGACAAATCAAATATTACAAGAAAGATACGAAATTCAGCAACAACTGGGTAAAAATCCCGGAAGAAAAACTCTTTTAGTAAAGGATTTAGAGATTCAAGAATTAATAGTTGTAAAATTACTCAACTTTGATAATGAATTTGACTGGCAGGATTTAAAACTATTTGAAAGGGAAGCCCAAATTCTCGAAGAACTTTCCCATCCTGCAATTCCTAAATATCTCGATTCTTTTAAAGTTGATACAAATAATTATAAAGGTTTTGGTTTAGTACAAACTTATATTCGGGCTAAATCTTTAGAAGAACATATACAGGCAGGAAGAACTTTTAACGAAGCAGAAGTCAAACAAATTGCCAAAGCATTATTAGAAGTATTAAATTATCTCCATTCCAGACAGTCTGCTGTTATTCACCGCGATATCAAACCCAGCAATATTTTATTAGGGAATCGTTCTGGAAATCATGTCGGTGATGTGTATTTAGTTGATTTTGGTTCGGTGAAGACAACAGCACAACTGCAAGGTGGAACTATGACTGTAGTAGGAACTTACGGTTATATGGCTCAAGAACAATTCGGCGGGCGTGCTGTACCGGCTTCGGATTTATATAGTTTGGGTGCAACTTTGATTTATTTAGCTACCGGTAGTCATCCTGCTGATTTATTAGGGGATGAGATGGCGATTGAGTTTGAAGAATCGGTTAATTTGAGTGATGAGTTTATTAATTGGCTGAAATGGATGACTCAAACAACTTTAAAAAAACGTCCCAAGTCAACTGAAATTGCTTTGAAAGAGTTAGAAAATCCGACGATTGTAGAGTCAAAATTAGTATTTATAAAACCGAACGATAGTAAAATTAAATTGAGGAAAAGTAAAGATGAATTAGAAGTATTAATTCCTCCAGAAGGTATTCAAATTAGTTTCAAGCTGATATATGTATGCTGCTTTCAACTAATATGGACTTTTTCAGTCTTTCGCTTGAATGCAGGTATTTTGTTTCAATTAGTTGGGGTATTGGTGAACTGTACGCTTCTATTTAGACTTATATCTGCTCTATTTATATATACTCGTCTTCATATTAATCAAGAGAAAATAAAAATTACTCACGAAATATTTGGAATATTTTATTCTATACCATTATTTAGGTCAATAAGCGATATTTCTAAATTAGAAGCTGTTGTTGGAAGAACATATAAAACTAGCAATGGAAATGCAAAAGTTCTACCAAGATTGATTATTTGGGCTGGAAACAGTAATTATGAACTAGGAACAATTAATCCAAAAGAAATAGATTGGTTAGCTCAAGAATTAAGTGATTTTTTGGATATACCTGTTAGTAGAGATATACATCATATTAAAGGTGCTTAAAGCTATATTGGCGCTAACATAAAACTGCTAATACTTAATATAATTACCGGGATAAAAACAATCAATTATTTATAAAAATCAACAAAATGACAAATCAAATATTACAAGAAAGATACGAAATTCAGCAACAACTGGGTAAAAATCCCGGAAGAAAAACTCTTTTAGTAAAGGATTTAGAGATTCAAGAATTAATAGTTGTAAAATTACTCAACTTTGATAATGAATTTGACTGGCAGGATTTAAAACTATTTGAAAGGGAAGCCCAAATTCTCGAAGAACTTTCCCATCCTGCAATTCCTAAATATCTCGATTCTTTTAAAGTTGATACAAATAGCTATAAAGGTTTTGGTTTAGTACAAACTTATATTCCAGCTAAATCCTTAGAAGAACATATACAAGCAGGAAGAACTTTCAACGAAGCAGAAGTTAAACAAATTGCCAAAGCTTTATTAGAAGTATTAAATTATCTCCATTCCAGACAACCTGCTGTTATTCACCGCGATATTAAACCCAGCAATATTTTATTAGGAAATCGCTCTGGTAATAATGTTGGTGATGTTTACTTAGTTGATTTTGGTGCGGTGAAAACTACAGCACAGCAGCAAGGTGGAACCATGACTGTTGTAGGTACTTACGGCTACATGGCTCAAGAGCAATTTGGTGGGCGTGCTGTACCGGCTTCGGATTTATATAGTTTGGGTGCAACTTTGATTTATTTAGCTACCGGTAGTCATCCTGCTGATTTATTAGGGGATGAGATGGCGATTGAGTTTGAAGAATCGGTTAATTTGAGTGATGAGTTTATTAATTGGCTGAAATGGATGACTCAAACAACTTTGAAAAAACGTCCTAATTCGGCTGAAGCTGCTTTGGAAGAGTTAGAAAATCCGACGACTGTAGAGTCGAAGTTAGTATTTAAAAAACCGAACGATAGTAAAGTTAAATTGAGGAAAAGTAAAGATGAATTAGAAATTGTTATTCCTCCTGTTGGTAGCCCATTCTCATTAATATTTTGTATTCCAGGAATATATTGGTTTTACATTTTTTTTGTTATGCAGATAATGATATTTGTCAAAATATTTTTTATTATGTTTGGAATATTCGCAATGGGTCAACCGCTATATAAGGCTTTATTTCGAGTATTCGGTTGTAGTATTACTTGTATTAGTCAAAATAAAATTAAGCTTACTTATAAGCTATTTGGGATTAAATTTCGTCGAAAACCAATTAGCGACATAAGCGATATCAATAAATTAGAAATTATTGGCAGAAGAATGTATGCAGATGGCAAGAGCCATAAAGAAAATCCACCTAGACTAATTATTTGGGTCGGAAAAAATAGTTATGAACTCGAATCAATTACTTTACCAGAAATAGATTGGTTAGCTCAAGAATTAAGTGATTTTTTGGATATACCAATTACTAGAAGTTAAGTATCAATAAAACGTGATTGCTCAGAGAAAAATAACTTCGTATATTGGGTTACGGTATACGAAAAATTATCATATCAAATGAATAATTAGTATCGTCACTGTAACCCAACATTGATTTATCGCCATTGCAAACCTTGATGTTGAGTTACTTCTGGTTCCCAGACTAATATTTTATAATACCAATTCTGTATGAGGCTGCGCTAAATCGCTCTCAGCCTCGAAGGCTGGGGCTATCGAAACAAAGCCTACCTGCTTCGGCTAAATTAAGCGCATCTTTATACAGAAACGGTATAACTTAACCAAACAATTAAAGCTTTATTAAAAGAAGCAATTAGAATTGACTTTTCTAGTTATTTTGATAAAATTTATGTGTCAATAGTTACTCTAAAAGATAGATACGAATAGAATATTTACTTATTTGGTAGTGAAATATTAAGGAATTGATGTATTTAGTTGTGAAGACTATATAGAGGAATCCGTTTTGATTTCTAAATAAATTAGGTATTGTAGGGTGTGTTACGGCTTTGGCCTAACGCACCGAAAGCCTGTCAGGATGGTGCGTTGCGCTGCGCGAAACACAACGGCTCTTTTTGGGGGAGGACGGCAGTTTTGCGGGAAGAGTATCTACACCCTACGGGTTCGTTAGTTGTACTCTGCGAGAAAGCCTCCGGCTTACATGGGGGAAACCCCTAAGACCACACTAACTCACCGCAAACTGCCTCGAGAATCCACACCCGGACACTTTTACATCCAGGGAACCTTGGTGCAGCAGTGTCCTCCCAATGTGTCTCCCCTACGTATTTTTAAATAATCTGCGGAGTAAGTAGGTCGGCATAAATAAACGCAGCCATGTAACAAATTGTAAATTACCTTTAAACCCTTATCGCTACTTGCTACTTGCTACTTGCTACTCCCCGATCTTAACTACGATTTTCAACGCCGACCTACTTAGTCCTATAGTTGGTGTTTAAAAAGAGAAAATTTTCCCAAAATATCAATATTATTCAATCAGTTTGCAGGTTAGTTGTGTAAGTAATTTATACAACTAATAAATCAGATATAAACTTTTCTATTTTTTATTTTATTGGCTAAATTTTGGTATTGACTTATGAATCAAATGCTGGAGAATCGCTATAGAATTATACGAGAATTAGGCGACGGTGGATTTGGCAAGACTTATGTAGCTGAAGATATTCATATGCCTTCTAATCGGTGTTGTGTGATTAAACAGCTTAAGCCGATGAATCAAGGTTCTGAGATTTACCAAATTGTCCAAAATAGATTTTTGCGGGAAGCTGCTATTTTGGAGCAGTTAGGAGGTGGTAACAATCAAATTCCTACGCTGTATGCCTATTTTGAATCTAACGGACAATTTTATCTAGTTCAAGAATATATTGAAGGCAAAACTCTTTCTGAAAAGTTACGGACTCAAGGTAAGTTTAGTTCGGATGTTGTCAGAGATATTTTATTAAAGATTTTACCTGTTTTGGATTATGTTCACAATCAAGGCATAGTACACAGAGATATTAAACCAGAAAATATTATTATTCGCGATGCTGATAATTTACCAGTACTAATTGATTTTGGTGCGGTAAAAGAAACTATGCAGACTATAGTATCTGAGTCTGCTGGTACTCTTAAGTCTTCTATGATTACAGGAAAATCCTCTATTGTGATTGGTACTCCTGGATTCATGTCTTCAGAACAACTCTCAGGAAGGCCTGCATTTAGTAGCGATTTGTATGCTTTGGGGATGACTGCCATATATTTGCTGACTGGTAAAATGCCTCAAGAGCTAGACTCCGATCCTCGTACAGGAGAAGTTATTTGGAAAGAATATGCTCCGGATGTTAGTCCAGAATTAGCTGCTGTATTGGATAAAGCAATTCAAAGTCATTTACGCGATCGCTTTTCAAGTGCAGATGAAATGCTGAATGCTTTACAGGTTGAAAAGATTGCTACGACTGTACTTGCACCTCCTTTACCAGAATTCTCTTCAACAAACCAACAAAGCACGGTTGTTTCTCCACAAGACAATAAAACAGCTTCTTCTAATGGTTCAAAAGCAGGGGTAATAATTGGTATAGTCAGTGTTTTACTTTTAGGAGGAGTGGGAACTTTTGCTTTTTCAATGATGAATCAGCAACAAGCAGTTCAGTTGAGGTTAGCTAGTATAGAAGAAGAGCGTCAAAAAGCAGAAGAATTGCGACGAGAACAAAACGAAAAAAATGCGAAAAGACAACAAGAGTTACAAAGTCAGTTAGAAGCTGAAAAAAGACGTAGAGAAGAAGCTGAAAAAAGAAGAGTAGAAAATGTAGTTGTCCGCAAACCTGAAACAAATTCAAATTCAAGTTCAAATTCAAGTTCAAATACTAATACTAATACCAATACCAATACCAATACTAATACCAATACCAATACCAATACCAATACCAATACCAATACCAATACTAATGGGTTCCCTGAAGGTACATTTACCAATAGTGAATGGTCTTTAAATTTATCTAGAAGTAATAATAATATATTCTATCAAGCTCAATCTCTTAAAGATTCATCATCTCTCAACTTAGAAAACGGAAATATTTCTGGTAGTAGCGAACGTAAAATTTACACTTGGAATAATGGATCATATAGATATCAGGTTGTTTGGCAACCAAACGACCCAGATTTTGTTCGATTGCGAGTATTTACTCCTTCGGGAGAAGAGTTAAATCAACTTCTTTCAAGAAATTAACTAAAAAGGGATTTAATTAAATGAAAGAAGACGTAGCAGTGCTACGTCTCTACATTCGTTATTTTTTGGCAATCAAATATTATTAATTATTCTTGTGGTTCTTGGAATTCCTGAGTTTCAGTTTCCTGTTCTAGTAGCTTAGAAAACTTCTGGCGTAAGTCTTGTATTTTTTTATTTGCTTTTGGTAGTGCCATCAGACGAATTTCTATTTCCGCGATGTTGTCAATTCGGGTTGTCTTTTCCCAAATCTTTTTTTCTACTTCCGATTCTGATTCGTAACGGAAGGTAACTGTATCTGAATTAACATCTAAAATATCTACATTCTTTAGCCAGCCGTTACTGCTTTTAACCAATAGCCAAACGTTGGGCTGACCGATTAGTTCTTGAAGCTTAGTCTCCATAAAGTTTTTGGTAATAGTGTGAGATAGTCAGAATCTAATTTAAGTCTCTGTAGCTATCTTAAGACATATTCCTTAAGAAGTAAAACATTTACTCACATTTTTTGAAAATTAATATTACAGATAGATGAATTAGATGCATTTACTGGGTTAAGATAAAATGCTATACATCTAAGCAACGTAAATAAACCCTTCAGCATCCAATACTCTACTTTTGACAGAGTTTTGGGTATGCTAATTAAAAATTTTTGTAATACCTTGCTTGTCAAGTAAATTTCCTGTATTGATTGAAAACAGAATACAGTTAATTTTTGTTAAGCGGGTTAAGCAAGGAGTAGGAATGTACGTCGTACAAATTGCCTCTGAATGCGCTCCTGTAATTAAAGCTGGAGGTTTGGGGGATGTTGTTTATGGACTTAGTACGGAATTAGAAAGCCGGGGCAATTGCGTAGAGTTGATTTTGCCTAAGTATGATTGTATGCGATACGACCATATTTGGGGTCTTCACGATGCGTATAAAGACTTGTGGGTGCCCTGGTATGGTGGTGCAATTCACTGTTCGGTTTATTGCGGTTGGGTACATGGGCGGGTTTGTTTCTTTATTGAGCCCCATTCTCAAGATAATTTCTTTAATCGCGGCTGTTATTACGGGTGTGATGATGACAATATGCGCTTTGCGTTTTTCAGTAAGGCAGCATTGGAATTTTTATTACAAAGTAATAAGCGCCCAGATGTAATTCACTGTCATGACTGGCAAACTGGTTTAATTCCGGTGATGCTGTATGAGATGTACAAATATTATGGAATGGGAAGTCAAAGAGTTGCTTATACCATTCATAATTTCAAGCATCAAGGAATGGGTGGTGCGGAAATATTGCACGCTACCGGTTTAAATCGCGAACCTTATTACTTCCAATACGATAAATTACGGGATAATTTTAATCCTTTTGCTATCAACTTTATGAAGGGAGGGATTGTTTATTCCAATAGCGTAAATACCGTTTCTCCCCATCATGCTTGGGAAGCTCATCATACAGATGTCGGTTGTGGATTGAGTCATACCATTGGTTTACATGAAAACAAATATCGGGGAATACTCAACGGTATCGACGATCAGTTTTGGAATCCGCAAAATGACCGCTATATTCCTGAGCATTACAGCATAGATAACATTGATGCAAAAGCCAAAAATAAAAAAGCATTAAGAGAAAGATTACTGTTACGAGACGTTAATAAACCAATAGTGGCTTATATCGGTCGATTGGATGCTCAAAAAGGCGTTAATTTAGTACATCATTCTATTTATCACGCATTAGCAAAAGATGCACAGTACGTGTTGTTGGGTTCCGCAACCGGGGCTGATATAAACGCTCAATTCCAGTACGAGAAAAACTACTTAAATCATAATCCCGACGTTCATTTAGAACTCAGTTTTAACGAAGAATTAGCCCACCTGATTTATGCAGGGGCAGATATGATTGTGGTTCCGAGTAACTACGAACCTTGCGGATTAACGCAAATGATTGGTTTGAAATATGGTACCGTGCCGATTGTAAGGGCTGTTGGTGGATTAGTAAATACTGTATTTGACAGAGATTACGAGACAGGGAAACCACCGGAGAAACGCAACGGTTACGTGTTTAACGATATGGATTACCATGCAGTTGATTTTGCAATGGAGCGGGCTTTGTGGTTGTGGCATAACGAGAAAGATCAATACCGGATGCTGATGAAGCAGGGTATGGAATGTGATTACTCTTGGAATAATCCCGGAAGTGAATATTTAGGAATTTACGAATCGATTCGGGATAAGTGATAAGCGATTTTGGCAACAGATGTTTTAGATTGTGAAATCCTCTGCTTGTCTAATTAATATTTTGAGTAAACGCTCTCTTAGAGCGTTTTTTTATTTCTGAAGAAATTGATTTGAGTAATTAAACGAATGACGTATATTATTCAAATTTTTTAAAGTTGATATAAACTGTTTTTTATAAATAATGCATCTACATTTTTCTAAATCAAATTTTTCTAAATTAATTTGCTCTCAACTGACACTAAGTTTTATATCTTTGTCACTGCTGCCACTAACTACAAGTTGTACTTTGATGCAGCAATCCAAGGGAGTGGAAGCTAATACTTATAATTTGCAAAACAAACAACAGCAAAAGCAACCAGATGAATCGAAAATTTTTCAGTTAATTAAAATATTAGAGCAAAAATATAGACTATATAAACTTGAGAATTCTACTGAAGCTAAAGCTGCGAGTCAAGCATTAATCAAAATTGGTAAACCTGCGGTTCCAGCATTAATTAATGCAATGAAAAAAAAACGAATACTTTTGACTATGGGTGTAGCTGAAACCCTTTCAAAAATTGCTCAAAAGGATTCATCTGTTGTACCTATTTTAATCAAAAATTTAGGGAATGAAAATTCACAGGTTCGTTTTGGTGTAATGACAGCTTTAGAAGATAATTCGTTTGTACCCGAATTAAAAAAGGCTGCACAAAATACAAATTATAGGATAGCTGCGGGTGCTATTTATGTTTTAGGCAGAGTAGCAATTGATAATTCGATTATATTACCTTTTTTGAATGATAAAAATTCATTAATTCGTAGAAGTGCAGCACTTAGTTTAGCACCAAGAAGAAACAAGAAAGCTTCAGAGGTATTCGCGATTGTCAAAAATGGATTAGAAGACGAAGATTCTTTTATTCGTGTAAATTCAGCTTCTATATTAATTAGTTCAATTGGATACATAAAGGAAGTTTCGGAAGTAATAGAGATTGATGATATTAATAAGATTGCTAAAGTTCTGGTTGAAGGTGTAGAAAATAAAGACTCATCAATTCGCTTTACAGCAGTTCAACCATTTCTTTTTGTTTACGTTATAAGGGATCTTTATAAAATAAAAGCAAATCCGCCACTTGTGCCGTCAGTAATTCAATTGATAAAAGATGAAGATCCAGGGGTTCGTTGTGTGGCTATGTTTGTAATTTCAAAGTCTGGGAATATAACAAAAGCTGCAATTCCATTATTAATAGAAGCATTGAATGAGAAAGACGAAAGAGTTCGTGGTGTAGCAGCTTTAGCATTTCAATATATGGGTTCTGAAGCTAAACCAGCTATTCCAAAAATAATCGCAATATTAAAAAATAAACTAGAAGCTGAGCAGAATCGGCATTATGCTATGAGAGCTTTGGGTAATCTCAAAAAAAATGCAGCATCAGCGATACCAGCTTTAATTACTACAATTGAAGACAAGCAAAATTCAAAATCTATAGTTATTGGTGCCGCAGGTGCTTTACAGAAAATTGATTCTATAATTGTGATTCCTTATTTAGTTAAAAATATATCGGATAAAGAGAAAAATTTTCGTGCTGCTTGGGTACGTATTTTACAGGATGCTGTATACAAAATTCAAAGGAATAAAAATGATTTATCTAAAACTGAGTTGGAAAAGGTAATATCAGAATTAGAGAAAGCTTTGAATATTATCGAGAATCCAGAAAATGATTTTCCCCGGCATATTGCTCCATTTCTAAGAAATAGGATAGCAGAATTGAAAAAATAGCAGTTTTTCTAGATTACTCAATTTAGGTAATTAAACTAATGACGCTAATACAAATACCTAATTAAGCTTGATTAAACCGTAGCTAATTGCAATCAAAGTTATTAGTTTAATCATAATATGCGTATCAATTTATTTAAATCAACTTTACCTAAATTATTTATCTCTCAACTAACTGTAGCTTTGATATCTTGTTCGGTACTACCTCTGAATACAAATACAGCTTTAGCGCAGCAGCCACAAAAACAACAGCATTCACTGCAAGCAGTATCAACAATTCCTAAATTAATTGAGATATTAGAGCAAAGAGTAATTTATCGCCCCTCACCTGTGGCTGAAGCTGCAATTCAACAATTAGTTAATATTGGTAAACCTGCTGTACCGCAATTAATTGAAGCATTCAAAAAGAATCGGGCATTATTGACTATTAGTGCAGGAGAAACGCTCTCGAAAATAGCAAAAAAAGATCCATCTGTTGCACAAATATTGATTGATAAGTTGGGAGATAAAAATCCTCAGATTCGTTTTGGCGCGATGATTACTTTAGACGATAATTCCTTTGAAACTGCATTAATAAAAGCAACGCAAGATAAAAATCCACGAATACGCTCTGGTGCTATTCTAGCTTTAGACTTAGATGGGGATAAAGCTTCGGTATTACCTCTTTTAAAAAAAGCTTTACAGGATAAAAATTCAAGCATTCGTAAAAGTGCGGCAATATCTTTAGCGTCAGCAGGTGAAAAGTCTTCGGAAATTGTAAAAATTCTCAAAACAGGATTAAAAGATGAAGATGGATTGATTCGCGTAGCTTCAGCTTCGATGTTAGTCGAGATAAATTCGGAAACAACTTCTGCAATTCCGATACTAGTGGAAGCATTAGAAAATCAAAACTCGATAATTCGTTTAATCGCGTTTGAACCACTTTTCAAAAATAATCAAAATAATTCCCAAATTTTACCTGTAATAATCAAAGCAATTGAAGATAAAGACTCACTAATTCGCTATATGGCTATTAATAGTATTTCCGAATCGGGAAAATCGGGTAAAGCAGCAATTCCAGCTTTAATTAAAGCTTTGGATGATAAAGATGGTAATATTCGCAGTGCTGCAATTTACGCATTAGGAAGTATGGGTGCTGAGGCTAAAACAGCGAAGCCGAAATTAGTCGCGATATTGCAAAATAAACAAGAAAGTGATGAAAATCGCGGTAGTGCGGCAATGGCTTTAGGTGAAATGGGAAAAGATGCTGCATCAACTGTACCCGTGTTGATTAATGTATTAGAAGATAAGCAAAATACAAAAATGCTCGCTGTGAGTAGTGCCATCGCTTTAGATAAAATTGATTCTCAAGCTTTGATTCCTGCTTTAGTCAAAAGGTTGCCAGATAAAAAAATGGAAGTTGCTTCGGCAACTATGTTGAGTAGTATTGCATCTAAAATGAAGGAAAATAAAGCTAGTTTTGCAAATGCTGAGTTAGCAAAGGCAATTTCTGAGTTTGAAACTGCTTTGAAATTTATTGATGATTCTCAAAATGAAATACCGCAGGATAAAGTTGAATTATTGCGGGAATCGGTAGCGGTTTTGAAGGAATAAAGATTGACAGGTTGATTCACACAATCGCCCGCAGCCTCCAAGGCTGGGGCTATAATTGCAAAGCCCACCGTAAGGTGGGCTGGATGATTTTATCAGTTTGATATTATATTTAGAGCATATTTTATTTTAGCTAAAACCGGAGAAGCCTCACATCCGCCGGGGAATGTAATTCCCCGTCTAATAGCATAAGTCCATTAAAACTGATATCTTACACCATTGTCGTTAAGCCCTAATACCACCTTGAAATAAATTTCTCTTCGAGAAAGCCTTCGGCTTACAAGGCTAATATACAAAGTCGGTTAAAACGCACTAAAATCCTTGCCCAGTCTGATTTATCAGACTTTGTGTATTAGCCTGAGAATTTATTCTAAGGCGGTTGTTGAGAATGGTGCAAGATGTAAGTTAAAATGGATTAAAAAGCTGGTTATCTTAAATTTTTACATGATATTTTATCAGTCCTCTTTAGAGGAGTTTTGCTATTAGCTAGGGAATGAAATTCCCTAGCTGGCGAGGCTAATAATCTTAATAAGAATCTAATATTTAAGCACAATTAGAAGGGAGCATCCCTATGTTGAATAAATATTTTATCCGACACCCGCTTAACCCGGATTTCTCACAAGTGAGAAAAAATACCTGGATTAACTAAATTTGAAATAATTTAATTGATACATGGTAGAAATATAAAAGGGAATGAGTAACTCAAAGTAAAAACCGATAATCATTAAGATATATTATATACATAATTAATAATTAATACTGAAGAATAAAACTTTTGTTGATAAAAATTGACATGACAATTGATGAGGTTAAATCAAGTAAAATAACCTAGATACAGCAGTGACTAAAAACTAGTTAGAATGAGTTATGATTTATGAATCTAATAATCTTACTTTAACCAGGGGAAGGTAATCGAGATAAACATTCATAAATTTCTGCAA
>ERZ1740052.610-NODE-610-length-12149-cov-11.136431_pt1 | contig 12149 bp, 11 predicted proteins | sample MGYA00581750_ERZ1740052 | MGnify/ENA primary metagenome ERZ1740052 (study PRJEB43018, sample SAMN04849743) | marine metagenome | isolation source: floating plastic debris | place: Pacific Ocean | collected 2008-08-30 | study: EMG produced TPA metagenomics... | reverse complement strand
CGGGAGCATGTTTGTTGAAGTGGTTAAATTGTCCGAACATTGGTCCTATGCTACCCATTTGCAGCATTAACCATTCTATTACTTGGTAGCGGGCTTTTTGTTCGGTTGGTAATAATTTGCCGGTTTTATCGGCTAAGTACATTAGTATTGCACCTGATTCAAATACAGTTATATCCGTGTCTTTATCTACTATGGCGGGTATTTTACTGTTGGGGTTAATTGCTACATACTCGGGTGTAAATTGGTCGTCTTTAGTGATATCGATTTTGTGGACGTTGTAGGGAAGTTCAACTTCTTCCAACATTACGGAAGCTTTGCGTCCGTTTGGGGTGGTAAATGTATAAAGGTCGATCGTAGACATATATCTGGAATATACCAAAAGAAAACTACTCGATCTTAAAAGTAGTATTTTTAATGCTTCATGTATAGGTTCGTAGTAAGCGATTTATCGCTCTGTATTAAGGACTAAAGTCCTTACTACGAACCTTTTAGCTTTTAACATACATATACCCCAAGTGTGCAGAGCATAAAGATTAATCTTTAAAAATATAATAATAAGTATTATTGTTTAGTAAAACCTACGGATAAGACCTTTTAATTATGGAAAAGGTTATGCCAAGATTGATAAATAATGAACGGAATATCTGAGAAAAACACTTAAATAAGTTGTTTCAAAAATATTGAGTAGCACGCACAATTCCCCTTCAGGGATTTCTATCGAATAATTTGACATCATTTAATAATTTTTTTAATTAGGAATTAATATGCGCTCTAGAATCCAAGCTCCCGGAACAAATACTTCTTTTTGGACTCCTGGCAGAATTATATTTAGTACTGCTATTCTGACTTTATTTATAGTGTGTGGTTTTTGTACGGTAAATTCTATCGTATCTTTCTTTCTTAAACCTGCTTCGGTATTCCCTACATCAATTCCTTGGATTCACAAAGAATCTGAATGCAAGCATACTAATAGAACCTGGGAAGATGGTAAATGCTGGGATTACGAGCATGGGATTACGTTTTAGGAGTAGCGAGTAATGAGTAGTAATATCATGTCCGGTTAAACAGTTATGATATCTGTGGGGGTTGAGTAGTGAGTAGCGAGTAGTGAGTAGTGAGTAGCTCGTTCGGGAGTAACGAGTAATTAGTAACTCGTCTCAAGATAATAAACGCTATCTTTTCAATCGGATTATATAGTAACGCGCTTATCCGGACTTGATATAAGTAGTGAGTAGGCAAATAGCTATTCTTCGGCGTTGTAGCCTTGTTTCCTTGTCTCTCAACGCCCTATGCCCTATGCCCAATTCCCAATTTCCAATACCAATACCCATGGAAATTGAAGCGAAGAGAAAGCTTATTTAATTATTTAACGCCGTTTAAATTATTGATTGATGCTCCTCCAAGCGCTCAGCCGCGATTACCTATCTCTTTTTACCTCTTTCCTCTGCGCTCTGTGCGTCTAGTAAGGTTTTTTATCGATAATCTTCTGCCGGGAAAGGGAGTAAGCACAAATGGTGGCAAGCACCCTGGTAATAAAAACTAATTAACGGTTAGATGATGTTCGAGAAAGTGGTAGATGGATGCTTTTGTAGTTACTTTAATATTCGCCCATAGCCATTTTTTGCAGTTGCGGCTGCATATTTTTGGCTCCTTTAAGGATTGTTCCTTCTAAGTTTACGTCGTAGCAATCAGTTAAAGAAAGATTCGCAGCAGTTAAATTCGCACCACTAAGGTTAGTTTCATGGAGAATACACGACTGAAAATCTGTTCCCATCAGGTTTGCTCCCGAAAAATCGGCTTCTCTTAAGGAAGCTCCCGAGAAGTTAGCAAAGAATATTTCTGCTTGTTGAAGTCTGGCTGCATTCAAATTTGCTTGTCGCAAATTAGCTCCATTAAGGTTAGCTTGCTGCAAGTTGGCTCCAATTAAACCAGTTTCGTACATTTTTGCTTTATCAAGCTTTGCTGACTGTAAGTTGGCAAGAAATAGTTTTGCTCCTGCTAAGTTAGCTGCTTTGAGGTTGGCTCCCATCAAATTAGCTTTGTATAGGTTAGCTCCCATAAAATTGGTTCCTCGCAATGAAGCTCCCACCAAATTGGCATCTCTGAGATTGGCACCATAAAACAAACCCTTATTAGCAATTGAATTTGCTAAATTCGCGCCACGGAGGGTTGCTTCTTGCAGGTTGACTTGATAAAGATTGCACTGTGAGAGTTTAGCACCATCGAGGTTGGCTTTAAAAAGATCGGCACCTTGTAAGCAAGCTCCACATAAATCCGAATTGCTTAAATCTGCTCGTTGTAGATTAGCATTACTTAAATCTACTCCCCGGAGTTGAGCATTTCTTAAATCAATTTTTTTATCTGAAGGATCTTGAGAAGTATCTCGTCTACCAATTACAGTTATTGCTGCTTGAATATCTGTAGGAACTTTAATTTCCTGTTGGGTGCTTACCTTAAATTTTGTTAATTTCGGCGTGATACCATTTTCTCTTACAAAAGCTGTAAGAATTTCCATAATTGTCCAATACTCTTGAGCAGAGTCTTGAGCAACTCTTTCTAAAACATAAATAGCTCCGGTGCGAGTCGCAACGCTATCGTGCCCAAGCTGGGTAATTGCGCTCATTAAACGCTCAGCTAGCAGCTTTTGCTCGTCAAGTTGTATATTTTTTTGATTTATTCGGTTATCTTTTTGAGCAGCTAACAAAGTTTTTTCTAATAATACAGCACGCTTGGCTCCATAATAAGCATTGATAATTATTGCCAATCCAAGAAACAATCCGCCAGAAGTCATTAAGCCTTGACTTTTGTATTCGATTCTTTCTTCATTTGACAATCCTTCTATTTTTGAAATCGCTGTGAAAATTAGAATTGGTGAAACAGAAAAAAAGATTGTTATTCCTATTAACCAATTCGTTAATGCGTCTGTGTTTTTAGCAGACATAGAATCAGTATTCCTCACAACACAGAATTATTACCGATACGATTGGGATTAAAGAGTATACCATTTGTAAAAAAAATGCAATATCTATCGAAAGTTGCAAGTACAGTGAAGTAATGGTGGTAGATTCCTGCTAGATAGTCTCTAATATAATGCTAAAGTTATATTCTACGGCACGGTAATACTACGTAGAAAGCCCCCTAAGTACGATGTAGAAACACCGTCTTTTCATAATAAATGTAAATGCTACGATTTCTAATTTTAAGCTTCAGGATTAGCCTTATTTTTGCTAAATTCGGCTTCTCTTAAATTAGCCCTATCTAAGTTAGCACCGCTGAGATTTGCTTTGTGTAAATTCGCTAAAAACAAGTTAGCACAACGTAAATCGGTATGGGTAAGATTTGTTCCATAAAGATTTGCTGCATTTAATATAGCACCACATAAGTTAGCCCAAGCAAGATTTGCACCTTTTAAATTAGCTGCAGTTAATACCGCACCTTTTAAATTAGCATTTTCTAGATTTGCGTTAATTAAGTTTGCTCTATAAAGAATTGATTGCCCTAGATTAACTTTTTTTAAATTTGCCCCATTAAGTTTTGCCCCTCTAATGTCTACATAGCTCAAGTTAAATCTATCTCTACGCAAGTATCGATCGATATCCGGATTAGTTATGATATTTAAAGCAAGTTGGATATCAATATTAATTTCGCTTATGGGATGGGTTTCAAAATCCTTTAATTTATTTAATGAGCGTTTTATTCTGATAAAGTTAGTCATAATTTGGATAATATTATCCCATTGTTCGGGATTTTCTCTAGCCACTTTTTCCAAATCATTGATTGCTATTAGTCTCTGTTCTATTTGAGATGCATTTATTTGCTCGATGGCATTTTTGAGCAGCCTATCTATATTTTTATGTTTAGGAAAATTTATCATTATTGTTGAATAAGTATATAATCGCAAAGATTTATTGACAGCAAACCGTTTTTCTACTTTGTATAAAGTATATGCATTAATTGCAGTTTTTGTTTTACATTTACTACAATAAACATTTTTATTGTTTGGTATATGTATTTTATAAAGCAAAATAAATATATTTCTTACAATAAATATATAAGTGAAGGTAGATGGGGTAGAGGGAGAGGGGGTAGATGGGGTAGATGGGGTAAATGGGGTAGATGGGGTAGATGGGGTAGAAAAATTATGAACTCCTAACTCCTAACTCCTAACTCCTAACTCCTAACTTTATTAATCCAAAATCAATTGATGCAGCAAAATATACAGCCTTGGATAAAAGATTTGGTATTGATTGGTGGGGGACATTCTCATGCCATAGCTCTGAAGATGTTTGGTATGAATCCTTTACCGGGTGTCAGAATCACTTTAATTACAGCTAGCGGTGATACTCCATATTCTGGGATGTTACCCGGACATATGGCTGGATTTTATACTCGCGATGAATGCCATATCGATTTGCGGAAGTTGGCTAATTTTGCTCAAGCACAGTTATATATAGATTGTGTCAATGATATTGATTTGAAAAATAATCGAATTATTTGTGCAAATCGTCCTGATGTCAGTTTTGATTTATTATCTATTGATATAGGTTCTACTCCTGCTACTATTTCTGTACCGGGTGCTACAAAATATGCTATCCCAGCAAAACCTGTAGGAAATTTACTGCATCATTGGTATGAGCTAGTTGAGAAAGTTAAAGAAAATAAAAAAAATCCTCAAAAAGCGGTAAATATCGGAATTGTTGGTGGTGGTGCTGGTGGTGTAGAGTTAGCGCTGTCGATGCAGGGAAATTTACAGCAGTATCATCCGAATTTAGAAATACATCTATTTGGAAGAGATTATCAATTAATGCCCGGCAGCAATCCTCTTTTAGGAAATTTATTGCGCCAAACTTTAATTGAGCGGGGTATAGTCTTACATTTGGGTGAGACAGTATGTGAAGTTGCACGTGAAGATTGTATTCAGGTATCGAATGTAGTATGCGAATCGGGATTAAAGGTTGAGTGCAATTATATATTTTGGGTAACGCAAGCATCCGCACCAAAATGGTTGGGATTAACGGGAATTACAACCGATGAGCGGGGATTTATTCTAGTAAACGATAATTTGCAGTCGTTATCCCATCCACAAATATTTGCTGCTGGCGATATTGCGACAATCAAAAATCATCCTCGCGCAAAAGCTGGTGTATTTGCAGTGCGTCAGGGAAAACCGTTATTTGAGAATCTACAATGCAGTTTATTAGGAAAAAGTCTTAAAAAGTATGTACCGCAGAAAGATTATTTAAGTTTAATCGGTACTGGTGATGGAATGGCGATCGCAACTCGCGGATATTTGACTTTACCACCAAGCAAATTACTCTGGCAATGGAAGGATTATATTGACAGAAAATTTATGGAAAAGTTTAATATTGGGCATGGGGGATTGGGCATGGGGCATGGGGCATGGAATAATAAAAAAACAACTCCTAACTCTTCACTTTCAACTCCTAACTCCTCACTGACAACTCCTAACTCCTCACTCCTAACTCCTAACTCTCCCCCCTGCGCTGGATGTGGTTCTAAGGTTGGTGGTAATATTTTAGAAACTGTTTTACGTCGTATTCAAGAATCACAACCTGCCAATGAAAGGGAAGATATTATTATCGGTTTGAATTCTCCGGATGATGCTGCTGTGGTGAAGGTGCCTACGGGGAAGGTGATGGTACAAACGATTGATTATTTTACTAGTTTAATTAATGACCCTTATATTTTTGCACAAGTTGCTGTCAATCATTGTTTAAGCGATATTTTCGCAATGGGTGCGATTCCTCACAGTGCTTTGGCTTTGGCTACTATTCCCTATGGAAAATCTTCCACAATTGAGGAAACTTTATTTCAATTATTATCGGGTGCGATAAAGCAGTTAAATCAAGCACGAGTATCTTTGATTGGCGGGCATACTATTCAAGGTGACAAGTTAGCTTTTGGTTTGTCGTGTAATGGTTTGGCTGATGAGAAGCAACTTTTACGTAAAAGTGGAATGCAGGGTGATGAAGTTTTAATTTTAACTAAAGCTTTGGGTACGGGGGTTTTATTTGCTGGTGAAATGCGTCGTCAAGTTAAAGGTATTTGGATTGATAATGCGATAAAATCAATGTTGTTATCAAATCAAGCTGCTGCTGAATGTTTTTTGGAATTTAAAGCAAATGCTTGTACTGATATTACTGGTTTTGGTTTAATTGGGCATTTATCGGAAATGGTAAAGGCTTCTAATATCGGAGTTGGATTAAATTTATCGAAAATTCCGATTTTGGATGGTGCGAGAGAAATTTCAGCAAAGGGGATTTTTAGCTCGCTTTATCCGGATAATTTACAAGCTTCTCAATATATTACGAATTTTAAAGATTTTGAATTTTCTTGCGATTATCCGTTATTATTCGATCCGCAAACTTCTGGTGGTTTGTTAGCTTCGGTTTCTGATGATAAAGCTGATGTTTGTTTGAAGAGGTTGAAGGAATTGGGTTATGAGGAAGCGAGGATTGTTGGTAGGGTGGTAGGAGGAGAGGGGATACGATTGGTTTGATTTATAAACGCAGAGTGTCGCAAAGGTAAACGCAGAGTATCGCCGAGTTTTGATTGGTTAAATCTAAATTCCATTAAGTAACTTGGTAAATATATTATTCGCGATCGCAACTCCGGTTAAAATTAAAAAACAGCCTAAAATCATCGATACGGTAATCACTTCCTTCCAAAAAAGCATACCCCAGAGCATAGCGAAAATAGGGATTAAATAGGTGACGGTTAATGCTTTTGTTACACCAATATTGTGAATCAATCGAAAATAAAGGATATACGCTAAAGCAGTACAAAACAAACCTAAAGCTATAACAGCTAAAATAATTTCTATTGTGGGAATTGCTGCGGGTATGGTAAATGGAATAAAGGGAAGAATAATCAATGCTGCACTCAATTGCGAACCTGTGGCAATTACAAACGGTGAAATATCAGATAAATGTTTTTTGGTGTAAGGTGCTGCGATCGCATACAATAATGCTGCGAAAAGCCCAGCAGCTACAGCTAAAATAAAAGAATATGTTACCGAAACAGTTTTCCAACCTACTAAAACGATAACCCCAGCAAATCCTAGTGCAAAGCCAATTATACCGCTTATCGTCAATCTTTCTTTCAACCAGACAAAGGAAATAATAGTACCAAATAGCGGTGCAGTTGCATTTAAAATTGAAGTAAATCCTGCTGGTAACGATAGAGATGCATAAGCAAATAGTAAAAATGGTATTGCCGAATTAATGCAACCAACTATAAATAAAGGTACAAGTTTTCTGCGGATTTCTCTTATATAGCGTTTCTCAGTCTATTGAAGTACACCTAGAAACCTCACCCCTAACCCCTCTCCAAGTTAGCGGAGAGGGGAAAGAACCAAACTGTACCTCAGTTGCTGTAGGAACGCTATAAAACCAAGTTTAATCGCAAAAAGCAGTAAAATTAAACCGCGATTATAATACTCGAAATTCTATCAACCAAATTGGACCAAGTACAGGTGATGCAATTCGCATAAATAGAAATGAAGCACCCCAAACAGCAGCAAGCAGCAAAAGTTCAAATACATTTGAGACTTTCATAAAATACCTTTATTAGAAACTAGAAACTAAAATTCAAAATCCTGCGACTCTTGAAATAACAACTTCCGTTTTCTTTCAATTCCCCAACGATAACCACCAAGACTACCATCATTTTTAACTACGCGGTGACAGGGAATAATTAATGCTGTCGGATTAGCACCGCAAGCGTTACCAACTGCACGAATTGAAGCCGATTTATTAATTTGATTTGCAATATCTTTGTAAGTACAAGTTTCACCATAGGGAATTTTTTGTAATGCTTGCCAAACTTGTTTTTGAAAAGCTGTTCCCCTTATATCTAAAGGTAAATCGAGATGCGGTTGATTCCCGTCGATAAAGTTAAGAATTTCTTTCACCCAATCTTGATGGATTTCGCTATCAAATATTAATTCTGCTTGATGAAACTCTTTATATAAAATACTTTCTAATTCTTCCTTTGTGTCTCCTAACTTAACGCTACAGATACCTTTATCAGTTGTGGCTACTAACAAGTAACCCATCGAGCAGAGAATAATAGTGTAAGTTATCAAAGAATCTTTACCACCTTGTTTATAATTATTAGGTGTCATTCCTAGATGTGATGCTGTAGATTCATATAAACTGCTGCTGGAATTATATCCAGCTTCGTAAATAGCATTCACAACCTTTTCCCCTTGACGAAGTTGATTTTTAAAGCTTTCCATACGACGTGCTTCAGCATACTGTTTTGGTGTAATCCCGACAATCTTTTTAAAAGTACGCTGTAAATGATATTGACTAATATTAAATTTACTTGCTAATTCGGTAAGGGTAGGAGGATTATCGATTTGTTTGTCGATAAAATTACATATTTGTTGAGTTAATTCTAAATGTTGTTTTTCAAGTTGATTTTGAGAAAAGCAGCGTTTACAAGCACGAAAGCCGTTATTTTCTGCCTCCACAGGTTGTAAGAAAAATAAAACATTTTCTCTTCGGGGTTTCCGTGACGGGCATGATGGTTGACAATATATTTTAGTAGATATAACCCCATAAACAAATCTACCATCGTAGTTACGGTTTCGCGTTATTACAGCTTGCCAATATTTATCTTGCTGCATTTCTCTTGTATTACTGCTTCAATCTTTGTTTATCCAGATTATTTCATCAGCAAGCTAAAAACTATCGGTTTCTTGCTTTTTAATATTTATTCAATTAATTATTTTTATATTTGTAAGGTACATTACTGACTCCTCTACAGCTACTCCTATCTCACTCTATAATTAGCTATTTCTATAAAACCTCTTCCCTCCGCGCTCTCCGCGCTCTCTGCGGTTTTTTAATCGGTAAACTTCTGAGAAGAAAGTAAGAGTTATAATGAATTCCTTTATTTCAAGGATAATTATATGAATAAAATCGCTTCAATCCAACATCAAAACGAAGTTGAAATATGTTTTAAAGTTGATGATGTAAAGATTTTTAAAAACCTGTTGCCTCTACAAAGCGCTTATAAACAGTTAGAAAAAAGATTGGATTCTAGTTTAATTGCTTTTAGTCACGAAGATAATTTTCAATTTATCCAGCAATCTGATGAGAATTTTTTTGAAGATACGCTTAATTTTCATTCCCTTGTCAGTGCCGTACATCAAGCTTTTGCCGAGCATCGTCCTTTATTACTGACTCCCGATGCTATCTGGATGGCGATCGCTCAAGGTTTTAGTCAACATATCAATAATAATGCAGAACGGTTACGATATCAATTCGTCAGTCATTCAAATAAGAGAGAATTAAAAGTTGCTCTGGAGAATATTACTGATAATCAAGATTGGCAGCAAGCTGTAGAATTATGGTCAAAGCAGATTAATGATAATGTCAAAGCTGATATCACCGATTTGATGGTTTGCGATTTTAGTACCACTACACCAACTATACGCACAGCCAGCCAAGTTGTGATGATGGATGCTTTGAAACAGTATTTCGATTATCGGCTGTATGTGGTTTGCGGTATCCCTTGGATTATTGTAAAAGGAAGCGTTGATGATTGGCAGAAGATTCGCAAACGTGTTGAAATTATAAGTCAATATGATTTGGATTGGTGGACAACAAGATTATTACCAATTTGCGACGGCTTTATTGAAACGGTTGCTGGTAAACCCAGTTTAGAATTTTGGCAGCACATCTGTAAACCCAAAGCAATATATGGGGGAGAGGTGATTACTGGATGGATAGCGGATTTGTTTCCTTATCTAAATAGTCGGATTACCAAAACCCCCACAATTAAAAATCCGATTTTAGCAATACCACGAGAAGAGTTGACAATTGATGATGGAATTTCAACACGAGCTTTTCCCAATGGAATTTCTCAAGCTTCGTTTTCTTTAAATACTCCCCAAGGTGAATCGCAATTAGAATTGGTAGCTGGTTTTATCGGAGTTTGTCAAAATCAACAAACTGGTTGTCTTCATCCGGAGATTGGTTGGGGAGTTAGACAGCAAGATGATTTTGTAGGGATTTTGGATAAATTAGAAAAAGAACATCAACTTAATTCTCCTACAAATTGGGAGTTTGAAGAAGATTCTCGCTTTGATGAATTACCAGCAGAATTAATTCAACTTTTAGAACGATTTGATGGTGGTACTTTATTTGCCGATACCGAAAATCCTGGGAGCATCCCAATTTTGCAAAAAGCCCTCAGACTATAAGTCTGGGGCTAACATCACGAAGCCCACCTTCGTGGGCTACGAGTTTCCTTAGCCCACGAAGGTGGGCTTTGTTAGTATAGCCGCACCCTTCTAGGGTGTCGGGTAAAATATTTGTTCAAAATTGGGATGCTCCCAAAATCCTTGGAATATTAGAATTCTTCAAGAATATGATTTATGTGAAATTGTAGAAATAAATCAATATTTTACCATTTTTATCAATTTAAAAGATAATCGCTGTATTTGTTTTGGAGACGTTATAAGAGAAAGCGGTAATTGGACAGATGAAGATTATCAAACTTGGTTTGAATGGTGGATTGTTGTCGGTAAACCTATTTTAGTTGAAGATGAAAGTTTATTTAAACAGAAAAGTTGGATATTGAAGCCAGAATCAACCAAAGTAATTGCAAAAGGGATTCCGCAGTTATTTAAAAGAATCAGGACTTACGCAACTGGCACAAGCAATGGTGCCAGTTGCGTAAGCGCTGAGAATTATTCAAGCTGAGGGGAAATATTATTTTGATGCTGAGGATTTTGTTGCTGATGAATCCCTGGTTGATTAAACTTAATAAAAAATAAAGTAGGGAATACTACTGCATCCCTACTTCTATATTAGCCAATCTATTGAATAATGATTTTATGCTTCTTGCTTCTTCTTACGTTTGAGGGTGGAAGTAGTACCAAAAGCACCAACAGCTAATAAACCGAGAATTGAAGCAGGCTCCGGTACAGATGCAGGAAGCTCATTTACACTAAAGGAAACTTGATCGATATGTGGTGATGTAACACTATCTTGTTGATTCCCTTGGAATGCAACAGTGATTTCTTCACCAGCCATTACACTTAATTCAAATAGATTTTGAGTCCATTCGTCACCATTTGAAGAAAATAATACTTGATCTAAAAGATTACCAGATAGGGAACCAAGTACTGAAACAGTACCTGTACCACCTTTACGACTCCATGCATCAAAGGAAAATAATGCGGTTGTATCAATATTTTCTCCAAGTGTGAAAGTCTGACTAATTATGTCAATCCCATTAAAGTTGGTTTCCATATGCTTACCAGTTCCCAAGCCATCACTACCCATTGCAGGAGAACTCATTTTCCCTTGGTTCCATAATTCAATTTTACCATTACTACGGTTACGAGTTGTTTCCCAACCAGGAACATTGTCTGTAGCAGTCCAATCTTTTGTGAATTCTGTTTGCTCAAATTCACCATTAGTAATCATTTCTAAAGATGCTGCATTAGCTTCTCCTTGGATACCACTAAAACCTAAAACCAAACCAACAGTAGCAACAGCTAATTTATTAAATAATTTCATTTTCTTATTCCCTTCTCAATTAATGTTTGTTTCGTTCTCTATATCTCAGTGATAATTCACTTTTAATCGAAGGTGCAAGAGGTAATTGAATACTTTCACATCATCTTCTTTTAAATTATTTTTTTTACTATTTAAGGCTGCAAAAATTGACTTTTATATAAATTTAAGCCTTTTTTACGTATATAAAATATAATTTTTAAGTAATAAAACTAGTATTAGATTTTATCTATTTAAAGACTATTTACAGCATCACGGTATTACGCAGAAAATAAACTATTTTCATTACTCAACCAAGGAATGTTGCTATATAGCAATTAAGTAAGTTAGCGTTGAAAATCGTAGTTAAGATTAAGGAGTAGCGAGTAGCAAGTAGCGAGTAGCGAGTAGCGATAGGGTTTTCAGGCTAATTTACTTGCATATTAAATAGCGATACTTTATTTGTACCGACTTACTTAACTGACAACCGTATATGTACTGTTGAGAAACCCGATTTCTTTATTAGCTAGGACTTACGCAACTAGCACATTTTTTTTATCCTGATATCTTGCACCATTGTCGTTAAGCCCACATTCGGGCCTTAAAATCAATTTT
>ERZ1740052.608-NODE-608-length-12170-cov-10.961783_pt1 | contig 12170 bp, 6 predicted proteins | sample MGYA00581750_ERZ1740052 | MGnify/ENA primary metagenome ERZ1740052 (study PRJEB43018, sample SAMN04849743) | marine metagenome | isolation source: floating plastic debris | place: Pacific Ocean | collected 2008-08-30 | study: EMG produced TPA metagenomics assembly... | reverse complement strand
GTAGGAGAGAGATTACTCTCCGAGAAAACGCTCCGCGTTCATAGAGAGAGGTTATCTATAAACTTTTATACTTTCAAAATATCCTCTAATTTAAATTAATTTTTTATAGGTATATATTTCAATAAGCTGATAGCCTCAAACCAAGAAAAATGCTTAAACTATGATTCTCTACTATATGCTTCAAATGCTTTAAACACAGTGACTGCAACTGATAGATAATCTTTGCTAATAATAATTATCTCAGAGAAAAGAAAAATCTTACAATATGTTTGTTTTCATAATCAATTTACAATATTATTTTCAAAATCTATGTATATTAAGTAACTCTGACTATTGAATCAGAAGAACAGCTATTAAAATCAACATTTAAGTTAAGTGACTACACTTATTAAACAATCATTATGACTTAACAATCAAGCAGATAACTGTAAGTTTGTTTTGAAGATATTCTTTTTTTAGTAAATTTTTTAACAAGAGAATATAGCAGGTTCGTAGTAAGGACTTTAGTCCCTCAGAGCGATAAATCGCCCACTACGAACTTTGTAGAGACGTGGCACTGCTGCGTCTCCCTCTCCCAACAAAAAACCCGGCATAAATAATACCAGGTTGCTTAATTTCCAAAAATTAATAAATTAACGATTAATATTTAAAAAAAACTTCATCAAAACTAAAAATCCAATAATATACAACAAAAAACGGAGTTACGAGTTGCCATCAACTCATAACTCATGCATCTCCATCATTAACTCTTACTGACTCCAGCTACAGAAAAAATAATATCGTCTAATGTTCGCAGTAATTCTTGTTCGTTATAGGGTTTAGAGAAGTAAGCTCTCGCACCTAATTGCATTGCTAATTGTCGGTGTTTATTACTACTACGAGAAGTAAGCATAGCAACGGGTATATTCTTCAAGTCCCCATCTGATTTAACTCGCCCTAAAAAGCCGTAACCATCTACCCGAGGCATTTCAATATCGCAAATTACAGCCTGCACGCTCAAACCACTGTGAAGTTTTTCTAGAGCGTCTTGCCCATCTTTGGCTTGTTCGACAAGATACCCTCCTTTCTCCAAGGTTAATGCTAAGAAGCGGCGGACGTTGATTGAATCATCTACGATTAAAATTGTACCTTTGCCTTTATTTACGTATTCTACAGCTTGTTCTTCTGTTTGATTTAAGAAAGCTGTTTTTAACCTTGTTGATGGCAGTTGATTGTTTTTAGGAGTTTGTTCGTTGGTAGCTATCCAGTAAAGTAATTCCCCGACGTTAACTAAAGCTACTACTCTTCCATCACCAAGAATCGTACAGTTGTTAAAGCCTGATGGTAAAGGTATATCTCCTTCAACCCGACGAATCGCAACTTCCATTTCTCCCCAGCAGCGATCGATTTTGATTGCTACTAACTGATTGCTATTTTTAACAATCAACACGCTAGTAGCATTAATTGCTGGAGGAGTTTCTAAATCGGGATTGTTGTAACGAGGACAATTAAACTGTAAATAATCAGTAAGCCCAATTAAAGGTAAAGTTTTTCCTTGCCAATTTAGAACTTGCCCACCACCTACCGGAGAAACTTGTTCTTCATCAAGTAAGAATATTTCTTCAACCACATCTGTGGGGAAAGCTAGCAACATTCTACTGTTTTCTACCAATAAAACTCGCGAAACCGAGAGCGTGAATGGCATTGACAGCGTAAAGGTGGTTCCAACTCCGGCTTCGGTATCAACTTTGATATCTCCCCGAACTTGTTTAAGATTGTTACGAACCACATCCATACCTACACCGCGACCTGATAATGATGTAACTTGGTCGGAGGTGGTAAATCCAGGCTCAAAAATCAATGATAGTATTTCTTCATCGGTAGCTTGATTTATCAAAGATTCATCCAAGCCCATTCCGATAGCGCGATCGCGAATTTTATCTAAGGAAATACCGTTACCATCATCTCGCATGGTAATTATGGTGCGATTAGAACGGTTAGCGGCTTTGATTTCAATTAAACCTTGTTCTGGTTTACCTTGTTGTTTTCTGGTTTCGGGTGTTTCAATTCCGTGATCGAAAGCATTTCTCAGCAAGTGCATCAAAGGATCGTTTAAAGCTTCTAAAATGCTCCTTTCAATGAGAATATTGCCGCCTTCAATTTTTAATTGAGCATTTTTACCGTATTCTACGCATAAATCGCGCAAAGCCCTGGGAAAACGGTCTGTTAAATCGGATAGCGGACGCATCCGTACTTGAGTCAGCTTGCGCTGTAATTGCTTTGAGGTTTTATTTAATTTCCGCGAAATATTATCTGTATCGTCAAGGCTAATTTGCACATCTGTTGTCACCTCTTGCACCATGACGATAGTTTCCATTACTTCCTGGGAAAGTAAATTCAACTCGTTGTAGCGATCCATTTCTAAAGCATCAAATCCATCGTTGATGCTATCGGAATCGTAATTGTGACTATCAGCGTTTCCATCATTTGCCGGAACTAAAGCAAGAGTTTGAATAGTGGATTTTACTGTAGTTTGAGTAGCTATCTTATCGTATGCAGTACGCAGATGTTGGTTTTCGCGGTCTAAAACTTGTACTCTTTGACCGAGATTGCGAACTAATTTACGCAATCTTTCCATTTGCAAGTTTAGTCCGTTACGTTGAATAATCAGTTCGCCAAATAAATCGTTGATTTCTTCGAGTTGCTTGGTGGGAACCCTAACAGTGTTTTCTACCGCATCACTTTTAGCAGCAGCGGGTTCGGGTTTACGCTCGACAAATGGTTGAGCTATGCTAGCAGGAATTTCTTGAGAGCTTGCAGGTGTATGTACCTCTACATCATCAAACTCCGAAACAGCACTTTCTTGAGCAAAAGCCGCTTCTAAAGCTTCAAAATCTGCCGTAATTACATCGTCAACAAGCCAATCTTCTTTTGTTGCATTTTCTACTAATTCTATTTCTTCTACTGTTTCTGCTTGTTGTACTTCTGGTATTTCTAATATTTCCGGTATTTCTGATATTTCTATCGATTGTGTAGAATCCGATACTAATTCTACTGGTGCAATAGCTTCATCCGATTCAGTTTCACCCAGTTCCAACTGTGTAGGTAAACTTTCAATCTGAGAAGTTAACACCAAAGCCTGAGAGCGTCGCCAACCAGCAAGGGCTGCATTTGCAATTTCTTCAACTTGCTCGGGTGGTGCAACTTCTAAATAAGATTGAACTGATTCACAATAACTGCTAAAAGCCTGTAGTTGCAGCATTTCACCCAAACCAGCCAATTCCGCTGCCATAATCGCAACTTCTTCTTTTAGGCAAGGTTGCTCGCTGTCAGCCACTACAGATTCCAGACGCTGCAAACAGCCTTCCACTTCCGTTTCAAACAGCAGCGGAATAATATCTTGTCCATCTTCAGGGGACAGCATTGAAGAAGCATCTTCCGGAGTTGGATCGCCCAAACGCTCGTGCAATTCTTCAAATACCGGATAGCAAAAACTTGCTAACCACTGCTCTTCTAACTCATGCCCTTCTGAATGCAATTCTACTATTTGTCGCAGCCAATCAACACCAGAAAGAAGCAGACTCTGTAGTTGGGTATCTACTTCTAGAGAACTTTTTCTAGTTTTAAGAACTTTGAATGAATCTTCCAGACGGTGAGCTAAATCGCTCAAAGAACGAAATCCCATCATCGCCGCTCCTCCTTTGATGGAATGAGCGGCTCGAAGCGCAGCGTTTATCTTTTCCAAATCGATGCGGTTGCTGGTGTCAATTTCTAGCAATACCCCTTCAATAGTGTTGAGGTAATCGCTAGCTTCCTCCAGAAACTGCATCTGGATTTCAAACTCTTTGTCCTGTGACATAATTATTTGTCCCTAGCCATTAGTCATCAGTTGTTAGTTATTAGTTGTTAGTTGTTGGTTGTTAGTTGTTAGTTATTAGTTATTTATAACCACAAACTTCCGAAGCTAGTAACTAAATACTCTTAACTGACCTTGAATGTACCGACACTTTCCTGTAATTGTTGGGAAATTGCAACGGTTTGTTGCAACGATTCGGAAACTTGACGAGAAGAACTACTAGTACGCTGTGAAACAGCAGCAATTTCTTTCATCAAAACGCTAACCTGGTGAGATGTTTCTACACCGCGATTTGTGGTTGTAGAAATCGACTGTACCAACTCGTCGATTTGGCGGGAAACCTCTAAAATCTGACTTAATGACAGCTTAGCATCTTCCACAATGTGCGTTCCTTCTACCACCTGCGATACTCCTACTTCCATTGCCTGGACAACATCGGTAGTTTCCCGCTGGATATTTTCGACAATTTGCTCTATCTCGTTAGTAGCAGCGGCACTTCTTGCAGCTAATTCACCAACTTCTTCAGCTACTACTGCAAAACCTTGTCCTTCCTCACCAGCCCGTGCTGCTTCAATTCCAGCATTAATTGCTAACAAGTTTGTTTGCATGGAAATTTGGTTAATCAGTGCTACCACACGAGAAATTTGCTGCGTGGATTCACCTAAACGTTTTACTTTCTTAGCAGTTTCGCCTACAGTTTCTCGTAAACCTAAAATATTTTGTACCGTCAATTCCATCGCTTTTCCAGAATTCGTAGCGGTACTTCTAGCAGTGTTAGCAATCGTTGCTGCTTCTTCAGCATTCAGTGCAACTGCCTGCATTGATTGCGTCATCTCATCAACAGCATCCAAAGTGCTATTAATTTCCGCAGCTTGGGTAAGCGCTTGCTCTGCTAATTCAGAAATCGCACCGGAGTTATCGCCAATCGCTTGGTTTACCTCGATCGCTGAAGTTTGAACTTGGGTAACAATGTCGCGCAAACTTTCCACAATTGAGTTGAAAAAGTCGGCAACCGTTCCAATGTCTCCAGCAGTAACGTCAGCCCGTACCGTTAAATCACCTTGGGCAGCACCTTCTACTTCGCTGAGCAACTCGATTAACTGCATTTGCAGTTCTTCTTTTTGATGTCTTTCATCTTCGGAATCGGTTTGAGCCAGTTGTCGGGCTTTATCAACTTCCTCCAAAAGTCTGGCTTGCTCTAAAGCAAAACCGATTTGAGTTGCTAATTGTTTAAACAAATCAATTTCTTGTTGCTGCCAATCTCTTGGAGTTTCACAATTGTGGGCAATCAACAAACCCATCAAATTATCCCCAATCAAAATCGGTGCAATTAAATTAGCCTTGACTGCAAACTGTTCCAACATTTTCACGTAGCAGTCGGCTTTCTTCAAACCAGCATCGTCGTAAATATTGGCGATCGCCCGCACGCGACCATTTTTATACATTTGCACTTGACGTTCGCGGAAACAAGGATCTTCGATATAAGCGCCTTTCATTTTGGGGAATCCAGCACTTACAGATTCGGCAACTACGGCTCCATCCCAATCGGGATTAAATTCGTAAATAACAACTCTATCTGTTTTCAAAGCTTGACGAATTTCTCGAACTGCCGTTTTCTGAATATCCTCTACCTTGAGGCTTCTACGGATACGTAGGGTAATATCTGCTTTTAACTTTTCTCTTTCGGCTTCAGCTTCTTGTTCTTTCACCAAAAGTTGTAGTTGGGATGCCATTTGATTGATATTGGCATTTAACAAGCCAATTTCATCTTCAGTTTCCACATCCAGACGGGTATTAAATTGACCTTTACCCAGTTTTGCGACTGCCCGTGTAGCGTCTAAAATCGGCTGTGTAGCGCGTTTTGCCAACCAAGCTGCAATAAATGCCACAGCAACAGCAGTTAATATCGTTCCCAAAGCGATAGTTAGTAGCAGATTTCTTTGTGGAGCAAACACAGTGGAAGCATTCGTCGCTAAGACTACATCCCAATTTAAAGATTGAAAACCTTGTATTTGAATTTGTTGCGGTGATGGCGCATAGTTTGGCAATTGGGCATCTTTGAATGATTTATTGATTGCCTGTGCTTCTGTACTTAGAAATATTTCATCTTCAGCGTTTTCTAGATAATATTGCTGCCCGGAACTAGCATAATTTTTAACTACATTTTCCAAAGATTGAATGGGCATCTGGGCTATAACCACTGATGTAACTCGCCCATTCTGAGGATTTTTTACTGGGGCTGCGGTATAAATCTTAAGGCTCTTATTTGACGTAGGTATCGGCTGACTGATAACAATATTGCCGGTATTTTTAACATTCTGAAAATATTCTTGATTTCCTTGATTGGTAAATTTACTTTCTTGGGATTCAACAATTACACCCCCATTCAAATTAAAAACGCCAATACCGTCATATACTTTTTGACCGTTAACTTTATAATTATTAACGTAATTATCCAATACGGTTATTTTCTGACTCGAACCTACCCCAGAATTTATAATCGTTGGTAAATTAGCTATTACTTGAACATCTCCATATCGTTGAGACATGAAACGGTTAATTCCGTCAGCTAAACCTTTGGTTTCAGCTTCCTGTAATTTAACAGCCTTATTGCTTAAAGATTGACTCGCAGCGAGGAAAGCACCCGTACCAATTACTAACACCGGAACCGTAACCATCACGATCGCTAAAATTGTCGTTTTGGTACTCAAGCTCAATCGTTTGAATCGAGCCATTAAACCATTCGAGGAAACATTGCCGGTATTTCCTACAGTCATTTGTTCAGTCTCGCTAGAAGATGAAACAAGTGATGTCTCCGTAGGAGCATCACCACTCTTAGCCGAATCGGTTTTATTAAGCATAAATTAATTGCCCGGTCGTGGTAAATTATTACACTAAACATCTATGAATTCTGTATTACACCTTACTCACTACGGAGGTTAGAAGAATGCACTATCGCCTGTGCATCTAATACCAGTAATATTTCTTTTTGTTGAACAATGCATCCACGTAAATAGGGAACTAAACTAGATGCAACCTGACCTACAGGAGAACCAATTTCGTCACTGTTAAACCTGAGAGTACCAATAATTTCATGTACTACCAAACCCAAAATCATTGATTGAGTCCGAACAATAATTACATTGTATTGTCGGGGGCGATTCTGAGCGGATTGTAAATTGAGTATCTTGGGTAAGTCAACTACCCAAACGATACGACTCCGCCAATTCATTAATCCCAAAATACCGAAAGGCATATTGGGCATAGCTGTCACAGATTCTACAGACACAACCATTGCTTCTTGCGTCTGGTTCATCGACAAAATCGCAGGAGTTTGAGGATTTATAAAAAACTTAAGATAACCATCCCCTAAGTTATTTGAGTCGCGATCGCGTGCATTAGCTAAGGTAATACTTGAATTATTCATAGATTCAGATTGCGACTGATTTTATCGCACGTAAAAGTTCTTCACGAGTATAAGGCTTTGTAACATAAGCATCAGCACCTTGTCTCATAGCCCACAAACGGTCAATCTCTTGATTTTTAGAACTGCAAATAACTATCGGAACTTTTTGAGTCTCCGGATTTTTTTTCAAAGAACGACAAAGTTCAAAACCACTCATTCCCGGCATCACTACATCTGTAATAATTGCATCAGGTTTTTCTAATTCCAACTTTTTTAATGCTTCAGTTCCACCTGTAGCTTTTATTACTTTATACCCGCTTTCATTTAAAAAATGACTTATTAATTCCAATTCACTAGGTGAATCTTCTACAACTAAAATCGTTCCAAGTAAAGTAAGACTCATTTTTATATATCCCAAATTAGTACGATCGGCATCTATTAAATTAGGTTACTATTGTTCGCGGTAAATATTGATATATTAACTGATATGCTTGAAGACTACCTTCAATAAATCTGATTGTGTAAAAGGTTTAGTTAAATAACCAGAAGCCCTCACCATCTTTGCTTTAGCTCTATCTATAAATCCAGTCCTCCCAGTCACCATAACTATAGGAATATTTTTAAAAGCCGAATGCCTGCGTAGCAAAGAACATAATTCATAACCGTCTAGATTTGGCATTTCCACATCTAATAAAATTAAGTCCGGTTTGCTACGAAGAATTTGCATCAATGCTTTTACAGGATCGTTAATCATAACAACCGAAAATTGCTCTTCATCTAAAAAACGTTTAATAGATTTCAAGATAGTTAAACTATCATCAATACAAGCAACTGTATATAATCGTTCTTTTGTACTTTTTGAAATATTTGTATCGCTGCTACCTTGACTGCTATCTACACTTTTTAAATCGGTTTGTTGAGATATCTGTGTTGCAGGTTCTGGTAATGGTTTTGCTTCGATAGATGGCGCATTTGCTCTATTAACTACAGGTGATTCCTCCCGCTTAACTTGAGTTTGACTAACACGCCGACTTCTCAACCGTTTTTGGACGCTTTCTATCAAAGAACGTAAATCCAGATGACAGAATGAAGGTAGGTTTGATAAAGGATGTTCGCTCCTAAATTCGTAACTTCCTTCTTTTATTGTAAGGAAGGATTCTAATACTTCTTTTGCTAATTCACTTACCAAAACTTCTGCTTGAGGATAAGTGATATAGTCTCCATCAACTAACCAGCAAATTGCTTGATAATCAGCTTGAGAAATTGACTCCTCGGTATGTTGAGTTTCAAAAAGCATTCGCATTTGTACTCGTGCCGAACTATTAAGAGTCGGGATTTGCTGGTTCAACCGTCGCAAATGAGTATCAAGTCGTTCAAACAACTTATCGGAGGAAGAAGCATAGATCAGCTTACCTTCATCCATATACATAGACCAACAATTGGACTTAGTGAATACTCTTAGGCAACCTGTAGCACCACGGCTGCTTATCTGCGCTAGCAAAGATAACGGATGAAGTTTCTGGAATAATTTGTAACTATCTATAGGTGTTGCGCTCATTTTGCCCTTATTGCGATTAAATTCAATAAAATCCAGTCAAACTGTTACCGATTTGTCCTTCTAATCAAAAATATTTTTCAGGTATTTTGGTAATAAATAAAACATTATTTTCAATCTATCTATGTAACATAAATTAGGTAAATAAACATTTATCAGAAGTTTAATTCTTTTTCACAGTTCAATTACAGCAACATAGCGGACTTGTACCGACATTAACAGAGATTCTTAGATAACAAGTTAAAAAACTATGAAGACTACTTAAAGCTACTAAGTATTTTACTTACATAGTTCAATTGCTTAAGCAATAAACGCAGTTTCAAAGTTGTACATTCAGGTAATGTTTTCAGTATTACCACTTAAGTATAGTACAGTTGTTGAATTAGAGGGTTATGGAAGCGATTGTTATAACTAATACGTTATATTTCTTTGATGTTTTGTATAAAATATTTCTCTATGATTATTTATTCATAAATAATTAAAAGCATCGGAAATTAGTTTATATTCTAAAATATTGCAGTCTTTATATTAAAGTAGCTATTGGTAAATATAAAGTTAAAATTTATACATTATCAAACTTAGCATTGTTCTACTTGACTGTATTTACATATTTATAGAGTTAATTGCGAACAATAATACGACTAATTATTAGTAAACTTTCGCAAAACTTATTGCCGCTAGATTAAACTATGAAATTAATGCAATATTTATAGTTTGTTTTGAAAGAATGCACCTCTCCACAATTGCGTTAATTCAGTTTTGTGGTAATAAAATTTTTTTACTACTGCATTTTTATAAATATCCCCTTCAGGAGTTTACTTATTCAATTTTCGCGCATAGTTAAGTAGGCAGGCACTTAGCAAAGTATGTAACGAAATGTGAAAGCCTTCTAACTCCAAAATAATTCTTCTTACCACCTGCTTGAGTAGCAAATCAAATATGGCTAGCGCAATATTGACATAAAAATGTATATGAAGTTATATAAATGCGGTGCTACAGTTAATTACTTGCCATTATTAGACATTAACAACAGAACCCTCCTTTAACAAAAGGAGGGAGTTGAAGAATATGAGTACTCAATTGAAAAACTTTTCGTTGTAGCATTTTAAATTAGATTACAACGAAAAACAAAAATGCGGATGAAAGGACTTGAACCTTCACGCCCGGAGGCACTAGAACCTAAATCTAGCGCGTCTGCCAATTCCGCCACATCCGCACAATCGCTTATATACTATACCATAAAAAATATGCTTTAAAGAATTATTTTCTGCAAAATGCCTCAAGCTTTACGAGACAAGGAACACCGAGGATTTATTACCCAATATTTACGCGAGGCAAACGATGTTTAAAAGAACAGAGAATTTCCCAAGGAATAGTGTTTAATTGATTTGCCCAATCTTGAGCAGTAATTTGTTCGTTACCTTCACTGCCAAGAATCGTCACGATTTCCCCTTCTCGTACATCTGGAATAGTGCTGATATCTAGCATTATCTGATCCATAGTAATTGCACCAACAGATGGTACTTTTATTCCTCTAATCAAAACTTGCATATTGTTCGATAGATTGCGAGGTATTCCATCCGCGTAGCCAATTCCTACAACCGCCAAACGCATTTGCTCGGAAGCAATAAATGTATGCCCGTAACTAACACCAGCACCCTTTTCAATCGTCTTGACATGAGTGACTCGCGCTTTTACTTGTAAAACTGTCTCTAAGTCAACAGTAGAGCGCAGATGATCTGACGGGTAAAATCCATAAATCGCTAAACCTACCCGCACCATATCGTAATGTAGAGACTTATCCCTTAAAGTGCCAGCAGAATTGGCTAAATGCAAACGAGGTATTTCTATTCCAATGTCTTTAATTCGGGCGATCGCACTGTCAAAGCGCTGATGTTGTAAGTCCATTACAGTTCGATCCGGACTATCGGCAGTTGCTAAATGAGAATAAACGCTCTTTATACTAAGATGAGGCAAACGTGCAACCAGTTGAATTAATTCGCCACAATCTTGCCAATGGGTACCCAAGCGAGACATTCCGGTATCTAATTTAAGATGTACTGGTAAAGGAGAATCAAGATTTATCGTTTCTAAAATCTCGGAAAAAATTAGAGCTTGTTTAGCACTGCAAATTGTAGGCTCAAGTTGCCCTAAAGCAATTGCTTGAACTTGTTCTGGAGTATAAGTTGCACCTAAAATTAAAATAGGGGCTTTAATGCCAGCTTCTCGTAGTTGGATTCCTTCGGGAACAGTTGCTACACCCAACCAGCTAGCTCCAGCTTTTAACGCTGTCTGAGCAACGCTTACCGCTCCATGTCCGTAAGCATCAGCTTTCACCACAGCCATGAACTGAGTTCCCGCTTGCAGTAGCTTCCGTATTTGAACTATGTTATTAGATAATGCCGCTAAATTAATTTCAACCCAAGCACGTTGGCTTACCCAAGCATAAGTATTGCAAGGAACAATCGAATTAAGGCTTTGATTTTGTTCGTTACTCAACATTGATTCTCTCCATTTCACACCAGTTCCACACAGCACCACGCAGGCTGAATATTAATATATTCTTCTTCCCACAAGCAGAGGAGGATTAATCTGGAAGTTTAACGTTACTTATGCAGAGAATACAAGTATTGCAAAGTATTAAATTATTGATTAGCGTATATTGTCAGGGCTTACGCAACTGGCACAGTGCGATCGCCATTCAGTAGTGCGTATGTATTAAATTAGAAGAATGTATTTCATTAGCTTTTACTAGAATAAGTAACAAAATTAATGATGTATTTCGTTGTTCAAAATTTTATGAGAAAATTGATATAGGGTGCATTAAAAAATTGATTAGCAATGAGATTTACTAAACTTGATTATTGTCAATACTTACTTAGTAGCCAAATTAACTACACTATAACTAATCTAGCAGAACATTTGAAAAATATTAGTCACGATAAAATTAATTATTATTTAAAAAATGAAAAGTTAACTCCTCGCCTACTTTGGGATAATGTGAAAGATTTAATAGTAGTTGATGAAGATGCTTATATTATATTTGATGATACGGTTGTAGATAAAAGATATTCTTCAGAAATAGAAATAGTCCGGAGACAGTACAGTGGTAATGAACACGGAGTCGTTAGAGGAATTGGAATAGTAAGTTGTATATATGTTAATCCTAAAACGTTGCAATTTTGGGTAATAGATTACCGTATTTTTAATCCTGAAAATGATGGTCTAACTAAAGTTGACCATGTAAAAAATATGTTGCTAGGCATTGTATATCAAAGAAATCTGCCTTTTGACACAGTTTTGATGGATACATGGTATGCAGTCAATAAATTAATGCTTTATATCGATAGTTTAGATAAAGTTTATTATTGTCC
>ERZ1740052.607-NODE-607-length-12184-cov-10.888449_pt1 | contig 12184 bp, 6 predicted proteins | sample MGYA00581750_ERZ1740052 | MGnify/ENA primary metagenome ERZ1740052 (study PRJEB43018, sample SAMN04849743) | marine metagenome | isolation source: floating plastic debris | place: Pacific Ocean | collected 2008-08-30 | study: EMG produced TPA metagenomics assembly... | reverse complement strand
CGGGTGAAAATTGATTGATGTTTGATTTCTATAGATGTAGTACTCTACCACATCGATTTTGTGGGGTGTGCATCCAATCAGCCAGGGACTGCAAGTCCCTGGCTAATAGCAAAAGTCCTCTGAAGAGGACTAAGTAATACCCCGTAAAACTGATGTGGGGTTTGTAGTTGGGACTTTAGTGCTAAATCCCAGAGAAGAGGGCTCTTATAGCGTTACTCTCGCAACTGAGGTACAGCGATTACCTCACCCCGATAAAGCTATGCTTTAATCCTGGAGGTAAAAAAGAATAGGTAATCTTAGAGCGGGATAGAAGTATTTTGATAGATTTTGGGAAAAATAAATTTGTTCATTTAGTATCTACTTTGACTAGATTCCTGTGCAAATTTTCTCAAAAGCATCTCAAATTTGGCAAGATATTTTTACTAAATTAGTTAGCGAGCAAGATGCTCGCACTACAAGCAATGCAAATTTACAAAAAAAGCAAGATTGTTGCATTTTACGTAATAGTGATTCAAACAGCCGACAGGGCGATCGCACTACAAAATTACAAAAATACAATATTCTAAAAATTAAAAAACCGGGTTTCTCAACATTTCTATTTTCAACAAACTGCACAAAGTTACTATATTTATTTTTATTTTTACTAGTTTTTCCTCTAACTGCTTGTCAGCAAACAAAGTCTGATAAAAAATTATTAAAGCCACTTCCCCAAGATTCATCAATACAGGTTTATTTTAATCATTCTCAATCTTCTGAATATCAAGAGCCTTACCGTAAGAAAATTCGTCAGGGAGATAATTTAGAAAAAATAATTATTGAAGCGATTTCTCAAGCTGAATTTACGATAGATGTTGCAGTACAAGAATTGCGTTTACCTTTAGTTGCTCAAGCATTAGTAAAGAAATATCAAGCGGGAGTCAAAGTAAGATTAATTCTGGAAAATAACTATAGTCGTGCTTGGAGTGATTTGGCAACGGATGATTTGATCAAGTTAACTAAAAGAGAACGAGATAAATATCGGGATTTTCAAGAATTTGTCGATACTAACGAAGACGGTAAACTGTCTGAAGAAGAAATTAATCGGCGAGATGCTTTAAAAATTTTAAGTAATTCCAAAATTCCTTTAATAGATGATACCGCAGATGGTTCAAAAGGTAGCGGTTTGATGCATCATAAATTTATTGTTATAGATAATCGCTTTGTGATTGTAACTTCAGCGAATTTTACATTATCGGGGATTCATGGTGATTATGATAATTATGACAGTTTAGGGAATGTTAATAATTTAATCAAAATCGATAGCGTTGAATTAGCCGATATTTTTACCAAAGAATTTAACATCATGTGGGGTGATGGTGTCGGAGGTAAATTTGATAGTAAATTCGGCTTACAAAAACCTCGACGAGATTTTCAGGAAGTTAATTTTGGTAATAATAAGGTAACGGTTCATTTTTCTCCTACTTCCCCGACTAAACTTTGGATTGACAGCAGTAATGGATTAATTGGTAAAACATTAAAATCGGCAGAAAAGTCTATTGATTCGGCATTATTTGTATTTTCAGCACAGCGTTTGAGCAATATTCTGGAAACACGTTACGAAGAAAAGGTGAAAATTAGAACTTTATTAGAACCAGATTTCGCTTACCGTTTCTACAGCGAAGGTTTGGATATGACGGGTGTTGCTTTGAGCAATAATTGTAAATACGAACTCAATAATCAACCCTGGAAAAATCCAATTAATACTACAGGGGTACCTTTATTAACTAGCGGCGATTTATTACATCATAAATATGCTGTTGTCGATCAAAAAATTGTAATTACAGGTTCTCATAATTGGACGGAAGCTGCAAATAAGGGGAATGATGAAACTGTTTTGGTAATTGAAAATCCCAAAGTTGCGGCTCATTTTGTGAGGGAGTTTGAAAGACTTTATGTAAATGCTGAATTTGGGATACCTAGAAGGATTGAGAAGAAGGTTAAGCAGGAAGAAAAGGAATGTGGGGAAATAAAAGCGCCTTCTACATTTGCAGAAAAAGTAATTATTAATATAAATACAGCTACGGTGGAAGAATTGGTAACGCTTCCTGGGGTGGGGAAGAAGTTAGCGCAGAGAATTGTTGAAGCGCGTCAGAAAAAGCGTTTTAGTTCGTTGGAGGATTTGGAGAGAGTTAAGGGGATTGGGAAGAAGATGTTGGTGAAGTTGGAGGGGAGAGTGAGTTTTTGAACGCAGAGAAGTGCAAAGAATTCGTAGGTTGGGTTGAGCGACAGCAAAACCCAACAAAATCCGAATAATGTTGGGTTTCGTTCCTCAACCCAACCTACTAACTATATGTTACAGTTTACAAGCCCTAACGCGAGAAAAGAGAAAAGAAGATTCATTATTTAAACTATCCAATTCCTTGTCCAATATTCCCCATATCGCGGCAGGAATCACGACCGCCCGACCATCTAAAGGTAGCGCCCCTTTTAGTTCCCCCAGATTAATATTATCACTGTTCCAATCAATACGAGTACTCCACTTAACAGCTTTTGCGAATGCTACGAAATTATCTCGATCTTTCTCATTCCAATCTTCTGCTTTAATATCGAGTCTATTTCCTTTCTCTTCCCAAATTTTCTTTTGCACGCTGAAGCCAAAATTACCACGAGAATAATTTACCCATAATTTATCAATTTCTGTCAGTTCGTTGCAGGAAAAATTCTTCACTCGTGGGATATCGAGAAATCCTTGTTGTTCTCTATCAGCAATAAAAACCATCATTCTATAAGTTGTTCTATCAGCTGCTCTCCAATTTTGTAATTTCAATGAGTTTTCTAGTCTGTCATAAAAGTGTTCTTTGAGAGAATTCCAAACCTGTTGATTACGATTTGGCTGCAAGTTAAGTAATCCTCGATGAACTAATTCAATATACTCAGTTGTAAGAATTCGATCCTGTTCAAAAGGGTTTGTTTCGTTAGGATGATTTTTCAGAGTGTTATATGCTTCTGTATAAGCATTTATTGCTACTTCTTTTGATTTATCAGAAAGTAATTTTGCTTGATTACGCTTCACCAACACTTTGATTTGTAAACCTTGAGGAGAAGAGCTAATCTTAGCTCCTTCCTCGTTTAAATAATTCAGACTTTCATTCATTGTTTCTTCGGCTAAATTTTGATATTTAATAATTTTCTCTTTTTGTTTATTTGCTTTCTGATTTTGTTCCTTTGCAAGAAGACTTTGATAGGCTTGGGACATAGAAACAAATAACATTGCTTGTTTCAGGTTATGATCATTTACTCTAGAGGATAAAGCAGCCAGTCTGTAAGCTTCACCTAATGCAGTGATGAGATTTTCATTGCGTAATTCTTCGGCTAGTTTAACTAGTTGTTGGACAGTTTCTATTTCTTTATCTATCAAAGCAAGCTTTTGTTGTGATTTTTCAGCTTTTTGGATAGCTTCTTCAGCTTGTTTTTGTGCATTTTTAGCTTTTTCTCGCTCTGATGTAGCTACTTCTTTTGCCTTATCAGCTTCTTTTTTTGAAAATTCAGCGTTTTGGATAGCTTCTGTAGCTTGTTTTTGTGCGTTGTCAGCTTTTTCTACCTCTTTTTGAGCTTGTTTTCTTGCAGTTTTAGCTTTTTCTTGTTCGGTTTTAACTTGCTCTTTTGCCGATTGAACTTCTCTCTGAGCATCATCAGCATTTTTTTGTGCGTTTTTAGCAATTTGCTGTTGAGCTTGAGCTTCTTTTCTTGCTACTTGAGCATTTTTTTGTTCGGTTTGAACTTGCATTTGTGCGGATTGAACTTCTTTCTTAGCAGCTTCAGCATTTTTTTGTGCGTTTTTAGCAATTTGCTGTTGAGCTTGAGCCTGTTTTCTTGCCACTTGAGCATTTTGTTGTTGAGCTTGAGCTTGTTTTCTCGCTACTTGAGCATTTTGTCGTTCGGTTTGAACTTGCATTTGTGCGGATTGAACTTCTTTCTTAGCATCATTAGCAGTTTGTTGTGCTTGTTTAGCATCTTGTCGCGCTTGAAATGTTTTATCCCCTTCTATTGCTGCTAATCCCCCTAAACCCACTGTTCCCAACAAAGCCAAAACTAAAACAACAGTACCATTCCGAATCCGTCGTTTAGCTTTCCGATTCGCTTCACTCAATACTAGATTTCTCTTTTCCGCAGCTTCCCTATCCTTCTTCTCTCTTTCTAATTCTGCTTGTTGATTTCTAAGAGCTATTTCCTTCTCTCTACTAGCTGCTAAAAACTGTTTATCTTGAAAACTTAAATCCTTCCCTTTAGCCCATTTTTCCGCACTTTCTAAAGCCTTTCCTTGTAAAAGTCGAGATTCATCACTATATCCAGAAGCAACCCAAAATCGAAAAGCTTCCGAATATGGACGCAAATTCTTTAATTGAGTTTCTGCCCAATTTTTATTAAAAACCTGTTGATAAACTCGATTATAAACCCTTAACTTTCCTTCTCGTTGAACAACTAACCCAGATAATCTTAATTCACTAAATTCAACATTTTTCTTAGCAGCAACTTCTCCCTTTTGTTGAATCTGCTGATACAACTCCAACAAATATCCCGCTCGTTGTTCCGAGGAAAGAATTCTATCCCTGATAGTTCGTAAATGTTCTGGATCATCCTGAGATTCCCAATTTTGAATAATCCTTGATTTGACAACCTCTTTCACTGAACCGGGATTATCTTTATCAGACTCTTCCACCATGAATTTACAAAGCTTTTGAGTAAGAAATGGTTGTCCTCGAGTCCAATCGAGAATTTCTCCCATTATCCCTTGAGGATTATCAAATCTTCCTTGCAACCCCTTAATTAACGGTTCAACTTCATTGATTTGAAAACCATGTAATTCTATTGCTTCTCCAATATTAAAAGGAGTTTGGGTTTTATTCCGAATCAAATCACCGGGAGTCGCTACTCCCAACAAAGCAAAGGTTAACCGTTGAAAAATGGGATTATCAACCCGTTGATTCTGAAAAAACCGAATCAGTGCAAAAAAATCATCTAAGGAAAAATCTTGACTCAGCACCTTGTCAATTTCATCCACAAAAATGACTATTGGTTGCTGAATTTTATCTAATAATACCTTTTCAATAAATAAACTCAAACATTGTACTGGTGAAAGAACAGTTTGATGCTTTTCCCACCATTCCTGCCAATCAAAATCAATTTTATCTTCCAACTTACAGCTTTCCGATAAATTGTAAACAATTCCCCCATACCACTGTTGTTCACTTACCTTGCCAATTCCTGTCAAATCAATTGCAGCACAGACAGTCCCTTCTTTTTGTAATCGCTGCATAGTCTGTACCCGCAAACTAGATTTACCCATCTGTCGGGAATTGAGCACATAACAAAATTTACCAGCCTGCAACTTTTGGTAAAACTCTTCATCTGCTTGTCGTCGCACGTAACTGGGAGCATCAACTGGGAGACTGGCTCCTACCTGATAAAAATTGGAACTAGTGACTATCATAATTAGAATTCCGTATAGTAAGTCGATATAAAAAATTCAAAATATGTCATTGCGAGTGAAGCGTTAGCGAGCGTCTCCCGGAGGGAGATAGCAATCGTAAGAATATAAAAATAACGAAACTCCTGCGATTGCTTCGCTCCATTTCATTACGCTCGCAATGACAAAACAACAGATACCCATCTGCTTACAACACCCGGCGGAAATAGTCGCGATATAGTTGACAACGGGGTGTAACATGATTGTTTTCTCGCTTTACCAGCCCTAAACTGTGTAATTTATAAATTTCCATGGAGTCTAATTCCACCCCCACGGTTGAGTTAACTACTTGTTTCAAAGCTTGTACTAAATCTAAATCTCGTGCTGAACGTAAAATATTTAATAAAGAACGCAGGTGATGACTATAAATTCCAGCTTCTGTTGTGGCTGACTGTAATAAATCTTTGAAAGTTGTCTTGGCGATCGCCACATCATACATTGCCAACCGTAACAGATAGGGATTTCCTCCTACCATTCTCCTTAATTCTTTTAACTGACTATCTTGGGGATTAATACCATGTCTCTTGGCTAAATCTTCCACCTGCTGCCGATTAAACTCTTCTAATTCCACAGGTACACCAGCATTAAAAGGTGATTGATGATAATCCAAGGGAATATAAACTTCCGTAGAATGAGCTAACACCAACCGCAGTTTTTTCCAATCTTCAGAAATCTTTCCTTTTTCATGCCAAGAGCGCAACATCCCGAAGAAATCTTCTACAACTTCGTTATAAAGAAATAATCTATCTACTTCATCTAATACTAATACTAAAGGTGAATGTATTTGGTTTAATATATACTTCTTAAAATAAGCCGTGCAGTTGTCATTACTTCCTAAAAATGCTGTATTCCAAGCATTATCGACTTTATTTTCAAGTTCAAGCTCCAAGGAAACTTTACAACACAACCAGCGGAGAAATTTATCTAAATTAGTAATTACCTCCTTATTCACACTACCCAAATCTAAATATACTCCTTGATAATTCAGCTTTTCTCCTTGAGCAACAATTCGTCTCGCTAAAGAAGTTTTACCCATTAACTTTGGTGCTTTAATCCGAATTAAGGCAGCAGGTTTTTCTAAAGTTTGGTAACAAATAGATTCAATGCTATTCCGTTCTAGATAAAAAGGAGAATCAAGGGGTACAGAACCATCGGGAAATTCCAATGATGACCTTGGCTTGATAAAAGTATTGTTAATTATAGATTCTTTATCTTGAACAAAGGAGTTTGAACTCAGGGTTTTGAGTGGAATTTCTGATGATGATGGAGACAGTGCGCGAAACAATTTCTTGAATAGAGCTTTAATACCCCAACCTTCATAGTTTTCCTGAGTTGAGTTAGGTTCAGAATCCCTATTGATAGTCGATCTTCTTCCTTGCTCAATGTGCGATTGCCCTTTTGTCGGTAGGGGAGCTAATTGCTGCTCTAAAGGTTCTTTTTTCATAACATTCAAGATGATTCCATCTTTTGCTCGCATATAAAGTACTGGTGTCGCAAAATCCCGCTTATCAAGTCCGACTTCCATGGAAATAGCATTGCGAGTAGTTTGAATCGCTTCATCAACCGGAAACCCTAGCGCTAGAGTACGGTAAAATTCGTCAGCAAAAAGTTTAGCTGTATTATCAAGAATGGAATACTGCATCGCTATTACTGCGGGTATTCCCCGACGGACTAAATTTGGTGCCGTACCTTTCATAGCTTGATTTAAAGATACTGCTGCACTTTCACAGGAATTGAGAATAACTAAGTCTACATAGCGATCGCCTAAAAAGAAATTAGCGAAACTCTCGTCATCTAATAATTTGGATTTACCATAATCGTTTTGAAGGGCAATGAAACCTTGATTATGTTTAAAGACACTATGTCCTATAAAGTGAAAGACATTGTAAGGTTTTTCCCGTAGCTTTTGATTTATATTGCGGATAGTCGCAGTTTGCAATACATCTAACTCAATATATCCAGTTTCTATATGCTTCTTTAATGCTTCCCGGATTAGTTTCTCTTCACCAGCAACATCCAATTTCGATAAATCAGTGGGAGTTGAGATAACTAACAATACCTTAAGCGGTAAACTGGCGGAATTAATATCCCGTTTTAGTAAAGGAACATCAATATAGCGAGAGAGAATTGTTTCGGTGTTATTTCCTAAAAAGATATTAGTATCTTCGTCGTAGAGAAATTCCCAGGGGAGTGCTGCTAATTGAGGAGATTCAAATATTAAACGCAAGCGGATACTTTCCTTCTTTTCTTGTGCGGCTGCTATTGCAGCATGGAATCGAGCATTAATTTTATCGGGAAATATTGCTTGGTAAAGTTGATTTCCTAAAGCTTTGAATAATTTACTATTTGTTTGTCCGCAGTCAATTAATTGTAAAGTTAATTGAATTTGGTTATTTTGCCAGCGTAATTCACTCCAAACATCACCTTGTTCTGAAGAAGCGCGAATATTGTTGTTTTTATCAACCAGTATTTGAAAATCTTGGTAATTCGTTGTAATTGGATTTGGCATTACTGAAACCACCTACAGCATCTGTTTCTTATTCCTGCTTTTGAGATTATTAAGTTTCTACCCATATTAATAAGCTATAAAATTAGAAATTACGCATTCACAATAGTTTACTCACCTATATGAATTAATACCTATTGATTAAACGGATATTGAGCTTAAAAAGCTAACATTTCTTTATTATTTATAGGTTCAGGTTTGATTTACTTATTCACTTGGAGGATGAAAATAGGAAAAATAGCAGCTGAATCCGTAATTGCTATCCAAGCATGAACTCCACCAAGGAAAATAACGAAAAAGTTGATAAATGGCACAACACAGGCACAAATAATTACACTTAAAGTACTCCCATTAGCTTGCTTGCCTATAAAACCGATGACCGAACAAAAACGAATTTGTATTCTTGGTGGTGGCTTTGGTGGACTTTACACCGCTTTACGTTTAGTGAAACTGGATTGGAAAGAGTCCCAGAAACCGGAAATTGTTCTGATTGACAAAAATGACCGCTTTTTATTTTCACCGCTTTTGTATGAATTGCTAAGCAAAGAAATGGAAAGCTGGGAAATTGCTCCTCTTTATCAGGATTTGTTACAAAATACTGGCATACGCTTCTATCAAGAAACGGTTTCTGGTATTGATACTGAGGAGAAACGAATAGAGTTACTAAATGGCCCAGAAATTTTTTATGACCGTTTAGTATTAGCTATGGGTGGAGAAACACCATTAACTATGGTACCTGGGGCTATTTCTCATGCTCGTGCTTTCCGTACTCTTGATGATGCATACGCTTTGGAAGAGCAATTGCGAATACTCGAAGAATCCGATAAAGAAAAGATTCGAGTTGCAATTGTTGGTGGTGGTTACAGTGGTGTTGAATTAGCCTGCAAATTATCCGATAGACTTGGAGAAAGAGGACGTTTCCGATTGGTGGAAATGGCTAGTGAAATTCTCAGCACTTCTCCAGAGTTTAATCGCGAAGCTGCTAAGAAAGCTTTAGATGAAAGGGGTGTTTGGGTTGATTTGGAAACGAAAGTAGAATCTATCGCTGCCGATAGTATTTCTTTAGAATATAAAGGTGTGGTAGATGAAATTCCCGTAGACTTGGTAATTTGGACTGTGGGAACTCGGGTAACTCCCTTGGTGGAAAATCTTCCGGTTAAGCACAACAAACAAGGAAAAATTATAACTACACCAACTTTACAGTTGGTAGATAATCCCGATATATTCGCTTTGGGAGATTCAGCAGAAACCTTTGATGCAGAAGGAAAACAGGTGCCAACAACTGCACAAGCAGCTTTCCAGCAAGCAGATTATGTTGGTTGGAATATTTGGGCAAGTCTTACGAATCGTCCTTTACTTCCCTTCCGCTATCAACACTTAGGTGAATTTATGTCACTAGGAGTTGACAATGCAACGCTTACCGGATTGGGCTTGAAAATGGAAGGAACATTTGGATATGTTGCTCGTCGTGCAGCTTATCTTTACCGTCTGCCAACTTTAGAACATAAATTAAAAGTTGGTTTTAACTGGCTAACTCGTCCTATTATTAAAGCACTCTCTTAGTTAGGGATTAAGGAGAGGGGGAAGAGAGGGGAGAGGGGGAAGAGGGGGAAGATAATCATCCACTTTGAACTTTTAACTCCTCACTCATATTCCAAAACAGAAGCATCTCCGAGATGAAGCCTTAAATGCAGTGGCAGGCTTCGGATCGAGAGATGCCGGATACACCACTAGTTAATTTTTTTTAGCCTGCACATTTTTTACGGAAATTGTAGCCGTTGTTAAAATCCAAAATCTAAAATCTAAAATCTAAAATCGTTATAGTTGGATGAAACAGCCGAAAGTCATTTTTTTAGATGCCGTAGGAACGCTCTTTGGTATTAGAGGTAGTGTTGGTGATGTTTATAGTCAAATTGCCCAAGAATTTGGCGTGGAAACATCACCAGCTACTTTGAATCAAACTTTTTTTCAAAGTTTTAAAGCTTCTCCACCGCCAGTTTTTCCTAACATACAAGAACAAGATATTCCGCAACGCGAGTTTGCATGGTGGCATCGCATAACTCAAACCACTTTTGAACAAGCTGGTGTTTTACACAAATTTGATGACTTTTCGGCTTTCTTTAGCGAAGTCTACATCCACTTTGGTACGGGAGATCCTTGGTTTGTTTATCCCGATGTCCTCAAAGCGTTAAATAATTGGCAAAATAAAGGAATCGAATTAGGCATATTATCCAACTTCGATTCCCGTATTTATTCAGTTTTACAAGCTTTGGAATTAAGAGACTATTTTCGTACTATCACCATTTCTACCCAATCTGCTGCTGCTAAACCTAACCAAAAAATATTTGCGATCGCCCTCGAAAAACACAACTGTCTACCAGAAGCTGCATGGCACATCGGCGATAGTATTAAAGAAGATTACGAAGGTGCGAAAGCCGCTGGGCTTAGGGGTATTTGGCTAAATCGGAATCAGTGAACAGTGAACAGTGAACAGTGAATAGTGAACAGTGAACAGTTATCAATGAGTAATTGGTAGGGTGTGTTACGGCTTTAGCCTAACGCACCGTTAAATTAGATGATAAGCATAAGCTAAAATTGATATATTTAATTAACAGAAACCCATTTTTTTTTGAATAACTGGGTTTCTAAATTCGTAGATAACGACTCAAAATTAGCTTAATCAATTAATCAACTCTTCACCAATCGCTGTTTACTGTTCACTGTTTACTGTTCACTGTTTACCGTTCACTGATAACTGATTTGCTTCCTCTTCTAATATACGAATCAAGCTTTCATCACCTCTTTGCCTTGCAACTTCCAAACGACGCTGTAGGTTGCGCTGTAAATTTGCAGTATGAATTTCGGCTAATTCATTATTTTTACGACGATTGCTAAGAAATATTTGGTTGTTTTTAGCAAAGATAAAATTTAATTTCTTACGCTGTTTTAACTCTTCTACTTCTTGAGGATTCCCAGAATAATAACTAGCACCTCGATACTTTAACTCAGCAGCACCGTGAGTTACAGGGTTATGCTTAGCGTAATGGCATTTCCATTCTGCACCCCGATATTTTCCGCATACTCCTTCAGTAATTACTTCAACTGCTGACTGAGCATGTTCATATTTAATTCCACGATAAATAAGTTTCATGATATTCCTTGCCTCTTTACATCTCAAACCTTGAACAAATTGAGGCGCGTTCCTTCGGGCTATTTTCCTACTTCCGTCTTTATAAGTCAGTTAACTAACGATTCACGTTAGCTACAAACAAAGATGAACGAATATTTTAATTTCTGTAACTATTGTAACACTTTTTTGAAAAGTCAGGGTATTCTAACAGACTTTTATGTTTTCTTTATATTTTGATGGTAGTAATTGCTTAGAGTGCTTTGTGGGGCAGTAGGGAATAGTGTTCTGAGAGGATGTTTTAAAAGTCTAATTTAATACTTTACCTGGCGATTTAATATGCCCGCTTAGGGCAGGCTCCGCTAACGCGGCTACACAAGCAAAACCTGTCTATGTCCTATCGGACAAGCTTCGCTAACACAGGTTTAAAATTCATTATTCCACCCAGGTGGAATTTGCTTGTGTAGTAGCGGTTTTAACCGGCAGATACCTTTAAAACATCCTCTGAATGATATTGATTTAACGAAATAAGGGAAAGCTAGTAGAAAGTAGTTGATTTCGCTGATATTAATGACTTCTTGTTCTTTACCACCTGGTTATCGCATCCGAAAAGCTAAATTTACAGATTTACCGCAGCTTGTTTTACAAGTATTTGAATCAAAGAGTTTTGTTGCTTATCTAGAAATGAAGAATTGGTTTTTTTTCATTCTTGCTATAGCTGCATTCGTGGGTTATCAATTTAGTTTTAATGTTCTTATATTAACAATTTTAACCTTTACAATTTCTTGGTTGCATAGTTTATACTCACAAACTTGGCTTGTAGAAAACAATAATCAAATCATTGCTTCAGCTAGATTCAATATTTATATATCAAGATTAAATAATCTTTACGTTAAACCACAATATCGTCGTCGAGGAATTGCTTCCTACCTTATCAAATATCTACAGAAGAAATTCAATAAAACTATCTTTATTATCTGCGATGCAAAGCTAGTACAGTACGGCGTAAATAAACCAAGTATTAAGCAGTTAAGACTTTGCCCTT
>ERZ1740052.605-NODE-605-length-12194-cov-21.322761_pt1 | contig 12194 bp, 9 predicted proteins | sample MGYA00581750_ERZ1740052 | MGnify/ENA primary metagenome ERZ1740052 (study PRJEB43018, sample SAMN04849743) | marine metagenome | isolation source: floating plastic debris | place: Pacific Ocean | collected 2008-08-30 | study: EMG produced TPA metagenomics assembly... | reverse complement strand
ATCATCATCAGTTGTTCTCAATTTTTGCCAAGATTAAATTAGACAACATATTTAAGTTATAAATATTGTTGATTCAAAAATTGGTAAAACAATCAATAAATATATCTCCTATCCCATAAATTGCAAAACTAAATTGATTTGCATAAAGGATTTATAACGATATAGATAATATATATAATTGATTCAAACTAACTTAGAGACATGTTTCTCAGTATATAAAAAATATATGCGTGTTTATATGGGAAAATCACATTTTTTAGCTGATATTTACTAAAAAAAAGCACATAATTGTCTTTATCTTTTATAGCAGTCTTAAATCATTCGTAAAAATCAAGAAACCCGGTTTCTCACAAAACCGGGTTTCTCAGTACTATAAATTTCTGCTATAAATATCTACAGCCTATAAACTTTAAACAATAAATATTGACACTGCTAAAGTTAGTAATCAATCATATTTATTTTTATAATCTATAAAAACCTAGCACTCCTATATATCAGAAAATGTGGAATTACAGGTTTATTCTCACAATTGAACAATAGATAAATTTTAAACTCCCCAGGCAAGATTCGAACTTGCGACCAATCGGTTAACAGCCGACCGCTCTACCACTGAGCTACTGAGGATTAAGACTGATAAAAAGAGTTCCTAAAAAATTGCAACCTATAATTAAACAGGTAACAAATGATGCTCAAACTCCCCAGGCAAGATTCGAACTTGCGACCAATCGGTTAACAGCCGACCGCTCTACCACTGAGCTACTGAGGACTACGATTAATAATATTAAAGCCAAAAAAAGAATTTGGCAAGTACTTTAACAAACTTTTTTTGAAATTTCTGAAAATATCTTTAACTAAACATTTGTACCAATAAAACCAGTGATTGATTAACTGACTGGTTAGTAGATGCCCATTAAAAATAAGCAAGCCGATATCTATTTCAAACCCATGCGTAATTCAGCTAGCTTTTGCCGTGATTTAGGATCAATAGAGTTAGCGAGCAGTCTACCATTGCTCTTCTTGCGCGATTTATATTTTTGTCGCGTTCTGCAAACAGTAGCTTCTATTTCATAACAGAGTTGTTGTGCAGATATCCACTCCGCTCCATACCCCTGTACCGTCAACTGTTGCGCCCGGTCTGAAGTGGCTACAACTACTCGCGATAATAAACGTTGGGCTACTTTAGTACGCAATGACGCACAAAGTTTTTCAATGTAAGTGTCTGCTGTTTGACCGAAATCCGTATAAAAAGCCGTAACAAGTTTTGTTACGACTTCCTCATTAGAGCCATTCTTTTGAAAATGGGCATCAAAGACTACCTGAGTTTGATAACCTGTAAATGCACTGTAACTAACGAGGGCTTCAAGCAACTCACTTCGTGCAGCTTCTAGTCCAACGTTGTCGCAAGTCTTCTTTAAGCAAGACCAAGCGCCGATTATGTTATAACCGTCTACCAGTAAAACGGACGGGGTAAATGAAGGGGACATGGTTCTGAATCACAGTATTCTAGATTTTACAATTTTCATTCATAACTCTTATAATAATTCAAACATCACTTGTAACACTATGTTACATAAGCATAAAATCTGATAAATATTACCAAACCCTTATAAAAAGCAAGTAGCGAGTAGCAAGTCGCAAGTCGCGAGTAGCCAATAATAAATAAGTTGATGTGCAGCTAAATTACATTGAATTCAATCGTAAAATACGGAAGAGCCTTACAAACAAAATCAACGCGCCTAAATATAGACGCGCTGAAACTTTTGATAATAAGCAATTAATTACTACTTAAGGTTATAGAAGACGCAAAGAAAGAGAATAGATTCAATCTCCTCCCTGCAATTCCATTAAAGCTTTTTTGAGACGTGCAGGCTCTCCCTTATCGATTAAAACCCCTTTTTCCAGTAGAAAAGCACCATCGCAATAATTCAACTCATCTAAACGATGGGTTACCCAGAGGGCTGTAATACCTCGACTTTTCACCAAACGACGAACACCAGCAACCAATTCTAATTGGCTATCTGGGTCGAGTAAAGCAGTGGGTTCGTCTAACAATAACAAAGCACAACGGCGAGCAATAGCCCCTGCAATCGCTACTCGTTGTTTCTGTCCTCCACTTAAAGCGTAGATAGGACGACGCTGAAGTGAAAGTAAGTTTACTGCACTAAGCGCTTCCTCCACTCTTTCTCTAACTTGCTTTTGGGGTAGTTGTTCTTGTACCAATCCAAAAGCTACGTCAGCACCAACAGTAGGCATTACTAATTGATGGTCAGGATTTTGGAAAACAAAACCAACGGGGTGTAAAACCCCCACTTCACCACTTTTAGGAGTTAATAGTCCTGCTAGCAGCCTCAGTAAAGTTGATTTTCCGCTACCATTTGTACCCAAGAGCATCCAGAATTCTCCTCTAGGTACTTCCAAGGAGCAAGATTTTATTACTTGCGCCCCTGAAGGCCAATCAAAATTTAAATCTTTTACCGAGATTCCCGGCTCTTTTGTTTTGTATTCCACTAATTTCTATTCTGATGCTAAAGCAAAGAAACCAGGAGTTTTACCACTTCCACTAGCTGTACCATCTTTCTGAGTCATTTGAACGCCAGAAATTTCGCTAGCTCGAATCGCAATTTTTTTCTCTACTTTACCTTCACACTCTAGTTCAATGATATCTGGATTGTTAGAACGCATTGCCGATAAAACCATATCGTAGGTAGCTTTGGCATCTTCTTGAGTCTTGCGCTGAATAGATGCAGGAAAAGCCGTGTTTCTTACTGTTAAATCGATAGTGAACATGGAACCTTAATTATATTTAGCTGTTTCGTCTAATTTTAGCGCCAGCACTACATTAACAGTCCGAACTGTAAAATGAGAATTATAGATTGAAAAATATTAAAATAATATTAATTATTCTGAACCTGTAAATATTACCTGATATAAGACTCTTCGCATACCCAAGCATTCAGGTATAGTCGCAAAAAAAATTCAGTTAATTTGAAAACCCACTGGAAAAATTACCTATTTTTCTATACAATAAATTAGAGACAGTAAAAATTTGTAAACTAGATTGACAATCTAGTTGCTTTTCTGCATGAGAGAGTTGGTGAAAAACTAACCTCAAAGTTGAGTAAAGCTGTAATTATAACTATTTGGAGATTTAATCTCATGACCATCGCAGTTGGACGCGCCCCTAGCAGTAGAGGCTGGTTTGACGTACTCGATGACTGGTTAAAACGAGATAGATTCGTTTTCGTTGGTTGGTCGGGTATACTACTTTTCCCCTGTGCCTACATGGCTCTAGGTGGATGGCTAACAGGTACAACTTTTGTTACCTCTTGGTACACCCACGGTTTAGCGTCTTCCTACTTGGAAGGTTGTAACTTCTTGACCGTAGCAGTATCAACACCCGCAGACAGCATGGGACACTCCCTATTGCTTTTGTGGGGACCTGAAGCTCAAGGTGACTTCACTCGTTGGTGTCAGCTAGGCGGATTGTGGGCATTCGTTGCGTTACACGGAGCTTTCGCTTTGATTGGCTTCATGTTGCGTCAATTTGAGATTTCCCGTTTGGTGGGAATTCGTCCTTACAACGCCATCGCATTTTCTGCACCTATCGCGGTATTCGTCAGCGTATTTTTGATGTACCCCTTGGGTCAGTCTTCTTGGTTCTTCGCACCAAGTTTTGGTGTCGCAGCAATCTTCCGTTTCTTGCTATTCTTCCAAGGTTTCCATAACTGGACTTTGAATCCCTTCCACATGATGGGAGTAGCAGGTGTATTGGGTGGTGCGCTGTTGTGTGCGATTCACGGTGCAACCGTTGAAAACACCTTATTTGAAGATGGCGACGGTTCTAACACCTTCCGTGCATTTGAACCAACCCAAGCAGAAGAAACCTATTCCATGGTGACTGCAAACCGTTTCTGGTCTCAGATTTTCGGTATTGCATTCTCCAACAAACGCTGGTTGCACTTCTTCATGTTGTTCGTACCAGTAACTGGGTTATGGATGAGCGCAGTAGGTGTAGTTGGCTTAGCGCTAAACCTACGTGCTTATGACTTCGTATCTCAGGAATTGAGAGCGGCTGAAGACCCAGAATTTGAAACCTTCTATACGAAAAACATTTTGTTGAACGAAGGTATTCGTGCATGGATGGCTCCTCAAGACCAACCTCACGAACAGTTTGTATTCCCTGAGGAAGTTCTACCTCGTGGTAACGCACTGTAATTTAACATTCCTTTAACTTCATTTTCAGCTAGTAAGTAAGAGTAATAGCTGATTTCATCCCCGCTGCTTAGCGGGGATTTTTATTTTGGATTTAACAGGGGATACGTTTCTTTTTCTCATTACTCGCTTACTATTTCTGAAAATTTCTTGAAAAAATATTTGTAAAATTACTTGTAAAAATAAATTCTTTTACTTAGTCAATCAACCACTGCTCGCGAAAAAAATTCAAAATTATGAGATTTTTTCTCTATATTTCCCCAAAGCCATGCTATAGTAGTAGCAACATACAAAGAGAGAGCTAATTGCTCTATCTTGTTTGAGATTAAAAGCCGCTTAGGCAACAAGGAGGTGATGCCCATGATAGAAAGTAGTATACGCATGGGTCATCAAGTTGCAGATAGCCGGCTGCGCGCCGGAGCTGTGCTCTAAGAGTTAAGTTAATCTTTTTGAAAGGTTAATTTATCTTAAGCGACAAGGCTGAATTGGAGTTCCTTCCGGCAGTCAGGTTGCAACTTGAAGACCCGACTAGACCGCTCTTAGATTAAGTCATCCGGCTTAACTAGGAGCGGATAGTTTTTTATGGGTACTTTTTATTTAAGCTTTATCAGCGCTTCGTTTATTGGCTTTTAGCAGAGAACTTCAACTATTGCTAAGGCTTACGCAACACTAACGTAGTTAAGTCTGAGCCAAGCCAAGCGACAGCGAAGTAATCTATCGAAGCATTGGGATTATTCCCCTAAGTCCTATATTGCGTTTCAACTTTAACGGTAAATCGTTATCATCAAAATCGAAGGGATTTTCAATTTATAGTCCAGTTGTTTCGATACCAAATAGCGTAAGTAGCAATAATTGTTTTAAGTAAATAGTATAGGCGGAAGGTATAGGGGTAAAAAAATACGCTCGCATGCTTCTAGATTACCTACCATGCTATTAATCAACTTTTGCATGGTCATTAGCTGATAATTATTTAAGCGATTGCGGTTAGAATGCTGTCGTAAATAATCTCCTACCCAAAAAGCTATCTCTAGAGGAGGATGATTCATAGTTAGCAATGTTATGTAGCTTCAATGGAAGTACCTTCATAAATATTAATTCTTGTTTAATATACAAATATTTAAGAGTATAAAATAATATACGTCAGGCAGTATTATTTCGAGAAATATTTCCGGTAAAATCATGCCAAACTATTTCCGGATGCAAAGATTTCATCACCTTGGTATTGACAAATAAACCCTTCATCCCTGAAACTACAATCTCAACTTGAATAAGGAACAAACTACTTCGTGAAGTAGAGTATTATCTATCCAAAAGTAGGATGTCGTTAAAAGTTTATCAAGTTAGCTTTGATATTATTGCTTTTTGATAATTTTTGTATTGACTCGGAGGTTGATAACAAACACGCTGCAAACTGTCAAGTAAGACTCTAAGATCAGAAATACGCTTCTTTATCATCAGTTGGAACTTTCTTCTCTTAATAGTGTGACAGTTAACAAACTGACTATATAATTGCGTTCTGTTTTACTTGTCTTATAATTAAAGGCTATAAAGGATATGTTTTTGCATAAGTTAATTACATAGATTTTTTTCTAGATTTAGTAGGTTCTTAGCTTAGCAATAATTAGAATTGTGTATGAGGTAACTATGCCTCATTTGTAAGTTTCACTAACCCAGTGGATTTTTTTTCAAATTTGCAGCAAAGTATATTATCTGAGAAAGGTGTGAGGAGAAGAGGAATAATGTCTAATATTTTGTGGAAATCCTTGGCGTTAAGTCAAGCCGTTTTTGGAGCATCATTGCTAGTTTCAACAACTGCGATCGCGGCTCCTAGTACTAGTGATTCTGAAGTAGTTAGTACTGAAGTATCTCAAGCAGAGAAAGTAGGAACTGAGACACCATCTGTGTTTTCAGCCTCTTTTGAATCTCAAGAAACACAAACGCTGGCTCAAGCTCAACAAAATGAAGTCAACGTTTTACAAGAAGTAAATCAGTACAGCAGTGAAGGACAAGAGAATGGAAGTCAATCTCAAGTAACTTCTGTTTCTCAGTTTTCTGACGTACAGCCAACTGATTGGGCTTTCCAAGCTTTGCAATCTTTGGTTGAGCGTTATGGCTGTATTGCTGGTTATCCTAACGGCACCTACCGTGGAAACCGTGCTTTAACTCGTTATGAATTTGCGGCAGGTTTGAATGCCTGTTTGGATAGAGTTAACGAATTAATAGCGACAGCAACAGCTGATATTGTTACCAGAGAAGATTTGGCAACTTTACAGCGTTTGCAGGAAGAATTTTCTGCTGAGTTGGCAACCTTGCGCGGACGGGTAGATGCTTTAGAAGCACGTACTGCTGAATTGGAAGCGAATCAATTCTCTACAACAACTAAACTTGCTGGTGAAGCGATTTTTGCCCTAACTGATGCTTTCGGCGATAGCGTAGGTGATAATAACAATACCGTCTTCCAAAATAGAATTCGCTTGGACTTGCAGACCAGCTTCACTGGTAAAGACGTTCTGCATACCCGTTTGGCTACTGGTAATGCTCAGCGCTTTAATACTGGTGGAGGTGCTCAAAGCGGTGAAAATTTCCAAACCTTTAACCTAACCGGTGATGACAGCAATAGTAACGACGTTAAGTTAGACTGGCTGGCTTATTACACCAATCTCGGTCCCGCACAACTTTATGTTGCTGCGACTGGTGGTATTCACAGTGATTACGCTGCTACAGTTAATCCTTACTTCGAGGATTACGATGGTGGTAACGGTGCTTTGTCTACCTTTGCTTCCTCTAGCCCAATCTACCGTATTGGTGGTGGTGCAGGTGCAGCATTAAACTTCAAGCTTGGTAAAGGTAGCGGTCCCCTCCGTGGAAGTTCTGTAACAGTTGGTTACTTAGGTTCCGAACCCAGCGACCCTGGAATCGGTTCTGGTGTATTCAACGGTAACTACGCAGCTCTGGGACAATTAAACTTTAATTTGAATAGCCGTATTGCATTAGCAGCAACATACGTTCACGGCTATCATGGCACGGGAAGTACCTTATTTGATGCAGGTGGATTTGGAGGTACAACTAACGGAGTCACTAATGCTGTGGTTGGTACCGAGCAAGCGAATGCCTTATCTACAATACGTGCATCTTCCAGTAATTCCTACGGTCTGGCTGCTGCAATCAGACCTAGCGATAAGTTCTCTGTTAGTGGTTTTGTTTCTTACCACGATGTTACCGGTTTCGGCATTGGTGACGATTTTGAAGCTTGGAGTTGGGGTGCTGGAATAGCTTTACCTGACTTCGGTGGCAGAGGTAACGTCTTGGGTCTCTTCGGAGGTGCTCAGCCATACTCCCTCAATAGAAACCTTACTGCTGGTGCTGAAGACAGTGATGTTCCTTACCACATCGAAGGATTCTACAAGTATCGCGTAAACGATAACGTTTCCATTACTCCAGGCGTTATTTATCAGACCTCTACTGGTCAAAATGAAGATAATGACGATGTATTTATCGGTACTCTCAGAACAACCTTTACGTTCTAGATTACCAACAAAACTCTAACAGTTTGATATAAATTGCTCACCGTGAATGTACGGTGAGCAATTTATTTTTGAGAAGAAAGCAGCAAACCCCACCGGAGAACCGGAGTATACTTAAAAGAGTTAGGAGTTATAAGTTATGAGTTAAGAATTCAGAATTATAATCCTGTAGGTAAATAATTTCATTAGATACAGTGGTTGTATGAATTTGAAAATCAGGTGGTTGGTAGTGCGACCATCTTGGTCGCTAGTAATTACATAAATATTTTCGTAACTGATATACAGTCGTAAAAAGTCGAAAATATTTTAATTTCTAACTCCTAACTCTTTACTCCTAACTCTTTGCTGTCAATTTTCATTAAAACTGCTTGTGGAACTATCATGTAAATCTGAATATGCAATTCTGGCATTATTAGAATTAGCAACGCACTATCAAAAAAGAGAACCGCTGCAAATTCGACAAATTGCAGCGCAACAAAATATACCAGACCGCTACTTGGAACAGCTGCTTGCAACATTGAGACGTGGTGGACTTGTTAAAAGTCAACGTGGCTCCAAAGGGGGTTATTTTTTGACACGTGAGCCTTGGAAAATTAGTTTGTTTGATATTTTTGTATGTGTGGAAGGGCTTGACAAATTACAAAATTGTGAAGATGACAGTAAATCTAAAACTTCTGATAGTGCTGTTGTAGAAGATATTTGGGAAGAAGCACGCCAAGCTGCTAATTTGGTATTGCAAAAATATACACTGCTAGATTTATGTGAAAAGCGCGATTCCAAAAAGCAATTGGATATTATGTATTACATTTGATTTTTAATCAGCCTTTTGTATCGGAAGTTGGGCATTAAACAAGATATATTAAATTAATTATTTAACATTTGGTCACAGCTTTATAACAATATAGGCTATCTATAAGATATATATAAAAATGTGATTTACATACAATTCAAAGATTTAACTTTTATGGAGCAGACGGAAGTTCGTTTTTATAGGAACTTTTTCAAATGTGTGACCTAAAAATACAAAAACTATGACTATAGTCACTATTTAATAGAGCATTTATATGCTTCTCTTTCTTATAGTCAAATTTCAATCACTAGTTTTCAATTACCAATTAAATGTCAAGCTTGAAATAAAACATAAAAAATGCGTATTGCCCGTAATATTACAGAAATTGTTGGTCGAACTCCTTTAGTGCAACTCAATCGCATTCCGCAAGCAGAGGGTTGTGTGGGGAACATTGTGATGAAGCTCGAAAGCATGAATCCAGCAGCGTCAGTGAAAGACAGAATTGGCACTAATATGATTAATGCTGCTGAAGAAGAAGGTTTGATTACTCCTGGAAAAACGCTGTTAGTGGAACCAACTTCTGGAAATACAGGAATAGCCTTAGCAATGGTCGCAGCAGCTAAAGGTTATCGTCTGGTACTGACAATGCCAGATACTATGAGTTCCGAACGACGAGCAATGTTACGAGCTTATGGGGCTGAACTACAATTAACACCCGGAATTGAAGGCATGAATGGAGCAATAAGGCAAGCACAAAAAATTGTTGATACAACTCCCCATGCGTATATGTTGCAACAGTTTAGAAACCCAGGAAATGCGAGAATACACAGAGATACGACTGCGGTCGAAATATGGCAGGATACAGATGGAAAGGTAGATATGGTTGTTGCGGGTATAGGGACAGGGGGAACAATAACGGGTATCGCTGAATTCATTAAAGCACGTAGACCAAATTTTAAAGTTATTGCTGTCGAACCAGCTTCGAGTCCGGTGTTATCTGGAGGAAGACCCGGACCTCACAAAATCCAAGGAATTGGTGCGGGATTTGTTCCTCAAATACTGAAAGTAGAATTGATTGACGAGGTAATTGCTGTTACCGATAGTGAAGCTATCGCTTACGGACGAAGATTGGCTAGAGAAGAAGGATTGTTGTCAGGTATTTCAACAGGGGCAGCTTTATGTGCAGCGATTCAGGTTGCTAAACGTAAAGAAAATAAAGGACGCTTAATTGTATTAATTCAGCCAAGCTTTGGAGAAAGATATTTAAGTACACCGCTGTTCCAAGATTTGGAAGTTAAGTCGGTTAATAGCATTAGCTAACGATAAATTAAAGTAATGCCACAATCTAATCACTACGAAACTCTGAATATTGATAGGAATGCAAGCCAAACGGAGATAAAGCAGGCTTATCGTCGCTTGGTAAAGTTGTTTCACCCAGATGTAACTCAAGAAACAACGGATAGGGAAAAAATTATCCGCATTAATGCTGCTTATGAAGTTCTAAGCGATACTCAAAGCCGTCAATCTTATGATAGAGAACTGCACTACAGCTTTGAGAATCATAGTAAAAGAAACGAACGTACTCAAACAGCGCAACAACAATACAAAAAAAGACGCAAGAAAACAAAAAATGCTGACGAGCAAATTGAGGAATGGCTACGCTTTGTATATCAACCAGTTAATCGCTTTGTATGTGGTATTCTTAACTCTTGGGAAGACCAAATCGAGAAATTAGCAGCAGACCCTTTCGATGATGAGTTGTTAGAAGAATTTCAGAACTATTTACAAGATTGTAAAGAAGAACTCAAGCAGGCACAAGTTAGTTTTAGTTATTTACCAAACCCCCCGAGTTTAGCAAGAGCTGCGGCTCATTTTTACTATACATTGAATCAAATTGGTGATGGTTTGGGAGAGTTAGAATATTTTCCTCTCAATTATGATGAAAGTTACTTGCATGCAGGACAAGAAATGTTTCTTATTGCAACTCAGCTATATTATGAGGCACAGGACTCTATGGGTGCTTATAAATAAATTATAAATCAAGCACAGATATTTAATTCGCAATGAATGTGAATTTTTCAAGTGCAATTTGTTATTTTTATAGAAAATAATTGTAAATAAACTAAAAACAAGTTAAGCAAAAGTATAATTGGATATTTATTGAATTTTATTTTTTTATTATTCTTGATATATTAATTTATATTCGTTAAATATTAATATATAAAATATAATTTTTGTAGCTAGTGGAATGGGTAAGTAAAGATAATAATGCCTTACGATTGGGTTAATTTAAAATACTAACCCTATCCTAGAGTCGAATCATAAATTTTGTGATATTAGCTAAAATACAACTATTTATATTTTTAGCATCATAGGCTAATTGGGAAAATCATGCTAAAGATAAAGCTGTAATAACTAATTAAATAATTTAATAAAAAGTGCATTTTACTGCTGTAATGAATTTATTTAAATAAAAAATGGAAATTCAAGAAAATCTAATTTTAATTGTTGACGATAATATCAATAATATCAAAATACTATCTGAGGTGATGCAAGTACAAGGACATCATGTATCAACCGCTAGTAATGGTGAAAATGCTTTAAAAGAACTCAAAGCTATCTCTCCGGACTTAATTTTATTAGATATCATGATGCCGGGAATGGATGGATTTGAGGTTTGTCGGCGTTTAAAAGCTTCAGAAAAAACCAAAGATATTCCAGTAATTTTCATGACCGCTCTTACTGATACAGCAGATAAAATCAAAGCTTTTAAGCTTGGAGCAGTAGATTATATTACTAAACCATTTCAACAAGAGGAAATAGTAGCGCGAGTTAATGTACAGTTAAAGCTACGAAATTTGAATCGTGAATTACAACTATCTCAATTCAAATTAATGCAAGCGGAAAAAATTTCATCATTGGGACAATTAGTTGCCGGTATAGCCCATGAAGTTAAAAATCCAGTCGGATTTATTGCCGGTAATTTAGAACATACAGATAACTATATCAAGGACTTAATTAATTTATTAAATTTATACCAGAAATATTTACCAGATACACCAGAAGAAATTGATAAAGTAATTGATGCAATCGATTTGGATTTTTTATTACAAGACTTACCAAGAATGATTACTTCAATGAATCTGGGAGTTGAGCGTATCAGTAACATTATGCAGTCGCTACGCAACTTTTCACGTAAAGATGCAACACAAAGAAAATTTGCCAACATTCATCAAGGTATTGATACAACTTTGATGATTTTGTCTCATCGCTTGAAAGCTAACGAAATTCATCCCGAAATTGAAGTTTCCAAAAAATACGGCGATTTACCTGAAATTGAATGCTTTCCAGGACAACTCAATCAAGTATTTATGAATCTGCTCGCAAATGCAATTGATGTATTAGAAGATAAAGCACAAAAGGATAAAGATTTTATTCCTAAAATTAGCATTAGTACAGAATTAATTAATAATAACAACGTAAAAATTTGTGTTGCTGACAATGGTGATGGAATATCCGAAGAAGTGAAAAATCAGTTATTTGATGCTTTTTTTACTACTAAACCAGAAGGGAAAGGAACTGGTCTAGGACTTTCAATTAGCTATCAAATTATTACAGAAACTCATGATGGAACTTTAGAATGTTTTTCTGGGGAAGGTGAAGGTACG
>ERZ1740052.604-NODE-604-length-12198-cov-9.371243_pt1 | contig 12198 bp, 6 predicted proteins | sample MGYA00581750_ERZ1740052 | MGnify/ENA primary metagenome ERZ1740052 (study PRJEB43018, sample SAMN04849743) | marine metagenome | isolation source: floating plastic debris | place: Pacific Ocean | collected 2008-08-30 | study: EMG produced TPA metagenomics assembly... | reverse complement strand
AAAAGTTGAATGATGATAATTTATTAATCGTCAGACTGGATTTACAATTAACTCCAAATAGTCTTTTACCTTCTGAGCAATTCGTGATTGGTGGGGGACAAACATTGCGGGGTTATCGCCAAAACGTACTTTATGGTGATAATGGAGTGCGTTTTTCGGTAGAAGACAGGATTGCTCTAGCACGTAATGAAGGTGGAATACCCACTCTACAAGTTGCACCATTTTTTGATTTAGGAGCTATTTGGAATAATTCTGATAACCCCAATGAGTTTACTAGACAGAAGTTTCTAACCAGTCTCGGTTTAGGCTTATTATGGGAGCCAATCCCCGGTTTAAACACGCGGTTAGATTATGCTGTTCCATTAGTCAATATTCGCGATCGCGGTGATAACCTTCAAGATGACGGCTTCCACTTCACCATAAATTACACCACATCCAGATTTTGATAATTAACCGAAAATCATAATGTAGAGACGTTGCAGTGCAACGTCTCCTTGATTTTGATTAATAACGAAAAAATTTCTTGTAACTAAATTACCAAGGATTACCAATCATTGTAAATGGTGACCACAAATGAGGATGTTGAAAAGTTCGATTTTCTGAATCTTTATATTCTTTTGGTAGGAGTATTTTTCTGCTTGGAGTCACAAGATATCCATTTTCAACACGAATTTGACCTGTAATCATAGCTGTTTGTGCTTTTCTCAATGCTTCCGATTTCACCGGAACTATCTTGAGTTGCTCGTAAAATTCAGCCATTAAACCCAAAGTAGCAAGATCTTCAACTCTCCACAAACTTGCTACAGCAGTTTTTGCACCAGTTCTAGCTGCTAAACCTCCGAAACCTAATTCAGCATCATTTTCACCCAAAGCTGTTTGACAAGCACTAAATACTAGAAGTTCTACCGGTGATGGGTTGTTCAAATCTAGTTCTCGGAAGTCAGTAAACTTCAAATCTCGGTTCCAAAATCTCATAAAGTGATTTTCTGGGGAACCCTTAGTGAAATATCCATGAGTTGCTAAATGAATAATACCAAATGGTTGAGTTTTACGTATTGATTTAAGCTTATTAAAAGTAAAATCCTCGTTTAGATAATGTTTACCCTTCCATATATCTTGAGCAATAGTTGCTACTTCTTGAGGGACGGCTGGTAAAGGATCGTCATCTTGAAATTCCGATGTTCCCATTGCCAAAACTTGGGAATTTCTAATATCTTTATAAGTTGTATCGGTCAAACTTAAACTGGGTGCAAAACCGACGCTATATTTTTCTACTAAATACTTTTCACCATCATGGAGAGCAGCTAACGGTACAGAGCGCAATTTTTCACTAGTAATAAACAGTAAATTGTTAATACCTTTAGTTTCTAATTCTTGTTTTAAGGGTGCAACAATCCAATTGTATAGATTCTGGGAATGTTTTTTATATTTCTTATTTCCCGGTTGAAGAACTCTTTTATAAAACTCTTTAACCTCAGCAATTATTTTTTCTTGATTTGCAGTTTGTATTGTTTTACGAATTGGTGGTCCATCAGCAGTAACAAGTATTAACTCAAGTCTATTAGTTTTGAGAATTTGTTTATTTTGGCTTGATGCTACATCTAAGGTAATAGGGTTAAAATTAGCGTAAATAATAGCAGGTTTAATTCCAGCAGCTTTTTCAATTTTCAACAGAATTTCGCGGGCTTTAACTAAACTAACTCGCTCTCTTTTCGCAAAATTGAAGTAGGATTCGTAATCAAATGCAAATTTATTATCAATATTAAAGACAACGGGATCAATACTAACAGGAGGTAATTGATTTACTGGAAATTTTGGTGGTTCAAATGGTAATTCTGGTTTTCCTTGGTTTCCTGATTCTCCTTCTGGAGGTTGAATAGTTTGGCTTGCTACTGCTGTTACACCAATAGAATTAGGGGCTGAAGATTCAAAACCATCACTAGCAATAATTGTAAATGCGGGAATATTACCACTAGCATTATCAGCAGGAGTATATGTAAATGTATCGCCGGGAGATAAAGTAGTTCCTGCTTCTATAGGGTCCCCATTACCATTTGTGAGAGTTCCAGATGCAATTCCATCAAGTTCGATAGAAGTTGGATCGCCGTCAGCATCAGTTACAATCGCTTCTAAATCTTCAAAAGTAAATTCAGCAGGTTGATTGCCTACAGTTACAATACTAGGATTGGATTCCAAAGTCGGGGGAGTATTTGTGATTGTTCCTCCTACGGCTTGTGAAGTGGAAGAAGAAACTCCATCACTAGCACTAACGACAAAAGCATTAATATCGCCAACTGTAGCTTCAGGAGGAGTATATTCTAAAGTATCTCCTTCATTAATAGTTACAGGAGTTGCAGGAGGGTTTTCAGGGGTAATTGTTACTTCTCCACCATCCGCTCTTGTCACTGTTAAAGTTCCAGAAGTTACTTCATCAATTTGTACAGAAGTAGTATCCCCATCTGCATCATCAACAATTGCATTTAAATCTTCAAAGGTTAATCTAGTTGGTTCTGTCTTAGATAAATTGATTTGTTGATTTGCTGTCACAGTTGGTGGGGAATTAACCGATGTTATGGTGATTCCATCACGAGAAGTATCAGAACCACCATTAGGTTCTACGTCAAATTCAACAGGTCCACCGTAAACAGCTTGAGACTGTATTACCGAATTACCACTTCTGACATCTCCAACAGTACCATTTGCACTTGCATCACCGACTGTAAATGGTATGTTATCTGCTCCACCTGCGTGAGAGATGTTAATAGAACCGGGAGTTTCTCCTCCAGTTAAAATAGTGGTGTTAGCGGGGACAGGATTCAGATCATTTCCTTCATTAGTAACTGTACCATTTCCCCGAATAGTTTCACCTGCTCTGAGTTCTACCTCACCGCCAACCCTCTGTGGAGCTTGAGCATTGATACTATTAAATATGATATTTTCTCCAGCAGTTAAATTAACATTTCCAGCATTTCTAAAAAAGGCAAAAATCTCTTCGCCTCTAGAAAAAGAGATACCTTGAGTATCTATATCACCTGTAAAAATATTGCCTTCAGCATTTAAACTAACGTCACCAGCAGAATTTTCACGCAAAAATCTTTGATCTGTACTAATATTTCCTACAGCAATATCACCATTTGCTACAATCTCATTAACCCCCGAGCCAGTAAGCGTAATAGTCTTCCCATCACCGTTTTCTGTAAATCGATTTGCATTACCACCAGTTCCTCCTGTTAGTAATTCTGGCAAGTTTTTAATGGGAAAATTAAAGTTATTAGGCTGATTATTTTCTGATATGGGCTGTGGAATTTCAAAACTTAAAGGACTTCCTGCTTCTGTTAAAGTTAGACGTAAAACTGAGTTACCTGGAACTGTTGTGATATTTACTTGACTTGCCGATATTTCCCCACTACCGAAAACAGTACCAGCGACTAAATTTAAATCTCCGTTAACATTTAAATTACCATTACCAATATTAATCCCTCCTGGCTCGTCCATAGTAAAACCAAAGGCAGTGGGATTACCAGTTAAAAGATTATAGTTATTTGCTCCAGAAGCACTAAACCAATTATTAATTTCAGAATTATCATTACCAAAACCAATCCCGTTAGCAGTAGTAGCAGTAAAACTACCAGAGACATCAAGTGTTGCATTATTCCCAAAAATGATACCAGCAGGATTCATTAAGTAGAAGTTAGCTGGTGAAACAATAGTCCCATTTATTTCAGAAACATTACCACCAGTTACGCGGTTAATAATATTAATAGGTTGAGAAAAATCAAATCCATCTCCAGTATTTACGATAAATTGAGCCGTCTCACCTTCTGGGACATTGAATCTAGTAAAACTATGAAAAATATTATTCCCTGAAATATCTCCATTGTCTATAACAGTATTTCCACCCTCAGTGGTATTGACTGTAGTATTTGAATTAGGCTCTTCTACTATAGGAGGTTCTACCTGTTGCCCTTCAACAACTCCCCCATCCAACAAAACAGCCAAAGGAACTAAAGCCAACCACAAACCGACATTTAGATAAACAAATGAACTCAATCGGATATTCTTAAACATACTAAAAACCTTCCACAAAATACTTTTACTTGATTTAGAAAATTGAATGTAGCTGTATAACTGCTTACTATTACAAACACAAGCTACACAAACGAAGGGGCTAGATTTCTACACTAAGTTTGCAACCAATTTAAAACTTTTTGTCAAAGCTATTTAATTGAAAACTTTTTCCCTGACAAACGAAATTATGCTTCACACTCAAAAGCATACCAGAACACTTTCTGATGCTGAAGCATATGAATTTTTATTTAATAAATGCTCACAAACACAGAAAAGATTTTGCTTATCTGTATATTAGATAACCTAAATTTAATTTGATTAAAAATGTTAATGTGAAGAAATATTAAAAAAACTGCGTAAATGTGTATATTTTATAGAATGCAAACCTATTACTATTTAGAAGGGATAAATTTTAAATTATCTATAGTCTTAATGTTGAGGAGTAATCGTGTTGAATACTAATTCAGGCTTAAAATATTTGCTAAGTATTTTGACTGTATCGAGTAGTTTTGTTTTTACAGGAAATCCAACTGTTGCTGAAACTAAAATTGCTCAAAATCGCTTTCCCACAACATTCCACTGCATCAAAGAGAAGCGAAGTGGGTTAAACGTAACAGTAGCAAAAAGAGGGAATCGACAAACCAGTCCATTATTTATTTGGAAGAGTAATAACTGGGGTTCACAATATCCCCCTGAGAAGCGTTGTGGAATTGTTAGCCAGCGCTTAACCACCGCTGTTGCAAAAAATGGTGGTAAATTAAGTGGATTGTACATGACTCACGGGATTGTCAATAATTATCCAGTAATTTGTTATGTCAACGATCCAAATGGTGGTTGTACATCTAGTAATCTTTTACTAACCCTACCTCTTTCTGAAAAATCATTTAAGAAAAGAAGTGAGGTTCTACAGAGCATAGCTAGTTTTAGTCAGAAAGGAACCGGACAGAGTATGTATAGAGGCTCTTCTATGGTTGATTTAGAAGAGATGAATGATGCTTTCGGTAATAATTCTGTGGAAGCATCTCCAAGCAGCTCAACAACTCCTACTGATACCGCTCCTGTTAATCCCAGTCCCCAAGTAGTACCTCCTTCACAACCGGTTGATGAAGATCAAAGTATTTAAAATTATTTTCATTTACTACTGTAATTAAATAGAAATATCTTTAATTAATCCTCTTTCCTAATCATAGGTAGGGGATTATTTATCTTATGATGATTTGTGGTATAAATTGACAGTATTTTTTCATCTGTGTTGTTACAAATCTATTTGTATTTCAAGCTACAATCGTGAACTTTTTATCATTTATGTCAATATCATTAGGAATAGTTATAATTTCGGTATTTATACAAAGTTGCTCGTTATTACCAGCAAATGAGTCAGTTATTTATCTTAAAGCGGGAAGAAGTGAGTCTTCAGTAAAACAATCTCAAATAACTCCAAAAAAAAATATAAATGTACCGGAAATTGCCAAAAAAGTTACCGTTAGGATATTAACTGAACCTGGGGCTGGTTCTGGAGTAATTATTTCTCGTCAAGGTAAAACCTATACTGTTTTAACTTGTCAGCATGTAGTAGCTGAGAGCAAAAAAGGTAAATATAATATTATGTCTGCTGATGGAGAAATTCATTCCGCTCGTCTGAAGTCTTCACCCAAGTTAGGTGATTTGGATTTAGCTCTAGTAGAGTTTGATAGTGAAAAGTCTTATCAAATTGTTAAGTTAGGTAATTCTAATATTTTATCTGCTGGTGCTTCGGTTTATGCAGCAGGTTTTCCTAATTATAATACAATTGATAAAAATACCATAGAAGATACTTTTGATTGGGGTGCAAAAGCTTTTAAATCTACAAAAGGAAATGTTTCATTGTTATATACTAAGCGCTCGCTTCCGGAAGGATACAGTCTTGGTTATACCAATGAAGTCACCCTTGGAATGAGCGGAGGGCCAGTTTTAAATGATAAAGGAGAGTTAGTTGGTATTAATGGTAGATTGAAGTATCCGATACAAGGTATTGATGGTTTTACATTCGCTGATGGGAAAAAACCTTCTGAACAAGAGTTTCAAAAAATGGAATCTTTGAGTTGGGCTATTCCAATTGTTAAGTTTATCGCATTGACTGAAAGATAATTGATAATTGGTAATTGGTAATATCTAATTTATCAGTTCCAAACAGCTTTCTACAACTTGATATAAAAAGTTTTGATTCCAATTAGCCAATTTTTTTGCTTGATGTTGAGCATTTTGGGAAATCTTAGGTAGGTAATCATTTACTTGCAAAAGTGTTTCTTTGGTAAATGGTTCTAATATTCCTATAGCAACCCCTAAATTAGTTAATTTTTGCGTTGTTATTGATGTTTCTAAATCTTTAGGGAAAATAATCTGAGGAATTCCTGCTAATAAACAAGTCATTGATGTTCCAAAACTAGCATGATGTAATGCAAATGATTTACCTCTAAGGATATTTTTTATATTACCAAAACTGCAATCAGCGTTAAATGTTTCTATTACTAAGTTACGATAACTCCAATTATCCATAAGATATGCCCAAGGTTTACCATTTTCATTCCAGAGGTTTTGAGGGAATGGTGCTGAATGAATACCCATATACTCAATTTCTCCACGTAAATCAGCGTATGGGTCTAATTCTGGTATACCAAAAATAAAAGTGCGATCGCCATTTAGTAGTTGTCCTAAAGCAGCATCAAAACCCGTAACTTGTTTAACGTTTTCTGCGACTATCTGAGTGCGTTTGATTGCTACATCTGGTATCGAAGAAGAACGAATTGGGGGAAATTTTTCTATTTCTATTGGTGGTGGTACTGTAAAACCATATCCGATTACGATTGTTGGAACTCGTGCTTTAGCAGCTAGTACCAAAGCAGGTGTATAATCAGCAATAATAAATGATGGTTTAATTAAATCAATTATATTTCGCCAAGCTTTAATGTGAAAATTTAAAGTCAAGTAAGAACTGAAACCAAACATATACAAAATATCAGTGTAAAAGTAAGCTTTGTTATCTCCTTTCTCATCTAAAGGTTTGAAAGTTGCTTGGGGTGCTTGTATTACTTTTCCAGGAAGAGTTAATTCTTTAATATTGGAATTTTTCATAGCAAAGACTGATTTTATTCCACAACCTTGTAACTTATGACTAATTGCAGCTAGCTTATGAAGATGTCCTTGACCACCACCAATTTCCCATGCAAGTAGTGCTGTTGTCATTGTCAAATCATTTTTATAAAATGAACTATACTGACCGAGATTTTGTATCTTCGATTATTGTTTTTCAAAAACACTAATGATATTGTGCGAATATCTAAAAAGATGCTTAAAAGTATAGCAAAAAATTATTTTCACCAATTACCAATTACCAGCCCTCATAGATATGATAAGTATTTAACCGAATATGATATAACTAGCGATTAATGACTCCGGAGTCTGATATATCTTACGATAATTTTATTTTTGATTTATTAATCACCTTCCAATTAGAAAAAGAAACAAATTTTAACTTTTCTTGTCTTTATATTTTTAGTTGTACAAATTTACAATTATAGATATTTTATAGTTATTTTATAATGAATTCCCCATCTAGCCCAAATTCTTGGATTGGTCGTCATATTGGCGATAATCAACGTTACCGTCTTGATGAAAAATTGGGTGGTGGTGGTATGGGAGATGTTTTCTTAGCGACGGATACCCGTGTCGGAATACAGGTAGCTTTAAAATTACTGAAGGAAACCTTAATAACCGTTGACGAATTAAAAAAACGCTTTGAAAGAGAAGTTACTGTCTCAGCAGCTTTGAAAAACTTACATATTGTTGAGGTTAGTAACTATGGAGTAACTTCCCAAGGAAACCCGTATTACGTCATGGAATATTTACGGGGAAAGACTTTAGGAAAATTACTCAGGGAAAGACAACGCTTATCTGTGGAAGAAACGGTTAATATTATTAGCCAGGTTTGTGAAGGATTGCGTCACGCTCATCAAGGTGTTACAGTATGGCGTGACAGTGGAACAAGAAGTGAATTTATCCAGGTAGTGCATCGCGGCCTCAAACCAGATAATATTTTTGTAGTTTCTACCGATAAAGGCGATTTAATCAAAATCCTGGATTTTGGGATTGCTAAAGTCCGTAGTGATTCTTTTGAGCAAACAAACTTAACCCAAACAACTGCTTTTCTGGGAACAGTTCGTTATTCCTCACCGGAACAGTTAAGAGGTAATAAAGAAATTGATGGTAGAGCGGATATCTACAGTTTGGGGATTATTATTTACCAGATGTTAACCGGTAATGACCCCTTTGGATTTAGTACGGAACAGCGAGTTAGCAACGAATCTTCCTGGATATTAGCTCATATATCCGACCCACCCTTACCATTGAGACAGCAACCGAATTGTCAGCATTTATCCCCAGAATTAGAAGCAGTGGTGATGAAATGTTTACAAAAACAAGCTCACCAAAGGTTTGCATCGGTGGAAGAATTAAGTTCCGCTCTACAAAATGCTTTGAATACTATTGTAAATAGTAACTCAGAAAACTTAGTAGAAGGGACGACTTTTCAGCAAAAAAGACAGCAAATTGTAGTAGAAAATCAACCAAATATTCCTGCTCAAATTCCAATTGAACAAACAGATAGTCAGCCTCGAAAAGAAGAACAATATTCAGTAGAAGAAGAAAAAGAATTAATTCCAAATCGTAGATTACCTCTCAAATTTATTCCGCTGATTATTGCTGGAATTGGAGTAGTGGGAACTGGTATATTTTATGTTTTGAATTTGCGTAATCAAGACACAAAAATAGTAGTTAGCCCAAAGGCAAGCAGTTCTACAATAGAGAGTAACCAAGGTAAACCTTCATCAGCTTTAATTACAGAAATAGAATCTTTATATAAAAGTGGAGATTTTGCTGGTTGTATTGTTAAAGCTCAGGAAGTTCCTGAAACAAATTCTGACTACGAAACATCTCAGAAATATCTACGGGGATGCTCTGATAAAGCTGTCACAAAACTTGAATCTTTATCTAATGAAGATATAGATGCTTGTCTCAAAGAAGCTAAAAGAATTCCTACAAATATTCGTGTTTATCACAGAGTTAAAAAGATTTTAGAAGAGTGTGAATCAATTTAATTGCGGTTAAAACACACAAAGTTTATATACTCAATCTTTATACAGTTATATAACCAAAGCTGATAAAAGAAGATTTGATATAGGTTGAAAAAAACTATGAAAATTAAATATAACTATTTTAAAAAACTTAACCTAAATTTATTGTATAGGTTTACGGTATAAAGTGATATCATTTCAACATATAAAAATTAGCAATATTACTTGAAGCACAGTTATGATCTGCTGCCTCAATCCGGCTTGCGACAATCCTACCTGTAACGATAGCGCCAATCTTTGTCCAAATTGTCAAGCGCCATTAGTTATACTTAGAAACCGTTATCGACCTATCAAATCATTAAGTAGTGGTGGATTCGGTAAAACCTATCTGGCTGAAGATGTAGATAAATTAAATGAATATTGCGTAATCAAACAATTTGCACCACAAGTACAAGGAACAAAAGGATTTGAGGGTGCAAAGAAATTATTTGAATTAGAAGCAAGAAGACTGCAGCAGCTAGGAGAATATCCACAAATTCCCAGGTTATTGGCTTATTTTGAAGAAAATAATCGTTTGTATTTACTCCAACAATTTATTGATGGAGAAAACCTATCTCAGGAATTAGAACAGCAGGGAGTTTTTGACGAAGAAAAAATATTGCATTTGTTGTTTGAGATATTAGAAATCCTTCAAGTTGTTCATCAACAGAAAGTTATTCATCGAGATATCAAACCAGAAAATATTATTCGTCGTTCCAGTGATAGCAAATTAGTCTTAATCGATTTTGGAGCTTCCAAGCAGTGGAGCGAGACTATAATGTCTGCTCAGGGAACAATGATAGGTTCTTTTGGATATGTTCCGATAGAGCAAATACAAGACGGAAAAGCTTATCCATCCAGCGATTTATATAGTTTGGGTGCGACTTGTTTTCATTTACTCAGCGGAATTCGTCCCTGGGAGCTTTGGTACAGAAAAGGTTATAGCTGGGTTGATAATTGGCGAAACGCTCTAGCGTCGTCCTCCGGACGAGAACACTTAAAACAACCAATTAGTCAGGAATTAGGAAAAATACTAGATGGATTGCTTCAGGAAGACTATGGGAAGCGCTATCAATCAGTAGAGGAAGTATTAGAGGATTTGAATTCATCATCATTAGCTTCCGAGATAAGCGAACAACATTTCGTGAAAACTCAAACATATTTTTCATCATCTGAAATTCCTCAAACCATAATCAAACCTCGCGAAACCAAACGCAATTTTTCAGATAAAGTATCTGCATTTTTATCTAAAATGCCAATCAGAAAAATCCACTTTAAAGAACTACTATTAATAGTTGGTGGTGTTTTACTTGCAGGTGTTGGGGGATACGGAATGCGAAATATGATATTCACTAACCCACAGGTAAAAGAAAACCAGCAAAATATCGATTATCAAAAATTAGCATTAGCTAAAACTCTGAGAGGAGGTCAAGGAAAAAATTGTTACGTGTATACAGTTGCTATTAGTCCTGATGGGAAAACTTTAGTTAATGGTAGCGACGATAAAACAATTAAATTTTGGGATTTCCAAACTAAGGAATTGCTTGATACTATTCAACAAAATAACCAGATTCGTTCTATTGCTATTAGTCCCGACGGTCAGACTTTAGTTAGTGGAAGTAAAAATGGTACAGTCAAAGTCTGGGATTTTAAAACTAGAAAAGCGACAAAAAATTTTCAAGGACACACAAAAACAATTCGTTCCATGATTATCAGTAGTGACGGAAAGACGCTGATTACTGGTAGTCGCGATAAAACAATCAAAATATGGAATTTGCAAACAGGAGAATTAAAGCAAGAATTTACTAATCATAAATCATCAATTCTTTCTCTTGCTTTAAGCCCTGATGAGAAGACTTTAATTAGCGGTAGTTTTAATGGAAGAATCAAAATTTACAATCTAGAAACAGGACAAGTGGAAAATCAATTTTTTAAGTATAATCAATGGGTTACTTCTTTAGCTTTAACGCAAGATGGAAAAAAATTAATTAGTGGTAGTGCTGATAAAAGTGGTGACGGTTCAATTCAAATTTGGAATCTGGAAACATTAGATTCATCTAAAGAACCTATTATCATCAACCATGAATCTTCTATTTATTCTCTGACCATAACTCAAGATGATAAAAATTTAATCACTGGAAGTAGTGACGGTTCAATTAAGATTGTCAACCTACAAACAAGAGAAATAGAAAAGGAACTTCAGCAACATAAGCGTCCAATAAATTCATTAGTGATTAGCCCTAATGGTAAATCTTTGATAAGTGGAAATGGATACTGTAGAGTTAATATTTGGCAAATTTAGCAATTGGAATTTAGCTTTAAAAAAGTCTGAAGAGGTACAGAAAACACTATAAATATATTATTTATTGAGGTATTGATTAATGAATGTAAAGCTAAAGTTTTCAGATTTAAAAAGTATCAAATACTTAATATCTTTTATATATTTACTTCTAGTCTCAAGTTTAGGCGTTTTTCCTCTACAAAAAGCTTTAGCACAGCCAACATCACAACCTTCTATCGAAGCAGAGGAAACCTCACTACCAGATACAGAACCAGAACCACAACCTTCCATCGAAGCAGAGGAAGAACCAGAACCACAACCTTCCATTGAAGCAGAGGAAACCTCATTACCAGATACAGAACCAGAACCACAACCTACCATCGAAGAAGAAGAACCAACTTCATTACCTAATACAGCACCTACAACAACTCCAACCCCACCGTTAATTGAAGAACCAACCGTACAACCCGAACAAACAGCACCAACCCTAGAACCCGAAACTATTCAACAACCAATTCAAGAACAAGCACCAATTCCACAACCCGAACCAGTTATAAAACAACCAATTCAACAAGCACCAATCCTAGTAGAACCCGAACCAATTCCACAACCGATTCCACAACCGATTCCACAACCAGAAACTATTCAACAACCAATTCAACAAGCACCAATCCTAGTAGAACCCGAACCAATTCCACAACC
>ERZ1740052.603-NODE-603-length-12225-cov-4.221282_pt1 | contig 12225 bp, 9 predicted proteins | sample MGYA00581750_ERZ1740052 | MGnify/ENA primary metagenome ERZ1740052 (study PRJEB43018, sample SAMN04849743) | marine metagenome | isolation source: floating plastic debris | place: Pacific Ocean | collected 2008-08-30 | study: EMG produced TPA metagenomics assembly... | reverse complement strand
GGGGCCGAGTAAAATTGTTGATCTGTTGCGATTTGATGAGAATGGCAAATACGCAGAGCACTGGGATATTCGTCAACCGCTCTCGAATGGGACTGCCTCTGGTCGCCGCGAAACCGACGCTGCTAGCGTCTTTCTCGACAATCCCGTCACCTATTCAGAACAAATTGAGGAAGCAAACAAGCAAATCGCAGGAACTTTTTTAAATCTTGCTTTTAATGAAGGCAATTTAAACGCGGCGCTAGAGGAGTATGTTGATGAAAATTATATTCAGCATAATCCACTGATTGCTGATGGCATTGAACCTATCAGACAGGCTTCTGAAAGCGGCAATATACCAACATTGTGTTATGACATACAACATATTTTTGCCCAAAACGATTTAGTGGTTGTACATTCAAAAGTTACTAGCTCAGGCGGTGTCTCTGCCGTTGTCGATCTGCTGCGTATTCGAGATGGCAAGCTGGTTGAACATTGGGATGTTGTGCAACCAGTACTGCCAGACAGTGAAATGCCGCATGATAATGGCATGTTCTAACGCCTCTATATATCAATAGTCCGGACAAAAAGGCGAGAGAAATAGACAGAAAAGCTATTCAGGACTAAGGCTTTGTTAATCCAAAAGTTTTTGGCAGTGGGTATAAAACTGTGTGCCCGCCTCTGTGAGCTGTAGCTTCCGGGGTGAGCGGGGTAAGAGCGGCACGTCCAGGTATTTCTCTAACGCTGCGATTTGCTTGCTAATAGTTGGCTGCGTCGTTTGCATTTCTTTGGCAACCGCTGAAAAGCTGCCAGTTCCTACCGTGCGGACAAAGCTTTTGATGACATAAGGAGAATTTCCTCATAACGATGACTAACACTATCACTGACATAAAACGACCGGTTAATGTGCATAAGACCTACCATGCCCACGTGTACTTCGACTCAGACACCAAAGAGATTGCCCGTGGTGTCTGTGACAAAATAGCGCAACAGTTTGACTTAAAAATAGGCCGATTTCATGAAAGGTTGGTGGGCCCCCATCCAAGGTGGAGTTGCCAAGTAACCTTTCGTGCAAAGCACTTTGATGAGTTTATTCCATGGCTGGATGCCAATCGGGAAGGTCTCACCATTTTCATCCATGGCCTCACTGGTGATTACCTGAAAGACCATACTGACTATGCTTATTGGTTAGAGCAAAGTGTAGAACTGAATTTAGAAATGTTTCAGCCTAACCGTATCAGACGTTTTGCTCAAAATCTCAACATCATTTAGGTGAGCGGTATATGCCGGTGGGTATTGCTATTTTGCGAATGCTCGACGCCTTGCCCTTATTTGGAGATGCACATTCAAGCGCCATTACAGGGGAACAACCTTAAAAATGTCAGCACTCTTAAAAGATAGCTTAACTTTAGCGGTCGGCAACGCATGATTAATTTCTGTTGGCATACTCTTTTGTATCGCTTTAAGTAAATCGTCAGACATCGCCTTGTCAGCAATGTTATCCATCGGTTCAATGGCAATCACCTGCCCGTCTAAGGCCATCGTGACAGTGTACTCAATCGGAGAGGTAAATATTGTGTCCTCTATCCACTCGCCACCATAAATGATGTCTGACATCGTATCTGCCAAGAGCTGGGCCAGGATACTTTTTTCGGCCATACTGTCTTTAGGGTTGCCAGATTGAACTGTAATCTCGTTTTCTGGTAGTGGTTGTTGAAACTCTGAAAAACTGGTGGGGTAAGAAGCTTGCCAATCAAGTATTTCTACTTCTTGTTGATTCTGGTCGATAACAACTTTTAAGTCTACAAAGGCGTGATTTGTTGCAATCGATGTGCTGCGAGTTGTCATTTCAAAGTGTCTCGATTCAGTAGGCGGCTCCGGGAAAAGCGCAGCTAGCTGCGCTTGAGCTTTGGCTTGCCAAGCGTTTGCGAATGGTTCGAGGGTTGCTTGAGAATTAACATCATAAGCCCAGGCATCAATGATATTCCCCTGGTCAGTGGCAAACACCCTGAAGATGACCGTATTTTCTGCTGGAGGCACCTCATAAAATGGCGCTTCTAAGGTTTCTGCAATCTGTTCCTTTACTTTTTGACTCACCGTTTGCCAGGTTTTAGGAGCCGAGATCATTTCAATATCACTGTATCGAGAGACGACACTGTTAGATACCCAGGACAATGTACCCCTGTTGATGAAGTCTGTTCTATTGTTCTCGTAAACTTTCCTGCCAGCTGCGGAGATGTCTTGCCCAAGTACTTCTAAAATTTTGCCATCATTAAGGTTTTCTGGCTTACTCTCTCTGCCCGTAATTAGCGCGCAGGCGTAGACTTGATTGCGACGATGAGTACCCGGAGGGCCATAGAAATATGCCGTAGCGACTTCATCCTCAAACCAAGGCCTTTCAATTAAAAATGAATGAAGAGCATCAATTAATGTGTGATGATAGCAATTAGCCCGATCCAGATTTGTTGTATTTAGGGAAATACCTTCGGATAGGAGTCGTTGAGATTGCGTTTCAGCGACGCCTAAAGAAGCAACTTTGTCTAGAACAGTATAGGTCTCTGTACTAAATACGACAGCGCCGTCTGCTTCTACCTCAATTGACGGCGTAAAGTCATTCCAATTTCGCTTGGAAAAGTCATAGATGAGTTGATTGACAGACAAATCTGCCTTTAATAGAAACTCATCCAGATTATTGTTTTCGAGCACATTTTCCGGCAAGGCACGTTCTGTTCTATCTAGTCTTAGGCTAATGGCGCTAAGGGTTCGTTTTCTCAAGGGGAGTTCCCAGTTTTTTGTTTGAAAGCCTTGGGTCAGTAGGGTTCTGGCCAGTGCATTATTAAACTCGGGCTTACCGAGATTGGCCTCTGGCTCATAGGCGGCGATCGCCGCTGGAAAGTTACCGAGTGTCTCGTGCAGTCTTCCTTCAGCCAGTACAATGTCGCTATTTTGCGGGCTAAAGCGAGCCGCTCGTTGGTAGCTCTCTAGCGCCTTGTCCCAGATGCCCTGGCGCTCTTGCCGTTGCCCCAAATTATAGTAAACGTTGCCTACCGTTGGTAAATTAAACAAGAGACCTGCCGATGCGGCCAGCATGACGGTAGAACCAGCAAAGGTGACTTCTGAGTGATATTGTTCAGGAATATTGAACCCTTTCAATATGTTCTGCACTTTCTTTTTGCCATCTTCTGTAATCGCACCGCTGGCGACAATGGCAAGCCCTGCTCCTTGGCCAATGGTGCTAATGGTGCCAAATAGGTCAAAGCCTTCTTTAGAATAGGCTGTGGCGGGCTGGCTCATTAAGCCGGCTGAGAGCACCAGGCAAGAGACGTTTCCTAAGTTCCAGAGCCAGTCCCATCTCGCCCATCCTGGGACACCTGCCGCGTCGGCTTCAGCTTTGTCTTCGGCATTGTCTGCCACCATTTCGGCATTTTCTATGGTGATAGTGCTCAGCCACCACCACCATTTGTCTGCGGGTGGGTTCGTGGTGTCTCGGCAAGTGGGCAGATGGTGCATTTTTATAGCTTGCGATCGCAGTCGCTCATCCAAATGCACCACCTTGGAGACAGCCTCTGCGCCCATTTGCGGACTCATCCACTGCTCTACCGCATCGCGTGCTAGCATCACCGCAATCGTTTCTTCAACCGAGGGGAATTCTTTATTCTCAAACGCATTGAGATGCTTGAGATAATGACTGAGCGGTGATTGCGCTTGTGATGCGGAAGCGTTCGGGAGAGCTGTCATGTCATGCATGAGTAAGGGCTGGCAGGAAAAGGCATTCCCAGCATGCCCAAATCAAGAATTCTTAAATCAATTTTTCCTAGATTATACGGCGCACGGGACTCATGGCGTACTCGTAGGCAGCTATTTCTTACCGTAATATTCATGGCAGAGAGAAGGTAAACATCGCTGCTGCTAAAAAGGCAGCCGTTCACGTCGGTCTGCTGCAATATTCGTCTGGAGAGGCGCACTGCCTCTTTGAAGGCGAGCATACGCTAACCATCTCTAAAAGCTTAAGAATCCGGTCGCTACGAACCATTTACAAATCTTGATGCTGCTGTGCTTTAAGCCATGACACTACGCATTCAACACTGGATCGCTGGTCTACTCGGAATTTCTGGCATTGCACTGTTTACGTTGGTGCCGGGTGGCCCGATTGAAACTCGCAGCTTTGCCCACATCAACTCGATTACTTTAGGCGCATTCAATACGTTCCTGACGAGGTTGGTAATGGGTAGTCTGCTCCTGGTTTACTTTGTTTTGCGCGCTCATCGCTGGGCAATGATGGGGGCAGCCCTCAGCGGATTGTCTTTTTTAGCGGTGTACGGCTTGGACTTGGTCAAAATCTTTCCAGTCTCACCCGATGCCATGCCACCTGCTTTGTTTGCCGTTGAAGTGCTGGGCACTATTCTCTCTTTCCCCCTGATTGCGCTCTCGGTGAAAGCCTTGCAAGCACAGGGGCAAGATCAGTTTGTGACGGTGCCTGCGATCGCTGCTGCTGACAACTCTACGGTTCAAACGCCGCAAATTCTAATGGTGATTGCTTTGACCGTAGTTGCTTTGGGCATTATTGCCTTTGCTACAAAGTCGGCAATGGGCCTGTAGCCATCTGCACTATAGCGTTTGACACTTGGCTGAGGCACAGCTTATCGGCTGAAAGCCTTATGCTGCCGCAGACCAAGTGACTCGCGGTCCCCGTAGGCTTTGCCTTCTCGCAGAGTATGCATCCGGGAACCGCTATAAGTGCTTCTGTTCTCAGCGCCATAAAACAACATCGCTATTTGTAGACAATTCCTTGAGTGATAGGGATTTGCGAGGCGTGGATTACCTGTGAGCGTTTAGCTATATGGTCGGCGCTGGCAAGATGAAAGAGTGCTTGTGATCGCGCAAAAAAATGAAGCAATCTTTAGTCGATAAGTCCTTTTTGAAACAGTGACTTACAATTTTCAGTAGATAACCTAGTCATTAACTGAGCCATCGGCTTAACCGCTCTCGATAAGAGGTCTACAGAGATAAAACATCTCGTCAGAAAGCTTTCACAATCAGTTTGTCGCCTTCAAGTAGCTACAACAATGATAGGAGATACCAACTATGACATCAGACATCACAGCGGTTTCAACATCTTTCCAGCCTTGGACAGCTCGATATGCCAAGCTGGTTGCAGTTTTTCTGGCTTATGGCGCTACGGTGCATATCGGTAACATCGCCGGACTTTCAGGAACGCCCTGGCTGGCGACGCCATTGCTCTGGCGCTGTATGGACATCGCGCTCTTAGTCTTTGACTTAGTCGCCGCAGTTAGCCTATGGAAGGGACTTGGCTGGTCTATATGGTTTGTCTTCGGTGGCATTATTCTGTTGCAGTTTTTGCCTTATACTTTGTTGCGATCTTATTTCATCCTCAAACCCGAAGACGCTCAAACCTTAAATGGACTGCTCGGAACCGAAACTATTCTTTTAGCGGTCTTCTTAGTTTTGCTGTGGGCAAGAAAGTAAAGATTGGGCTCTACGGAAACCGTAAAATGCAATAGAACCGGAAGTCAAGGAAGTGCAGGTTATGCTGGTTGCTCTTGCTTTACACTAACATTCAGCTTTAATCCCAACTCGTTAAGCAACATCAAAAGCGTGGGCAAAGCTGGCATTTGTGATTGCTCCAATAGGTGGTAGCACTTTTCCCAATCAGCATTGATTTTCTGATCGGTATCAATTGAGCTTCTACGAGCCTCTGCAACATTTTTGAGAGCTAGCGCAACTTCTTCTGGACTACCATTTTCAAATACGGCATCTAAATAAACAGCCGCTTCTTCCTTGTCTTTGAGCGATTCGATTAGATACGAGTGATAGCTTTTAGATGTTGTCATTTTTTTGACTTTTGAAAGGCCATCCAATACTGCTGTGACTTAAGGATATCCTTATTTTGCGTCTTTTTGTCTCCACCACATAACAATAGGACGATTTGCTGACCTGCGCGAGCGAAATAAACTCTATATCCTGGACCGTAGTTAATTCTAAGCTCTAAAACCCCTTTGCCGACAGACTTGAAATCACCCATATTGCCCAACTCAAGCCTGTCTAAGCTCTGCTTGATTTTGGCTCTTGCCCGCCGATCTCGCAAGCCTTCTAACCATTGCACAAACGGACAGCTCCCATCTGGCAGCAAGTACAAGCTAATTTCCTGAGGGGGCATATCCATAGCTTTTTGCCCTGAATAAAGGGCGATTTACTAAAATATTGTCATAGCACCACTTAATTTACATCAAATGGTGTAAACTTTGATCAATGTAATCCATTGCTTGAATAAATGCAATTTGATCGCGTACGTCAGTGGAGTGGGTCTGCTAAAGCCCTGACTGAAGAAATTCACTATCAGATCGGTCTATTGAATATTTCGGTAGAACCGCCTGCACTGCGGACGATTCGGCTTTGGCGCTCGAAAAAATTACTTTCTCAGCCCAAGGGTAAGAAGTTTGAGTTTCGCCAAATTTTGGAAGGACTCGCAACGTCGCTGCTGTTGAAAAGGGGTTGGACTTTATCAGCTATTGGGGAGGTCCTGACCAATTTCCTTGATAGTGATATTGAGAGGCAAATTCTGGCTGAATCGGAAAATAGAGATCCTAATTGGTCGGCTGCGATCGCACAAAATCAGTTTTTTGCAGCCAATCCACGCAAAATGACAGACATTGCAGAAGATGCCGTCGTTCTCCTGGCCCAAGGTGTTTTAAAGCAATACACACGCGTCCTCACACAAGAAATTGTCCGACAAGATGACAGCATGCCCTCTGAACTCTATCGGGCAATGTGTAAGCTAGGTCGCCTATACATTGAGCAAGGATTACCCGATAAAGTTGCCTGCGTTCATCCTGTGCTAGACCTTGCTCGACACAGCTTTGGATCAAAGGCTTGGCAGCTAAATGTCTTTAGTCAAAATGATTTTCGATTTTCGGACGTTATTCTCATTGATCCTGACTTATACGTACCCACATCGGACTGCGCTGAAATTGCTCAAGCAAATGGAGGTTGGGGAGAAGACAATGTGGTTGAATATCGTCTATATCAACAACTCAAAACATATACAGAACAACTAGGCCCTCGCAGGCAGCACCTCGGGTACACGGCACTCCGCGAACTGGCAGTTCGACACTCACTCATCACAGAAAAAGCGCTGTGGGACTACCTTGAAGCTCACCAACTACTACCCCTTCAAGAAAGGATTATTGACACTTTTTTTGATCAGATACCTGAAAGTTGGCTCATTCAGGGAAAGGCTCATCGATGTGCTCACTGCGGAACTTTGATGCACCCACATCCGAATGACCAACGCTTCAAAGCAGGACGATGCCCTATTAGGCAATGTAATAGTCGATATTCACCTAAAGTCAGTGAAGCACTAGACCCAGAGCAGCATCGCTTATTGGTTGCGAAGCCTCAGATTCTGACCTACTGGACAGGTCCAGGCATTGATGAGCTTACTATTTTCGATGCTGCGAAAAAGCAAGGACTTAAAGCCGAGCTATATCCCGAATCAGATCTGTGCGATGTATCACTTAACGACTACGAAATTGGCATTGATGCAAAATCCTACATAAGCCCGGTTTCACTAGCGCTACGGCTTAATCAAAGCATTGGTGGCTTAGGTTATTGCCAACGTCGCATCATTGCAATCAGCGATCAGCTCATTGCGGATAATCCAAGCTATTTATCCATACTGCAATCCACATTGGCCAAAAAGGGCGATCCGAAAACACTGGAAGTTTTACCCGTATCGGCTGTGCTCAGGCTCTTGAAGGAGGTTGCTTATGCGAGTTAAACCGACTTTTTGGACAGGCCCGAACCAAATCTGTTGGCTCTGCGTTTTGATGGAGTCTTTTGTGGGGAGCGAGTCTTTAGGGTATGCACCCGCATTGATGTCTGGGATGAACAGCATATTAAATGCTGCTGCGCTTAGCAAGGCTCGCCAAGCTATCTTCACTATGAGGCAAATGTCCTTAGCCTATGTTACGCAGCGTTCTGTTAATCATGCGATCGCAACCTACAACAACCATCACTACCTTAAAGGAACACAAGGCCCCTACCAAATTAACGCTCAGAATTTGACATTTGAAAGAACAGATCCCTTAGAAGATTCTCTAATTACACAAGCTAGGGAAATTCTGCGATCGCCGTTGCCCTACCGACCCAACACAACCAAGGTGGCCGAAGCAAAACAGGCCATGAGTGTTGCCCTGGGCGTAGAATCCACATCGACAAGAATCCCCATCCCACCCATCAAAGTAGACATCGCACAAAGGCATTACCATCCACTGAATCGACAGCCCCAAGGAAACATTCAAATTCCTCTCAAAGACCTCAAAGCACTCGCCATAGAGATGGATAAGCGGGAGGAAAATTATCCTGAACGACGTCCGGGCAGATGGGCTAGTCGGCTAGAGAGATTCATACTGACAGTTCCTACGGCAGAGGGACTACAGCCAACAGATACGTTGACCTTAGCAGGCATAAAACATCTGATCGGACTGCCAGGTTCAGGGAAAACAACCATCCTTATTCTGATTGCTATGTGGTTAGGGCAAAAAAACTACAAAGCAATGTTTGTTTTTCCCTCTATTGAAGTGTCCAGGCAGTACATGGACGTTTTGCAGTTTCATGCCGTTAAGGTCGGTATGTTAGTCGGGCAAAGCGACGAAACGCGCAGACGACATGCTGATAATTTGGCAGAGGCGATCGCAGCAGCACATCCAAACAGAGGATTTGCCCATACTCTGGGCGTCGCAGATATTTTCAGTCTCAACTGTGTACTCCCTGCCTTTTCTAATGCGGACACTTCAATGTGGGGGTTTGGCTATGCACCCTGCAATAGGGTTCTACAAAGTGGCCCGAAGGGAGAGCTAAAACCTTGCCTATGTCCACTTTGGACGATGTGTGGACGCAATAAATCAGTCCGTGAGCTCACGACATCCAATATTTGGGTCGGGCATATCCGCTCTATGGACACCCCCATCTCGCCTCATGCGGTTCAAGCGCAGATTCGTTACTTTGAGTTGATTGCACGAACCTTTGATGTGGTGGTGTTTGATGAAGCTGATATGGTGCAATCAAATCTAGATACCTACGGCGCTGCAACACTCAGCATTTCAGGATCAGAGAAATCCATTCACAGAGTCATTCAAGAACAAATCCACAATCGTTTTGCAGGTAAGGACAATCATCGCCTAGCAGACCCGGACGTGGCCACTTTTAGCTGGCACTTAGCAGATTTTGGCAATCACAATAGTGCGCTTGTGACTACGGTTCAAAACCTCAATGAGTCTTACGTTGGAGAAAAATATGAGAATCAATTGCTGACCGTGCTCAAAATCGTTAGCGACTTACTAAACGAGAATGGGCAGGACTCATCTAAATCTCAAGCCAGAAACCCTGTTACGGATGAGGAGAAAAGACTAAGCGTCAATCGCAGTCGGGCGCTGACTGATTTTTGGGAAACCGCAGCTTACAACGCTTTCTATAATCGTACCAGCGGTCATAGCGAGGAGTGGAGAAACCTTTCTTTTAACGCGTCTACTCTGAAGCTTTCAGAAAAAAAGCTGGAAGAGAAACGGGATAAGCTCATTCAACATTTTCAGGGATATCTAGCGGAAGGGCTCGCACAGCAAAGAGATGAAATCTCTCAAGAAATCTCTCAATGGTATCTACGACTCTGCTTTCCTGAGCGTTTACCAACGGGAAAAGAATCTGATTCCATTAAGTTACTCATCGTCGTAACCTTCGTCATTCTTGGCTATCAGCGCATCGTTCCAGGTACTCGCGCGTTAGTGGCTGAAGGGTTGATTCGAGATCCGATTATTCAATCTACAGCCTCGCGATCGCTACGCCGGATGATCCCAAGCAGTCTACTAGGCGCTCTCTCTGGCGTGAAATACACATTCTCTAAGGCACAAACAACCCGTAAAAATGCGAGAAATGTGGAAATTTCCTATGTAGCATTTGTTGGTGCACCCCGAATGCTGATGTATCGATTCCATCAACTGCTATCGGCAGACGATAACCATTGCGGGCCAGCGACGTTACTAACCTCTGCGACCTCCTTTTTAGAGGCCAGTCCCGCTTACAACGTAAATATCAAACCGAACATTCATCTTAAGCCTCGTGAGATGCAATATAATACTGAATCTAGCCGATATCAATTTTAGTGGCAGGCAGACAAAGAGTGGAGAAGCCAACCACTACGTTACAGCGGAGCCGGAGAGTATAGAGAACGCAATCTTCAAAAAATGGTTGCAGAACTGGTGAAAGGTGGAACGAGGAAAGAGGATACTCGGCAATCTGAGATTTATAAATCTATCAACAACTTTGATGTTCGAGACGGCCAAAAGCGAAAAGCAGCACTGATTGTGAATAGCTATGAACAAGCGAGAATGATTAAAACGTTCTTGAGTAGGTACTATCCAGAAACAGGCCATCGTACTAAAGCAGTTGTTCGATTTCTGAAAGAGGGAGAAAAATCCGATGACTATGTAACAACAGGACAGTGCGAATCTTTGGGTGATTATGATGGCTGCGACATCATAATTTTCCCGATGTTAGCTATCGGGCGCGGCGTTAATATCGTTTTCACCAAAGGGCCTCGCATGCTAGATGCAGCTATTGGCTCTATCTACTTTTTAACCAGGCCGCATCCGACTAGCGACGATATGCAGTTGCTGTACAGCTTGGCGGGGCGAGCGACGCAGGCATTTGATAGCAGACTGTTTGGAGAAGAAGATGTAGGTGTGATCGCCAACTCCTGGCAACAGGCCAGAAAAGACCTGTGGAAGACAGCAAACCAGCTCCTGCGCGAGCCTATTATGGCCAGTCGGCTCAGCCCTGAGCTGTTCAAAGCCTTCACCGCCAATCAAATGGTTGCCATTTTACAAACCATTGGCCGAGGTATGCGCAATGGCTGCCCAGTCGCCGTTTACTTTGTAGATGCTGCCTGGGCTATGAACTCTGCTTTAGGAAAACCGGATTCGGGCAGAGACAGCATGTTAGTGCAGATGCGCAGCATTTTAGAAGACTGTATCAACCATGCTGATCCAGTTAATCGCGCAATTTACCAAGAACTCTATGGCGCTTTTTTAGAACCCCTAAGAGAAATTTCTGGCATCAATTATCCCAAAAAGCTGCATCTGGATTCTAACGAAGTTTTAGAAGACGATGATTTCGATCCCTACTCACCCTTTATCGAACAGTAATTCATGACTGAGTACTATTTTCAGAAACGCACTATGGAGACACAAAAGACTGTACCAATGGCTTTCACTGTCTCAGAAGAGTTACTTTCAAGTAAATATTCTCCTACGTTTACGTATACACAGACAGTTACTTGGACCAAGTCAGCGTTACTGGCTTTCCACAATATACAGAGAACTGTACACAAGGGTGATGGTGCTCCAATACTAGAACTACAATACTCGTAAATCAGAGCCTACCTTGAAATTGCACTAGAGGATGTCATCAGACTTGCATCTCATACAGAGCTTTCAACAAAAAGCTTGAGGAAAGTTAAAGACGATAACTTCAGGCCTCATCCATTTGCTTACATTTCAACAGATGAATGTCAAAGTACTAAGATCCAACGTACTGAGAAGAAACTAAGTTCTGTTCTCAATCAATGGATAGTCAGACATCTACGGCCATTTGCAGAAAAATATAACGTTTCAAGCAGTATGATTGACCGCATAGAAATATTGATAGAGAGAAATGATATCTATCAAATTCGCGGCTCTAAGTCTGTAGCTTTACCGTGGTCACAAAACCCGAACACGGGCACAACTCAACCACAGAACAAAAACGGGGCTCCCGACAAAAGCGCTTACCGGGCGCTTGTTGAGCACAGTGCTCGGCTTATTGCAGGCCGTGAAATATTCAGTGGGTTGGGTCCACTCAGACGAGTTGTTTTAGGATATAGCTCGTTGGGTTCTAACGCTGCTGAACTTATGACAGAACCGATTTCTATTGGGGAAGATGATCGGTTTAGCTTGGTGATAACTTTAAGCGTTGAAACGGTTCCTGCATTGTCTCAACCCTTGCTAAAAATTGATGTCTCTAAACGACGTTGGATAAACGTACTGAAGGCATCTAAATTTAGAAGTGATAACATTACAGGCTACATGTTTTCTAAAGATATTTCTGATCGAGTCTTCAGCTTTAGGCTTTCATGTCAAAATAAGAAAATAGCAGAGAAGGAACATCTATGGGAATGGAGACCTAACGATAGCTTCT
>ERZ1740052.602-NODE-602-length-12227-cov-12.777933_pt1 | contig 12227 bp, 7 predicted proteins | sample MGYA00581750_ERZ1740052 | MGnify/ENA primary metagenome ERZ1740052 (study PRJEB43018, sample SAMN04849743) | marine metagenome | isolation source: floating plastic debris | place: Pacific Ocean | collected 2008-08-30 | study: EMG produced TPA metagenomics assembly... | reverse complement strand
ATTTTTACGTATTTATGGGGGGGGGTAGCAGGTATAGTTTAATGCTATAAGCATTAAGTCTCCCTCAGTTCCTCTGATTCATAGAAGCATTACCACTATCGGATTGGAGAAACCGGCTTTCTGCTTACTAGTGCGTATAAAATTACTATTTAACTATAGAAAGTAGTCTTAGACAGTTTCAACAACGATTCCCGATGGAAACTTCTTTAAGTGGTAATTCCGATGAATATGAAAATACCTGCTTCAACTGAAAATAATTCCTTACAAGAAAAACTCCAAAATCAATCTTTTGCTGATTTCACTTCTTTAGAAAAAATTATCGACCACAATCCTTTGGTAGTTAATCCTTCTACCCCGCTTTCAGAAGTTATTCACCTGATGAGCCAAAGGTGGGGTAGTAGTTGCCAAATTTCAAATTCCGAAGGCAATAATAATATACTAAGTTCATCTTCTGCTAGTTGCGTCTTAGTAGGCTTGGAAAATCAACTGCAAGGCATTTTCACCGAACGAGATTTAGTAAAGTTAATTTCTGATGGTGTAGAATTCGAAGGTTTAACAGTAGCAGAAGTAATGACTTAGCAGGTTATTACGTTGAAACAGAATGATTTTGTAAATATTTTTACAACTATTCAATTAATACGTCAGCACCGAATTCGCCATTTACCAGTTGTCGATGAAAACAATTCTCTTGTGGGATTGGTAACAACAACGAAATTACGGCAGATAGTCCAACCTAGTGATTTATTGAGATTTCGGCAAGTTGGCGAAGTGATGAACGAAGAAATTGTTCATGCACCTCCAACAGCATCGATACATCACTTAACTCGGTTAATGACTCAACACAGAATTAGCTGTGTTGCGATTGTAGAAGAATTGAGCGATAGAACTAGTGAAAACAATAGAAAAATAGTTGAGGTTACACAGGAAGCAACACCAAAGAATTCCCCCCCTCTTTCCCCTATTGGTATTGTCACCGAGCGGGATATAGTTCAATTTCAGAAATTGGGGATGAGTTTTGCAACTCCGGCTCAGTCGGTTATGAGTACCCCTTTGATTCTAGTTAATCCGTCGGATTCTTTATTTAAAGTAAACCAGTTAATGCGCTCTCATCACCTACGACGATTGGTAGTAGCTGGTAATGAAGGTGAATTACAAGGAATTATTACTCAAAGTCAGATTTTAAATATGTTAGATCCCGTCGAAATGTGCGGGGTAATTGAACTTTTACAGAATAAAGTCAACCAGCTACAGGCAGAAAAATTTGAATTATTGCAGCGTCAAACCATAGAAATGCAGCACAGAGCGGAAACTGCCAGTAGAAATTATCAAGAGGCACAAGCGCGATATGATTATGTAAATACAGAAAAAAAACAGTTAGAGCAGCAATTTTACCACGCTCAACGTTTAGAAAGTATTGCAACTTTAGCTAGCGGTGTTGCTCACGACCTCAACAACATTTTTACGCCGATTTTAGCAACTGCTCAACTATTACCTTTAAAATTACCCGATGCTGACGATGAAACTAAATATTTGATTGATTTGCTACAAAACAGCGTGCAACGGGGTACAGGTTTAGTTAAGCAAATTTTATCCTTCTCGCGAGGAGTTGAAAATAAGTTTGTTGTTTTACAGTTAAGACACGTATTAAGAGAAATTCACCAGGTTATTCAAGAAACTTTCCCCAAATCAATTGAAATTCAAACTGATTTTGAGAAAGAACTCTGGACAATTTACGGAGATGCAACCCAAGTACATCAGATTCTAATGAATCTTTGTATAAATGCTAGAGATGCAATGCCAGATGGTGGTACGTTAAAAATCTCCGCCGAAAATCTAGCAATTGATGAAACCTATGCTCAAATGGAGAATGATGTCGAACCGGGAAATTACATTGTAATTACAGTTTCCGATACAGGTATTGGTATTCCCCCAGAAACATTAGAGCATATTTTTGAACCATTTTTTACTACAAAAGAACAAGGAAAAGGCACGGGGTTAGGTCTTTCTACTGTAATAGGTATTGTTAGAAATTATGGTGGTTTTGTAAATGTTTATAGCGATGAAGAAGGAACTTGTTTCAAAGTTTATTTAAAAGCATCGCAAGCAATTGAAATATCTCAAGAAAATTCTTCTCAAATACCAAGAGGTAATGGAGAAACTATTTTAGTTGTTGATGATGAAGCGGTAATTCGTGACGTTACCAAAATATGTTTAGAAAAGCATGGTTATAAAGTATTAACAGCTACCGATGGAATTGATGCACTTGCTGTATACGCCCAAAATGTTAAGAAAGTTCAGCTTATTTTAATAGACATGATGATGCCATTGATGGATGGTACGAAAGCGATTAAAACTTTAAAGAAACTTAATCCAAAAGCAAAAATTGTTATGATGAGCGGTTCTACATCGGGTAATCAGGAGGTTTTAGAAAATATTCCGATTGAAGCGTTTTTACACAAACCTTATACCGCAGAAGAAATGTTGACTAAAGTGAGTAATATTTTGAATAAATTTGGGGAGTAGGGGATAGGGAATTGGGAGCATCCCAAATTCGCAAAAAGCCCACAGGCTAGAAGCCTGGGGCTAATATTACAAAGCCTACCTTCGTAGGCTAAGAAATCTTTTAGCCTACGAAGGTAGGCTTTGTTTGTATAGCCGCACCCTTACAGGGTGTCGGATAAAATATTTGTTCAAAATTGGGATGCTCCCTAGGGAATGGGGCATTGGGTATAGTAAATATAGCAACTACTAACTACAAATTGCTTCTTCAGTCCCTCTTTTTTCTTTTTTCTCTTTTCCTATTATCTGTTCCCTGTGAATTAAATTAATAAAAAAAATAAGTGCAAAGAACATATTGCTAGAAGCGCGATTAATCCCCGCCAAGGCATTTAAAAAAAATATTCTTTGCACTTATAATAATGGAAGGAACTTGCAAAAGCAGTATACACAAGCTAAGTTCAGCCCTGATAGTAATTTAAGAAACTAGGAGATTATTGCTCTTTTACTTACACTCTATATGTGAACTTATAAAAAATATAATTGACATAAGAGCATAAAGTATTTTCTTTAACTAGTATCGCCAATAATAACAAGATTAACTTATTATTAATAGATATAACAGCTTTTCAAGAGCAAAATAGAAGTTTCTCAATTACTACAAATAGAAACTACTCCATAAATATGAGGAAGTTGTGAGGAAAATCAAATTTATAAAAAGTGATTTTTTCTAAATTACTATTTAGATAATGGTGAAATAAAAAAATATGAAAAGCCTAGAAGCATTAACAGCAGAAATTGATAGTATCAAAGACTTACAATCTGTTGTCAAAACCATGAAAGCATTGGCAATGGTAAGCATTCGCCAATATGAGACAGCAGTAAAAGCCCTCGCAGACTATAACCGTACCGTAGAAATGGGGTTGCAAATTTTGCTTCGCCATCGCTACTTCAGCGAACAAGGTGTTATGCTCCCACCCCGTATCACGAATCATAATAAAGTTCAAACCTTGGCTGTAATTATATTTGGTTCAGACCACGGTTTATGCGGTCAATTTAACGAACAAATTGCATCCTACGCAATAGAACAAATTAACCAAAAACCAGAAAAACCAGAAAATATTATCATCTCAACAGTTGGCGATCGCCTAATTCCTTATTTAGAAGCAGCCAAAAAACCAATATCCGCGCAATTTTCCTTACCCAACTCTGTGACGGTGATAACACCAGCAGTGCAGTCTATACTATTAATGATTGAAAATTGGCAACTATCAAAAGTTGACCAAATAATTCTTTTTTACAACCAATCCTTATCTAGCGCATCATACCGTCCTCAAAGCGTGCAGCTTCTACCAATGAATGCTCAATGGTTGCAGCGCTTAGAAAAACAAGCATGGCATGGAGAAGGATTACCAAGCTTTACAATGAATTGGGATGATTTATTTTCAGCAATAATTCGTCAATATCTCTTCGTTTATTTATATCGAGCATTTGCAGAATCATTAGCCAGCGAAAACGCTAGCCGTCTTTCCTCCATGCAAGCCGCACAAAAGAACATAGAAGAGCGCTTAACAGAACTAAACTCGCAACATCGTCATCAACGACAAAGTTCCATCACTTCGGAACTTCTTGATATTGTCTCTGGGTTTGAAGCATTAAATTCAAGAGAGTGAGAAGGGGAAGAGAGGGTAGAGGGGGAAGAGGGGGTAGAAAAATTAATAACTCCTAATTCCTAACTCATCACTCCTAACTTTTTACCAATCCCCAATACTCACAACTTCCTCAAATTAATTACCTAGCTTAGAAATATAAATAAAATAATTGCGTTGAAGTTGGGAGGGGTTTTATGAAAACAATACGATATCCTAAATTACTCATTTATGTATTTGCTTTCGCATTATCTTTACAACTTTTAACAGGTTGTAGCTCTTTTGTTCGACCTTCACAAAAGTTGTTCTTATCTTCGACTTCGACTTTTGATACAACACCAGAAATATCACAAATTCATCAGAAGTTTTCAGAAAATGTAGTTCCAAATGAATGTCCGCAATGGTTCTATGAAAATTACAATGATATAATCTACAATCTTGAAACAGTAGAAACAATTAAAGGACAAGTTTTGAGTGTAGACACTGTTGGTAATGGTGTAAGTCTACAGGTCAAAACAGATAAAGAAACCATTCCCGTTCATTTAGCACCAACTTGGTATATGGAAAACCAAGACATGGAAATCAAACCAAACGATACCGTTGAAATTAAAGGTTCTAGAATCAACTTTAATGGAGAAACTGCTATTCTTGCTGGTCAAGTAATTAAAGAAGATACTACATTTAATTTACGCGATGAAAATGGTTTTTCTCTGTGGGGTGATAGAAAAAATGAGGAATTTGATTGGTTTTTAGATATTTTCCCTTACATATGTAGTGCAGAGTAAAGAAAATACAATTCCCTAAATCCTCATAACTTCCTCAAATTGTTTGCCTAAATTATCTAAAGAAAGAATATCAAACAATTAGGAGGACACAACAATGCTATTTCGCCAATTATTTGATGCCCAAACTTCAACTTATACCTACTTAATAGCCGACGAATCAACCAAAGAAGCGGTATTAGTTGACCCGGTAATAGAACAGGTTGACCGAGACTATAAACTAATTAAAGAACTTGGTTTAAATCTGTATTACTGCATAGAAACCCATATCCATGCAGACCATATCACAGCTACCTATAAACTACGTAAACTTACAGGTTGTTTGGGTGTAGTTCCTGCAAAAGCAAAAGTTAATTGTGCGGATATCAGAATTGAAGAAGGTGATAATTTAGGAGTTGGAGGGGTAAACATCGAAGTTATCTCAACTCCCGGTCATACAAGCTGCCATATGGCATATTTAGTTGGTGAAGATAGAGTATTAACTGGAGATGCGCTATTTATTCGCGGTTGCGGTCGTACTGATTTTCAAAACGGTGATGCAGGTACTCTATACGACTCAGTAACGCAAAAATTATTTACCCTACCTGATGAAACATTAGTCTATCCAGCCCACGACTACAGAGGAAATACCGTTTCCACCATTGGTGAAGAAAAACAATTCAATTCTCGATTTGCAAGACGTACCCGCGAAGAATTTATCGAACTAATGAATAATTTAGACCTTCCCAATCCGAAAAAGATGATGGAAGCAGTTCCAGCTAATGAGATGTGCGGAAAAGTTGCAGCGTGAGGGGAAGGATAGGGAGAGCGGGAGACAAGGAGACAAGGAGACAAGGAGAAGAATTATTTATTCCTAGCTAATAACTGCTCACCGATGATCCACACCCTCTGGGTGAACAACTGATGATCCACACCCTCTGGGTGAACAACTGATAACTGATAACTGTTCACTGATAACTGACATGAGTATTTATCTAAAAGAAGGATATATCATTATGACTAGTTTTGTTGAAAATAAACTGCGAGAAATTGATGCTCCTACGCTCAAAGAATTGATGGAAGAAGATAGAGCATTGTTAATTGATGTTAGGGGAAAAAACGAATTTGCAGCAGAACATATCCCTGGTGCTAAATTGATGCCTTTTTCCCATTTTCATCCTGAAAAGATATCAAATGAAGCACGTAGAAAAATTGTTTTACAGTGTAAATCTGATAATTGTTCTCCGAAAATAACTGACAAAATGTTTGCTACAGGATTCAGAGACATTATTTTCTTAAAAGGAGGTTTAGCTGCTTGGAAAAGCGCGGGATATACTACAGAAGCTAATCCAGAATCTGCAATTGATATGTTTCGTCAAGCTCAAATTACGGCAGGTTGTTTGGTAATTATAGGAATCATTTTAGGTGGTTTTATATCTCCGTGGTGCCTGATTATCAGTGGTTTAGTAGGTGCCCAATTAGTATTGGCTGGAGTTACGGATACTATTGCGATGGCGTTGTTACTAACAAAATTACCATTAAACCAGCCGAGAATTAAACTTGACGATATGCTGGTTTGAATGACGAAAAATCACACGAACAAAGAATAAACAGTCAAATGGTTTAGAAAGGACTTGATGATTAAAGGTAAAGAAATATTAAGACATAAAAGGTTACGCAAATCTTAAATTTGTTCTATTGTAAGGATTAGAAGTTTAAATCCTTTTTCCTTCAGCTACTATCCCTAATTGCATTATGCAACAGAACCAGCGATTTTCACTGGAACAAGCCATAGAACGCAATCCTTTAATTGTTACACCTGAGACAGCTTTAGTTAAAGTGATTGAGTTGATGAGTCAGGGGTTAGTGAAGGTTTGTCCGCTTGGTCAAAATGATTCGACAACGGATGAAGAAGGGGTATTAGCAGCGCATAGCAGTTTTGCTTTGGTAATGCAGGATTCGCAGATAGTTGGCATTTTTACCGAACGCGATATGGTACGGTTGCTTGCTGCTGGTAGGAAATTACAAGGAATGACTATCGCAGAAGTGATGAGCGGGGAAGTAGTAACGCTGAAGATGTCTGAAGTTGAAGACGTTTTTACGGTTCTGAGTTTAACTTGTGACCGAAATATTCGACATTTACCAATTGTTGACGAGCAGAATAAATTTTTGGGGATAATTACCCCCGCAGGAATGCGACGAGCGCTGCATCCTACCGAATGGCTGAGATTTCGCCGGGTAAGTGAAGTAGTGAATACTAAAGTTATTCACGCACCTGCAATATTATCGGTGCTGGACACAATCAAATTAATGGTTGAGCACCATGTTAGCTGTGTTGTAATTGTACGTGGGAATGGGTCATTGGGCATAGGGCATGGAGAATTTAATAATCAAACTATACAGCATATAAGTTCTACCCCCTCTCCCCTCTTCCCTATCGGAATCATTACCGAGCGCGATATTCTGCAATTTCAGAAATTAGAGTTGGATTTAGCAACCACACAAGCTCAAAAGGTGATGAGTACACCACTGTGGTTAGTAAATGCAGATGAATCATTGTGGTCTGTACACCAAAAAATGCAGCAGCATCATGTACGAAGGTTGGTAGTAGTTGGTGATAAGGGAGAGTTAAGAGGAATAATTACCGAAACCAGTTTATTACAAGCTTTAGACCCGACTGAGATGTATGGGGTCATAGAATTATTGCAGGAAAAAGTAGAACGTCTGGAAGTAGAAAGAAGTGCGCTATCGCAAAGTTATAGTCAGCAATCTCAACTTTATCAACAAGTACAAACAGCACTTGAAGAGCGTAAGCAAATAGAAAAAGCACTCCTCGAAGAAAGAAATTTAACATCTGCGATTTTAGATGTTGCTGGTGCTTTAATTGTTGTTCTTGATAAAGAAGGAAAAATTGTTAGCTTTAACCAAGCTTGCGAAAAAATTACAGGCTATAGCTTTGCAGAAGTTGAAAATAAACAGGTATGGAATTTAATTGTCCCAGAAGAAGTAGAAGCTACTACAAAAGTTTTTCAGCAACTAAAAAGAGGCGAATTTCCTAACCAAAACCAAAATTATTGGGTAGCTAAAGATGGAAATCGCCGTTTAATTAGCTGGTCAAATACTTGTTTAATTGATGATGATGGTTCTGTTAAATATATTATTGCGACTGGAATTGATATTACGGAAAAACATCAAGTTGAAGAAGATTTGAACCGCTTTTTCTCACTGTCTCTAGATATGCTTTGTATCGCTGGATTGGATGGTTATTTCAAACAAATTAACCCAGCTTTTGAAAAAATTTTGGGATATACAAAAGCTGAATTATTTGCACAGTCCTTTTTAAGTTTTGTTCACCCGGATGATATTGCACCAACTTTGGCGGAAATGGATAAACTTTCTCAAGGAATTAAAACAATTGCTTTTGAAAACCGCTATCGCTGTAAAGACGGTTCCTATAAGTGGTTGCAGTGGAACGCAACTCCTTACGAGCAAATGCTTTATTCAGTAGCGCGAGATATAACTGAATACAAGCAGACGGAAGAAAAAATTCACGAACAAGCTACTTTATTAGATGTTGCCACTGATGCAATTATGGTTAGGGGTTTGGACAATCAAATATTGTATTGGAATCAAGGAGCAGAGCGTTTATACGGTTTTACCTCAGCAGAAGCATTAGGCAAAAACGCTAATGAATTACTTTACCGCGAGTCTTTACAGTTAGCAGAAATTAATCAAGCATTGCTTGAAAATGATTATTGGAAAGGTGAATTACAACAGGTTAGTAAGACTGGTAATGATATTATTGTTTTTAGTACTTGGAATTTAGTACGCGACGAGCAAGGGAATCATAAATCAACGTTAATAGTTAATACCGATATTACCGATAAAAAGCAATTAGAAGCTCAATTTCTTCGCGCTCAACGTTTGGAAAGTATAGGTACTTTATCCGGTGGAATTGCTCACGATTTAAACAATATTCTTACTCCGATTTTAGCGATTTCCCAGCTTTTACCGTTAAAACTTCCCACAGTAGACGAACAAACCCAGCATTTTTTCAACATTTTAGAAACTAGTGCTAAACGGGGAGCAACCTTAGTCAAGCAAGTGCTATCTTTTGCACGAGGGGTTCAAGGGAAACGTACAAATTTACAGGTTAAACATATTATCTCAGAGATAAAGGAATTTGTTCGCAATACTTTTCCAAAATCAATTGAAATACAGGTAGGTTTACCCGATAATTTACGGTTAATTAGCGCTGACGCTACTCAAATTCATCAGGTGTTAATGAATCTTTGTGTTAACGCTCGCGATGCCATGCCACAAGGAGGTACGCTGGATATCAAAGCTGAAAATATTGATATTGATGAAAACTACATCAAAATGAATCTTGATGCAAGCATCGGAAGTTATGTATCAATTACAGTTTCAGATACGGGTACTGGTATTGAGAAAGAAACTTTAGAAAGAATTTTTGAACCGTTTTTTACTACCAAAGAGCAAGGAAAAGGTACGGGATTGGGACTTTCTACCACGATTGGTATTATTAAAAGCCACGGTGGTTTTATCAATGTTTATAGCGAAGTCGGTAAAGGGACAACGTTTAAAGTTTATTTACTAGCGGCACAAACGGTAGAAATTGAAGGAGATGAAAAAACAGAAATTCCAAAAGGAAATGGAGAATTAATCCTTGTGGTAGATGATGAAATGAGTATTAGGGAGACTACCAAAGCATCTGTGGAAAAATACAATTACCAAGCACTCACCGCAAGCGATGGAATTGAAGCAATTGCACTTTATGCTCAATACAAAAATGAAATTAGCACCATATTAATAGATATGATGATGCCAGAAATGGATGGTGTAACAACTATCCGCACTCTGCAAAGAATAAATCCTCAAGTTAAAATAATTGCCGTTAGCGGATTAGCTACGAATGATAGGGTAAGTACAGCAATTAACAGTGGTGCAAAATCATTTTTACCCAAACCCTACACTACTGAAGAATTATTAAGACAACTGCATCAAGTTCTAAATTCTTGATAGTAGCTACTGCGATTATAAATTCTACAGGTAATTATTAGAAGCTGGTCTAAATTATATAATAATTATCTATTTTAGGTGAATCAACTTTTTCCCTCACAAGAATCTCACATTTATATGCTACTAAGAACAAAGCTGAAGAAGATGGATTATTTAATTAACATCATAAAAATAATTTTGCTTGTTTTTACTTAAGGAATTTATTTCCAAATACCCAGTTGTTTATTTTATAAATAGAATCAATACTTTTAATACCAATGGACAAAAATATTTTAGACCCCCATTTACGCTACGAAGATTGGATTCTGACAGAAAACTATTTCGACCCCGAACAACTTAACTATAAAGAAACTATATTTACTATTGGTAACGGTTATCTTGGTACCCGAGGAAGTTTTGAAGAAGGATATCCTGAAGCGGTAGCTGCTACTTTAATTAATGGTGTCTACGATGATGTACCGATTTACTATAGCGAACTAGTTAACTGTCCCGATTGGCTACCTTTATACATTATTATCGATAACGAAGAATTCCGTTTAGATAAGGGAGAATTGTTTAACTACCAGCGTCAGCTAGACTTGAAGCGAGGTATCCTTAGTCGTAAAATAGGTTGGCGCAGTCCGAATGGTAAAACAATCGACCTTCATTTTGAACGTTTTGCCAGTCTTGCAGACCAAAATGTTTTGGGTTTACGCATTCAACTGACACCGATTGATTTTGATGGACAGATTCAAATTCGTGGGAGTATTGACGGTAATCCAGAAGATAAAGACGGATTCAATCCCTGGTTAATTCTCGACCAAGATTATGGTGAAGCTAGTTCTTGTTTAGAAGTTCGGACTAGAAGTTCTCATATTAAATTGGGAATGGCATTTAAATTAGCAGTATCGGGAACCAAAACCAGATTTAGAGACATAAGCGTTCCTGGTTTTCCCACAGTAGAAGCAAATTTCAATGTTGTTCGAGGAGCTACCGTTACTGTAGAAAAATTAGTTACAGTTTTTACTTCGCGAGATGTGGAAAATCCGATAAAAGCTGCTTGCGAAAAGTTGCAGAAATTACCAAGCTATGAAGATTTACGAAACCATCACAAACAAGCTTGGGAAAAGATATGGTATTACAGCGATATCGCTATAGAGGGAAGCGCTCAAGCTCAACTAGTTCTGCGGTACAATCTTTTTCAACTATTAATTAGCGCTCCTCATCACGACGACCGAGTTAGCATTCCTGCCAAGACTTTATCCGGATTCGGTTATCGCGGTCATATTTTTTGGGATACAGAGTTTTTTATACTGCCCTTTTTTGTTTTTACTCAGCCCGATATTGCTCGCAATTTACTTACCTATCGCTACCATACTTTGTCAGGTGCGCGACGCAAAGCCAAATATAATGGCTACCGGGGTGCAATGTATGCTTGGGAAAGTGCTGCGACTGGTGACGAAGTAACTCCAAGATGGGCACCGGGAAAGCATTTGTACGAAGAAGATATTCGCATTTTGTGTCGCAACCAGGAAATTCACATTAGTGCAGACATCAGTATTGCAGCTTGGTTGTACTGGCAGGTTACGAATGATGATGAATGGATGCGCGATTGTGGTGCAGAGATTATTCTTGATACTGCTTTGTTTTGGGGTAGCAGGGTTTATCTGGACGTGAAGCGCGAATGTTACTCTATCCTTGATGTAATTGGACCCGATGAGTATCACGAAAATGTAGATAACAATGCTTTTACTAATAGGGTAGTACAATGGCACCTAGAAATAGCTCTCGATGTCTACGACTGGCTGAATAAAAACTTCCCGGAAAAAGCAAGAAAATTAGAGCAAAAATTACAGTTCACAGAAAAAAGACGTTGGCGATTGCGAGATATTGCCGAAAATCTGTTTATTCCTTACAATCGCGAAACTGGACTTATCGAACAGTTTGAAGGCTTTTTTAAATTAGAGGATGTCAACCTTGACGATTACGAACCCCGTACCGATTCCATGTTATCGATTTTGGGAATCAAGGAAATCAACAAGCGGCAGATTCTCAAACAGCCAGATGTATTGATGCTACTCTACTTAATGGAAAGAACCGCCGAAACAGACTACGGTAAAGAGGTTCTGAGAAAAAACTGGGATTATTACGCACCCCGCACCGATATAACCTATGGTTCTTCTTTGGGTCCTGCAATTCACGGACTTGTTGCAGGTTCTCTAGGTAACACGAGTCAAGCTTACGAAAACTTTCGATTAGCTGCACTGGTAGATTTAGAAAATACGCGAGGTAATGCTGAAGA
>ERZ1740052.601-NODE-601-length-12236-cov-5.417453_pt1 | contig 12236 bp, 8 predicted proteins | sample MGYA00581750_ERZ1740052 | MGnify/ENA primary metagenome ERZ1740052 (study PRJEB43018, sample SAMN04849743) | marine metagenome | isolation source: floating plastic debris | place: Pacific Ocean | collected 2008-08-30 | study: EMG produced TPA metagenomics assembly... | reverse complement strand
ACAATGGCCCTTCAAGAACGGGGCCAGGCGGCTGTCTCCATGACCGGTGCCCAGGTAGGTATTGTGACGGAGGCCCGCCACAGCCATGCCCGCATTTTGAGAATTGAAACCGAGCGGGTCAAGCGCGCCCTAGAGCAAGGTCAAGTTGTGGTCGTTGCCGGGTTTCAAGGCATTAGTGATGCCCCAGATCTGGAGATCACCACCCTTGGTCGCGGCGGTTCGGACACTTCTGCTGTGGCCCTAGCCGCATCACTCCAGGCCGATACCTGTGAAATCTGCACAGACGTACCGGGTATTTTGACCACAGACCCCCGCCTGGTGCCATCGGCCCAGCTGATGACCGACATCACCTGTGATGAAATGCTGGAGCTAGCCAGCCTAGGGGCCAAGGTGCTACACCCACGGGCGGTGGAAATCGCCCGTAACTATGGCGTTACCCTGGTGGTGCGCGCTAGCTGGACCGAGGAGCCTGGAACCCGGGTAACGGCCCCTAGTCGTCTGCCTCGCACCTTGGATGGTCTGGAACTAGCCCACCCGGTGGATGCGATTGAATTTGATACTGACCAGGCCAAAGTGGCTCTGCTTGGGGTGCCAGATCGACCTGGAATTGCGGCTCAGCTGTTTGGCAAAGTTGCCGAGCAACAGCTCAACGTTGACCTGATTATTCAATCTATTAATGAGGGCAATTTTAATGACATTGCCTTTACCGTTGATAAGAACGTGCTTCCCCAGGCAACTGGCTTAGCTGCTGACCTGATACCGGTCCTTCAGGGAGCCTCTGATGGTAATGGCGATATGGAAGCGCCGGTGGCCCTGGTTAGCGATACCCAAATTGCCAAGGTCAGCATCGCTGGGGCTGGCATGATTGGTCGACCGGGGGTGGCGGCTAAGATGTTTTCCACCCTGGCCGCAGCTGGGGTAAATATTCAGATGATTGCCACCTCAGAGGTAAAAGTGAGCTGCACCATTGCGGTAGAAGATTGCGATCGCACCATCGCCGCCCTTTGCAGCGCCTTCGAACTCCATCAGTCCCCCGCCCGTTTAGAGGCCCCGGCCCTCAGCCCCGGCCCGGCCGTACGTGGTGTGGCTCTAGATCGCAACCAGGCGCGACTAGCCCTGCGTCAGGTCCCCGACCAACCTGGCATGGCAGCCAAGCTATTCCAGATCTTGGCCGATCGCGGCATTAGCGTCGACATGATCATCCAAGCCCAGCGCTGCCGCAAACGCAATGGCCTGCAAACCCGCGACATTGCCTTTACCGTGGCCCAGGCCGACGCTGACATGGCCCGCGGCGTCCTCCAGGCCCTAGCCAACGAATTTGGCAGTAGCGAAGTTATTGTGGATACGGCCATCGCCAAGGTTAGCGCGGTTGGCATTGGCATGATGACTGAACCCGGCACCGCCGCAAAAATGTTCCAGGCTCTGGCCGACAGCAACATTAACATCCAAATGATTGCCACCTCAGAAATCAAAATCAGCTGCGTCGTTGCAGAAGATAGTGGCATTGAGGCGCTCAAGGCCGTACATACCGCCTTTGGCTTAGCAGGCAGTCAAGAAATTGAAGTGCCCGCCTAGGCAGCCGTTTCAGGTCGTTCAGTATGGCAAATACACCAATGCTGCCCCACTACAAAGCGAAGCAGGTTTCGGTCAACCGCCGTCGCCACTACGAGGTGGAAGGGCAGCGGCTGCCTGGGGTGACGACTATTTTGTCAGCTACCAAACCCTGGGAAGCCAAGGAACGGCTATGGCGCTGGCGGGAGCGAGTGGGCACAGAAGAGGCCAATCGGATTACCACCAAAGCATCGCGGGCTGGGACCAAAATCCATAAGGTAATCAAGGCCTATTTGCGTCAAGAGGAATGGACTCTACCGGAAGGTACCGAAGGGTTCTGGGCCTCGATTGAGCCGGTGCTGAAGAATATTGAGGACGTGCTGCTGGTGGAAGGAGCGGTGTGGCATCCGCTCAAGTTTGCCGGTTATCCCGATGCCCTGATGGTCTATGACGGTCAGCTACTGGTGTGTGATTGGAAAACCGCACGCCGTCCTAAACAAGCAGACTGGATTGAGGATTATTTTTTGCAGGTGGCCGCCTACTGCTGGGCGGTCAACTGGGTATATCGGGACTATGACATAAAAGTAGAGCGGGCCATGGTTGCGATCGCACTCGAAGACACCCCAGCCCAACTATTTACCCTCACCCCAGATAAATTAGACCAGCATTGGGGGCAATTTCAGCAGCGGCTACGTCAGTATTATCGGCTGAAGCTACCGTAATCAGGTGTATTCGTCTTAACACTCCTTTAATTACGTGGAGAGAAAACTTTGATATACTTCAGACGAAATTGCTACGGGTAAATACGGAGTTTGTTCCCGTAGTTATCGCTTCGAAGGAGCCCTGACATGGATATTTTAATTCCATTTATTGTTACCTGGTTGATTACTACCATCGCCCTCGTCATCATTACGTTTCTACCAACGGGCGTAGAGTCTGACAGCTTTGGTAAAACCGCCATCACCGCCCTAGTCTTTGGAGTGCTCAACGGTATTGTCGGCGTCATTGCCAGCCTGCCAATTTTGGGTGGTTTGGTTTGGTTAGTAACCCTGGGGGGTCTGCTGGTCAATCTGATTTTGTTTGGTCTGTCGGCCAAGCTGGTTGAAGGGTTCCGCCTGCGTTGGGGCATCTGGAGTGCCATTATCGGCGCCTTCTTGCTGTCGGTACTCACCTCTATCCTGAACGCCATCATCTAAGGTCTGACGCAGTTTTTTAGAGCACCCTTAAAGGCTTTAATTATCTGGACAACGTATCTGGACAACAAAGATTGGTTAGAGCAACCAGTTTAGAGCAATTGTATTTGTTCGGGAGCTACCTACGACAGGCGCTCCTTTTTTATTGGCCGCCTATTTTTAGGTGCCGCAGGCGAGCGCACCTCCCCGTCAAGGGCCCATGGGAAAGCCTATGGCTGGCTAACGAGAATGTAAATGATTGGCTTGGGCAAACCTAAAAAAGTTTGTAGTTATCTATACTATGATTAAGATATTTACTGCTGGATAGTGGATTAGGCGTAGTTTTATCCACCATCCACGTTGCTTAGGCCGAAGGCCGATGATACTCGTCCCATTGAGGTGTCACCCTGCCTTCTTGACTGAGCGGTTGGCTTAGGAGATGAGAATGCATGGCTGAGCTTGAAAAGATGCGGCGGTACGATGCTGTTGCGATCGCAGATCATTACCGTTTCCGGCTTTTAACCGTAATTTGGCGAGCCCTTTCGGTAGCGCTGATGCTAGGTAGTTTTGTCACCGGACTGCTGCTAGACCGAGCCTTTGGGCGCACCGACATTAACGAAGCCAGGCGAGCGAGCCAACTTCGCCAAATATTGACCGATCTAGGCCCCACATTTATTAAGGTTGGTCAGGCACTCTCCACGCGACCTGACCTCGTCAATCCCAAGTTTTTAGACGAACTGATCAAGCTTCAAGACCAGCTACCTCCTTTTGACAACCAAGTAGCCCAGTGGATTATTGAAAAAGAGCTGGGACGAACCTCCGAAGAGGTTTATAGCTATATGTCCTCCGAGCCCGTGGCTGCCGCCAGTTTGGGACAGGTCTATAAAGCCCGTCTCTACACAGGTGAGGAAGTGGCCATCAAGGTGCAGCGCCCTGGTCTAGTGCCAATCATTAGCCGTGACCTTTATCTAATGCGCTGGGCCGCAGGGTGGATTGCACCTTGGCTTCCCCTCAACCTGGGCCACGATCTCACCCTAATTGTGGATGAGTTTGGCTCAAAACTATTTGAGGAAATTGACTATCTCAACGAAGGGCGGAATGCTGAAGCCTTTGCCGCTAACTTTGCCGACGACCCCAGGGTCAAAGTGCCCTCTATTTACTGGCGCTACACCAGCACCCGTGTGCTCACCATGGAATGGATTGACGGTCTAAAGCTCACCGATATTGAGCGAGTTAAAGCAGCTGGTTTAGACTCAGACGAGTTAGTCAGTATTGGCGTGTCCTCAGGGTTACGACAGCTACTAGAGTTTGGCTTTTTCCATGCCGACCCCCATCCAGGTAACTTGTTTGCCATGTCCGACGGAGCCATGGCCTACATCGACTTTGGCATGATGGATCAGCTCGGTCAAAATATGAAAGAAACCCTGGTAGATTCAGTGGTGCATCTGATCAATCAGGAGTATGACAAACTAGCTTACGACTTAGTCAAATTGGATTTTCTCACCACCAATGTGACTGTGCGCCCGATAGTACCTGCCCTCCAGTCGTTCTAAGACGGAGCCAATGGCGCCAGCGTAGGTGACTTTAACTTCAAAAGCATCACCGATCGGTTCTCTGAGGTGATGTACGAATACCCCTTTCGGGTGCCCGCCAAATTTGCCCTGATCATTCGCTCCCTGGTAACCCAGGAGGGGTTGGCCCTAACCCTCAATCCAGAGTTCAAGATTGTTGAGATTGCCTATCCCTACGTTGCCCGGCGTCTGCTCATGGGCGAAACTGAATCCCTACGGCGACGGCTAATCGATGTGCTGTTCAAAGACGGTCGATTCCAGTGGCAGCGGCTAGAAAATATGATCCGCATTGCCCAGGGCGATCAGGGCTTTAACCTGATTCCAACGGCGGGTTTGGGAATGCAGTTTTTAATCTCCGATGAAGGCCAATATCTGCGTCAGCAAATCTTAGCAGCCCTAACAGAAGACAACCGTCTCCACACCGAAGAAGTGGCCCGTCTATGGGCGCTAGTAAAAGACGACCTACAGCCAAATCAGATCTTTGGAGCAGCCTTAAACGCTCTAGCTGACTTCTCTAAAAATCAGGCCGCCGCCTTGGTGCCGGACGAACTGACAGCGGTTTTGTCGGGTAACGGGCAGTAGAAATGTGAGTGGTGACGACCGGATACAGCTTAGATGTTCAACGTTGGCAGCAACTGTGTCGGCGTCTAGGTGTTAGCTGCCAATCTGCCTTAGTAAAAGAGTTTCAATATATCGCTGCTGCCTATGGTGAGCCCCACCGGGCCTACCATACGGTTCAGCACATTAACGAATGTTTGCAGCTACTAGATTGGGCATCGGATTCTGCTCCGTCCTTTGCAAGCCAATATCCAGCCTTAGAGATCGCCCTGTGGTACCACGATGTGGTGTATCTGCCCCAAGGGTTTACCAATGAGCAACGCAGTGCCGACCGGGCAATTGCTTTTCTCCAGGCGAATGGAGGGACGCCAGCTCAGATTGAACTGGTCGAATCGTTGATTATGGCAACGTGTCATCTAGAGCCTAAGCCTAATGAGGGAACTGAGCTCACTCACTGGATGATAGACATTGACTTAGCGATTTTAGGTGTTAATCCCCAGCGATTTCTCCAATACAACGAACAGATACGTCAGGAATATGATTGGGTATCGCCAGCGGAATATTGCACCAGACGACAGGAAGCTCTAGCTCAGTTTTTGCGACGTCCTGTTATCTATCAGTCGGCTCTTTTTCAGGAGCGCTTTGAATCTCAAGCTCGAGAAAATTTAGAGGCCGTGACCTACAAATTTACTTCTCCATAGACGTTGTCTATATGAACCAGAACGTTGCTATAAGTAGGTTGCCCCAATTGGCTATCAGATATCGAAGCCCCCTCCCGTCCCCCAATCCTGGGGAAGGCTAAACTCAAAGCCCCCAGGATTGCGGGTTGGGGGCAAACTCTACAAAGTTAAACAGCTTTTTCATATCTTATAGAAGATTGAGTTCACCCACTTAGATGCAAAATGCTGACGTATGAAATTTCTAAGCGATCGAGGCACCCCCTAAAGCAGCAACTACAAAAGCTTCCTATTTGAAGTTTGTGAGCCTTCAAGTAGGAAGCTATGGCAATCTGCTAAATGTGTTCGTCAATTGCTATATGGCCATAAAGCCGACAGTTTATGGCTTGCAAAACCTATGCTTGCAGAAGCTTTCTGGAAATACCCAAAAGACCAAATATCGAGAGACCCAAGATAGCCGTTGGTTCAGGTACATCTTCTGTAGGGGATGCTGCTGTCAATACTCGAAGATCGTCAATGTACCTGCCACTCACCTGAAACTGATCAAAGCGAATTGTATCATTAGCCACAATCGTAAATAGATCGTTGCCCTCAGAGCGGCGATCAACACCCGTCGCATAAACCTCCGCAGCGCCGAATACAGAATCAGTAGCGACTAGAAATTCTGTATTTGCAATCACTGCAATAATATCGCTGTCGAATTGAAACGTTGCGTCACCAGCTGAACCCCCAGAGGTTGATGGATCAAAGTGAAAAATATGACTGTTATAGACACCGTCAGCCAATACGGGTGAATTTGCAGTTGCGTTATTAACTCCACGCAGCTGCTGACCAATATTGTTAGGAGAGATTAGATAATCAACAGATATGGGCGCAGAAACAGAAACACCCTGAAGTTCATCAAAACCTTGAATAAACTGGCTTTGAGTATTGCCGTTACTGAGATTTGCTCCATTGATGTCGCCCAAGGAGCCATTGCCAGATGCTCCTAAAATAGCTGCTTGAGACTGCTGAAAAGAGCCAACTAGTAGACTAAAACCAACTGCAATACTTGCTGCTTTCAGCATATTTTTGATCAGCACTGGACATATCTCCTATTTATAAATCGTCTACACATCCAAAATAGTCTCTTTAAGGCTGCATAGAATTAGAAAATATACGCACCAAGAAGTATCTTAAAAATCCATTATTTTCACCTAATTAAAATGCGCACAATTGACATTTCATCTAATCAATTAAAATATTAATTACGTACATCCTAGGAGTTTCGAGCATCTGATAGTAAAGTTTTCATAGTTATACTTCGGTTCAACGTCATTTCTCCGGGTATAAATACTGGTTTGAGGCTTATTTTCGATTTATTTTGATCAATAATATTAGATGGAAGGTTGCATAAAAGGCATCAAATACTCTGAAATTCCTTCTAAATTCTTCAAATAAACTTGATAGATTATCAGATGTAAAATTCCTGATTATTTCTTATATAAAAAGGAATTTTTGATTATAGTTGAGAGATTTTAGAAAATGACAGGCATAATAAAAACTTGATTCAAACACCTATAATATTGTGTTTTTTATCAAAAATAATATGCCTGTAAATATTGTTTTTTTTCTAATTGCTCAATTTTTCATATCAATAGATTCAAATCCCATCTATTGATGCCTAAAAAATATATAGAAGACCATAAGGCAGCTCTTTAAGTAGGTGACTAAAATTATTCAATAACCTGAATTCCTGTGGTCAAGGATCTTGGCGATCCAGAACTACGTTTACGTATGGCCACCCACTTATGTCACCCACTTATATTTTTTAAGGTGAACTAAAACCAAAGCCTTGAGGAAGCTATCTCCTGTACTTTAGTCTCATGCCCCTCTCTCCCATGGATTATTTTCATCCCTTATGCGCTTGGTGTGGTGATGTTGACAGTCCAATAAATTCGCTAAGCTACATAGGGGTATCGCTGCTGACGGTTGATTCACAGCAAATGTCCCGGTACATTCAGGCGCTTAGCTGTCTATTTGGCCGCAAAATATGGCAGTCTGCTGCATGAATTCAGTAAATTACGCCGCCCATAGCTGTTGCTATCTAAAGCTTCTGGCCATTATCTATGTTACGAACCATACAGGCTGCAATCGCTGCTGTGTTAGTTCACTGGGCCAACGCTATAGTATTCAAGCTCAATTACGTTAGGGCATCACCACGGAGTCATTAGCGAGTGAAATATTTTTTTAAGCAGCGTTCTTTGCCTTGGATTGTTGGCGGTGTGGTGCTGAGTTTAGTTGGCATTGGTGCAGTTGTTGCCGTCAACCGCTCTCGAGGCAGTGGCTATGATGTGGCAGCTCTGACCGTGCCAGTTGAGGCAACAGAAGTTACGGTGCGGATCAATGCCAGTGGCGAGGTGGAAGCATATCGCACGGTGAATCTAAGCCCTAAAAACTCAGGCATTGTGGCTGAGCTCTTAGTAGAGCAGGGGGACTCGGTGGAACAAGACCAGGTGGTGGCTCGTATGGATATTGATGACCTCAATGCTCAACTGCGCCAAAATCAGGCAAATTTGGCCGAGGCTCAGGCTCAGCTTAAGGATTTACGGCAGGGTGCGGGTCGGCCTCAGCTGGCTCAGGCGGAGGCCAACCTAGAGGCGGTAAAAGCTCAGCTCGTGGAGGCGGAAGCACAGCTGAGGTTGGTAGAAGGGGATTTAGTTCGCGATCGCAACCTTTACAGCCAAGGTGCCATTTCCGAGCGTGAACTCGACAACAGCCAAAACTCCGTCGACAGCGCCCTAGCCAACGTAAGCCAGCTCAGGGCTCGCATTGACGAAGCCCAACAGCGCCTCAAGGATCTTGAAGACGACCCAGATCCAGAAGATATCACCCAGGCAATGGCCCGCGTAGAGCGCGCCCAAGGCCAAATTGAAGCCATCGAAACCCGAATTGACAACACAATTATTCGCGCCCCCTTCAGCGGTGTTGTCACCCAAAAATTTGCCACCGAGGGCGCCTTTGTCACCCCAACAACCTCAGCATCTGAAGCAGCATCAGCCACATCTAGCGCCATTGTCGCCATCGCCAATGGATTAGAAGTTGTCGCCGAAGTCCCCGAAGCCGACCTTAGCCAGATTCAAGTGGGTCAAGCAGCAGAGATTGTATCAACAGCCTATCCAGAAAGCATATTCGCAGGAGAAGTGCGGTTAATTGCACCAGAAGCCATTGAACGTCAAAACGTCACTATCTTCCAAGTCAGAATACAGCTAGAGAACGGCCTAGAGCAGCTTCGTTCAAACATGAATGTAGATGTGGCGTTCCTCGGCAACCGTCTTAGTGATGCACTTGTCGAACCAGCTCTCGACGAAGTCACCCAGGGCGGAGAAACCGGTCTCTAACTACCGGGAGACATCAACCGAAATATCCGCTTCCGTCCCGTCACCCTGGGTCCCCAGGTAGGCGAGCAGATTCAAATTTTAGACGGTGTAACCCCAGGTGATCAGGTATTTATCGACCTACCACCTGGACAAACCCTCGACAATCTGCGGTTTAACCGTGATGAACAAAACTAGACCGCACAATCATAGTCAAAATAAGAAAAAGGGGTAAAGACGCCTTGAGAGCGATCTTTACCCCTTACTGTCACAGCAAAACTTAAAAATTGGGCATTGCAGCCTACGCAGCGAGTTAACAGCAATCAGCACCGCAGTCAGATGCGGAGGAATATCTGAGTTTGGCCCACAAGGACAACACCAGACCAGCAAATAGCGCTGTACGCTGAGTCCTCATTGCTTTCATTGACGATAGAACGATCATGATGAAGTCCTCCAGAAATGGGGTGGGTAGTGCTTAGCTCAGGTGATTGCTCAACTCAATAGGACTGGTATCAGCTTTTGGGTAGCTCAATCACAATGGTGGAACTGTTGTCTTTCTTTTCCTTCTTCTTAGGCTTAGTAGTTGAAGCTTCTGAAACCAGAAAGAAGAGGAAGCAAACTAGAAAGAAAGGGAAAAATGGCATTGCACAAGCTCCAAGGAGAGAGTGGTAAAACGTGATAGACAGAACGTTTTCTAGATTGCGGTGTAGCTAGTTCTCAGCTAAGCCACGCAAGAAATTCAGCCAAATCACTTGTTTCTTATCGACAATCACACAATAGCGAAGGCTTCTTACCAATACAATTTGCTTTTCTGTAGACCTGTGTTTGCTTTTGTTCAGCTTGTCCCTATCTTCTCTATAAAGGGCTTTGTACAAAAGTAGAAAGTTGAGCGCACTTCACCCAAAAAGCGTAGTGATTCAAGTGAAGTCACTACGCTTTAGTGATTTAAATCATTTCTGTTTAGCAGGTTCTAACGAGTAGAACCTGCCCTGCTTCTGGAACTATCAGAAGATTGTCCGGCATCATCCGTCCGCGTTGGCACATAGCCAGCGCTGGCCGATTGACCTACTACAGAAACAATAGGTAATGCAATAAATGTAACTACAAGAACGTGTAGCCACAGCTTTTGAGTCACTCTTAAAGTAGTCGTTTTAATCACCTCCTTAATCAGTATTAAGTGACATCTAGTCATTCATTATTATTGAGCTCTATCAGATATTTTGTTATTAAGTAAACGATTTTTTCTTATAGTCTTCGTATAGACTCTAGTTTTTAAATTTTATCATTAAAAGTATTTCTAAATAGACACTGGAAACGTTAGCTGACACAAGAATCCCTTTGGTTTATTAGGTCGGTGAATAAATTTACCTTTAGTAATTTTTTCAACTTCTTGACCTATACGTGTCCCCTCACCAGTTTCTGAATTATTTGAACTAACGCCAGGTCCATTATCAGCAACTGTAAGCTCATACTGGTTATTTTTAGTTTTCCCAGTTACGACTAAACGAGTTGCACCAACGGCATGCTTTCCCACATTTGCTAGCGCTTCTTCCAAAAACCTGCATAGCTTTCGTTTGGCTTCAATGGTGAGCGTTTCTGAATCAATGGGGTCAAACGAAATGATCGTAAATTTTAGATTTGAGAACCCAAGCAATGGTCTTGACAGCATAGCGTCATAAACCTCTTGGAATAGTTCCTGAAGCGGAATATCTAGATCAAACCTCGTCTCTGCATAGCTAACATCAAGACTATGCTTTTGATCGGTAGCATCCTGTCGAATAGAATCGCCAATATATCGAATCTCACGATTCAGACCTTCTAAATTTAAACAGATTTCTGGTAGGTCAATTGTTTCATCACGGGTACGTCGCAGTAAATTAGCTAGGGTTTGTAGAGGGCCATTATGGATCGAATCAAAAACATGTTCAATTGTATTTTTGCGCTCTAATGATAACTTTTCAGAGAATTGACGTTCATTTTCCAGAGTTCGATCTAGCTGATTAATTAGTTTTACCCAACGGCGTTTATTTTGAGCATAATTAATATAGACAAGGCCCGTAATGGTGGTCGATACCAGACTGGCTGACAGCGGCAGCCACAGACCTATACGCAGTAACAACAAATAGCTGAGAATAATACTACTTAGGATAGTAACTAAGAGACCTAGCAAGCCGCTAAAAGTATCTTTGGAAAATCGGCCACAGCTAATGCCAAGTATTGAGAAAACTATTAGGAATACGTATTGAGTCGTTTGACTTGTCCAAATTAGAGGTCTACCATCCTCTATCGCTTGAACGAGCTGACTAATAATGTGGGTTTGAATTTCGATACCGCTGACCAGCTGTGAGTCTTCTAGAACACTGTTAACTTTGCTAGATGGAATGGAAAGGTCTTGGGAAAGACCTGCTAAACCGAGGATAATAATTTTGTCCTTAATTAGCTTATCTCGCTCAGTTTGGAGCTCTAACAGGCTGCTGGCTGTAACTACTTCAAAGGGCTTAGCGCTACTCCTGTAGTTAACTAAGGTTTGAACCCCATAGACTTGTTGACCGGTATAACCATAAGCAGCATTGATTCTGGGAATTTCAACGGTACCAAACCGCATAGTATTCGGATTATCAATGCCATTCTCTAACTCAATTGTTGGGTCACCGTTCTCGTTCTTTTTATTTTGAAAGTGACCATTGACAACCTGAATAGCAAAGGACCTTCGATAGCTATCTCCATCGTCATTAAGAAAAAAATCAAGTAAGGCACGACGAACGGTGCCATCTCTATCCAGAAGCAGATCGTTAAACCCTACCTGGTTGATTAACTGGTCTGTGGTTAACCCTTCAATGGGCGGTGCTGAATTGGCAGAGTAATTTGCGACAGTTATCAGATTGGGATAGCGATTAATTGTGGAGAGAAGAGCTGCCTGGTTTTCTTCAATGATTCGATAGGACAGAATATCAGTGCCTACCACCGTCGGTTCACTGGCAAAAATCTCATCCAAAATCTGTGCCAACGAGTCAGGTTCAATGGTGTATCCCTTGTCTTCAGTGCCTTCCACATAGGGAGGATCGATTTGCACAATCGTAATGTCTGGATCAACTGTTTCCGGCAGCAGACGATTATTGAGCGTTAAAAACCGATCTAGTGCCATCAACTCTAGGGCGTGAAAAGCCCCCAAAGAGCGTGCACCCAAAACAGCAGCAATAATCCCCAATCCCCAAAGGCTGGTTCTGCAAGTATCTAGAACTTTTTCCCAGCGGCTTTGCTCATCCATCAGTCCAAGAGACCTCGCTCACGGGCTCTGATTTCAGTTAAGCTGCGCAGGTTTTTGCCATCTTTTTTGTCTACTTCGGGGTC
>ERZ1740052.596-NODE-596-length-12277-cov-23.689494_pt1 | contig 12277 bp, 8 predicted proteins | sample MGYA00581750_ERZ1740052 | MGnify/ENA primary metagenome ERZ1740052 (study PRJEB43018, sample SAMN04849743) | marine metagenome | isolation source: floating plastic debris | place: Pacific Ocean | collected 2008-08-30 | study: EMG produced TPA metagenomics assembly... | reverse complement strand
CCGTGGATTGCTATTTGATGTCTTGCTGCATCTAAGGAAGCGAGTAATATATAGCTGGGACTTGTTGACTGAGTAAGCTGTAGTGATTTATTGAGACGATTAATATTAATTCTTTCACCCTGCACGTGGAGCATTGAAGCTTGAGTCATAGCACCGAGGGTTTTGTGAATTGATTGAACGGTTAAATCGGCTCCTGCTGATAATGCTGAGACAGGTAATGCTGGATGAAAAGCAAAATGGGAACCGTGTGCTTCGTCAACTATTAAGGGAATATTGTATTTATGAGACAGTTCCGCAATAGTTTTGATATCTCCACATACACCGTAATAAGTTGGGTAAACCATCATCACAGCTTTAGCATCGGGATGCTTTTGTAAAGCTGTTGATAAACTTTCAACGGTGATGCTGTGAGCGATGTTTAAATTGGTATCGTATTCGGGATTGATAAAAATTGGTATCGCACCGGAAAGAATTAAACCCGATATGACAGAAGAGTGGACGTTGCGAGGAAGAATGATTTTATCGTTATTGTTACAGGTAGCGAGAATTGCTGCTTCTATTCCGCAGGTGGAACCATTAACTAAAAACCAGGTTTGAGAACTACCGAAAGCATCAGCCGCGAGTTGTTGAGCTTGCTTGATGACACCTTCAGGAGCGAAAAGACAATCTAATTCGGTTAATTCGGTTAAATCGGCTGTAAATATAGATTTACCGAAATATTCTGTCAGCTTTGATGAAATTCCTTTTCCTTGTTTATGTCCGGGAGTGTAGAAAGCAGTGTGGGGACGTTTTGCGTTAGATATGATTGCATCGAGTAAAGGTATTTGGTTTTGATTCATCAATATCAGGTTAAAAGTACAATAACTGCAACGCTAATGATATAATATTCTACAGGCGGCGAAAAATAGGTTATTTGCCGTTGGATGAATTTTTAAATAATTTATATTTGAGCTTAGGGTTTTAGTAAATCGGGTAAGCAAACATCTAAGCTGCTTCGCCATATTCTATTTAGAAAAACAAATGAATCAGAACTTTTCTGTATCAGGAAAGATTCAGGAATTATTACAACCTGAAATTTATTTATATTACTTTGACTTCATCTTTAAAGCCTTTGCTTATGATTATCAATAACTGAAAAGAAAATTGAGAGCTATTAATTCAGGTATAGCCACAATAATAATTATGTTGATTCCAAATGCTTAAATTAAACAGCTTAGACGTTTGCCTACCCGATTCGCTAAAACCCTAAGCTAAACATATATGCACTTTTCTATTTCTCGCAGATTATAGATTATTTTTATCTGCTTATAGGATATTATACCATTGAACGCTGCACTTCTTTAATCCAAAATGATTTGTCCCAAACTAATAGGTATACCAGAGCCAAATCAAAATCCAGCAGCAGCAGCACCACCAACACCCAGACCCGAACCAATTACCAACCAGTTCCGACTCCACAACCTCAACCAATTCCCAAACCTATTTGAAACAAATTGCTGTTGGATTTAAGATAACCTGTGATTACAAATCTAAAATCTAAAATCCAAAATGCTAAGAGCCGGGATTGTCGGACTTCCTAATGTAGGAAAATCTACTTTATTTAATGCTGTGGTGGCAAATGCTAAGGCTGAAGCTGCTAATTTTCCTTTTTGCACCATTGAACCAAATGTCGGTATAGTCTCCGTTCCCGACGACCGATTAGAAGTTTTAGCGAAGATTTCTTCTGCAAAGCAAATTGTCCCCGCTCGTGTAGAGTTTGTTGATATCGCTGGTTTGGTGCAGGGTGCAAGTAAAGGTGAGGGATTAGGAAACCAGTTTTTATCTAATATCCGCGAAACTGATGCTATCGTTCACGTGGTACGTTGTTTTGAAAATGATGATGTAATTCACGTTTCTGGTTCGGTAGGGCCAGCAAGAGATATTGAAGTTATTAATTTAGAGCTTGTTTTAGCCGATTTAGCACAAGTTGAGCGTCGGATGGAACGTACCAAGAAACAAGCAAGAGCGAATAAAGATGCTCAGTATGAAATGTCGGTGTTGGAAAAAGTTGCAGCAGAATTAAACGAAGGTAAATCTGTTCGTCAGATAGATTTGAGTGAAGAAGAAGCAGAAATAATTAAACCTTTAACATTATTGAGTGCTAAAAAAATTATTTATGCTGCGAATGTTTCCGAAGATGATTTATCAACTGGGAATGAATTTGTAGAGCAAGTCCGAGAAATTGCCAACAAAGAAGATGCTCAGGTAGTAATAGTTTCTGCCCAGGTAGAATCGGAATTAGTCGAATTATCTGATGAAGAAAGAAAAGATTTTCTTGACGCTTTGGGTGTAGAAGAAGGTGGTTTAAAATCTTTGATTCGTGCGACCTATGACTTATTAGGATTGCGGACATATTTTACATCAGGAGAAAAAGAAACCCGCGCTTGGACAATTAAAGCTGGAATGTCAGCACCGCAAGCAGCAGGAGTCATTCATAGCGACTTTGAAAAAGGATTTATTCGTGCAGAAACTGTTAGTTATGAGGATTTAGTAGCTTCTGGTTCTTTGGGTTCTGCAAAAGAAAAGGGTTTAGTTCGTGCTGAAGGGAAAGCTTATATTGTGAAAGAAGGTGATGTAATGTTATTTTTGACAAATTAATATTGAACTGGCGATTAAAACCGCTACTACACAAGCAAAACCCGCCTGCGCGGGTTATCAATTATTAATTATATTGTAGGGTGTGTGACGCTGCGACAATTTTTGTTAGTAATTAAAATTTTGATAATAGCGTCACGCACCATCTGTAGCTTGAATCATTTCCCGAATATCATCTAATTCTAATGGTGATTCTGGTTGAGTAGGTTGTTCGAGGAAGAATTTTAAATTTACTTTATCTGGTTGATTAATATCAGATGATATATAGATTTCAATATTTAACTTTCCTGTTCTCCACCCTTTATTATTAACTTGGAGAATTTGACAATATTTAATAGTTTCAAATCTCATGTAATCCAAACTAATGGTTTCTTCTCCGAGAATTATTTCTTGAAAATAATCAGTCATGAATTGTCCTAAGCTTTGATATTTACAACGTCGCATTAGACTTTTTCACTTGATTTTCGTTTCCCTTATCATCAATTCTTTCAACCGACTAACTTTAAAAGTATCCTTTTCAAAAAGCACCACATCATCATCACAATCTAAATTAATCGAAATATTTTTATCATTCATATTCAAATCAGTTAATGATTAAATTCAGTTTATTCAGCAATATTATATTCATCAATTAGTGTAAATACGTAAGGTTATAATATTGAATATCTAAAGCAAGTAAAATCATATAAATAATAAAATTTAAATAATTTTTAATATGACTAAAATCCCAATTATTGATTTATCACTTATCCACAATGACAATATAGAATCAAAACAAAAAATAGCTAAACAAATTTACCAAACTTGTCATGAAATCGGTTTTATTTACGTTAAATATTACAATCTATCTCCAAAATTAATCAATCAAGTATTTGATTACAGTAAATATTTATTTGATTTACCTTTGGATACTAAACAAAATATGGCTTGGAGCGATGAGTTTAGCAATCAAGGTTATGTGGGAATCGAAAGAGAAAAGTTAAATCCAAATAATCCCGGTGATTTAAAAGAAGCTTTTAATATTGTAAAATTAGATAATTTACCGACTTCCTTATCCATCTCCCCTGCAATTCCAAGTTTCTACAAAGCTTGTACAGAAATTGCAAATACGATTTTGACAGCTTTTTCTTTAGCTCTTGAATTACCAGAAGATTTTTTCACCACTAATCACAATCAACAAAATCATACATTGCGACTGCTTCATTATCCAGCTTTAAAACAACAACCAAAACCCGGACAAATTCGAGCTGGTGAACATTCCGATTATGGAAGCATTACTTTGCTATTTCAAGATGAGATGGTTGGTTTGGAAGTACAAACAGCCACAAAAGAATGGATTGCAGTACCAAAAATAGCTGATACTATATTAGTCAATACAGGTGACTTAATGCAACGGTGGACAAATGATGTATTTTGCTCGACGAAGCATAGAGTCATGATTCCCCGTGACGAACAAGTTAATTTTTCTAGATATTCTGTAGCGTTTTTCTGTCACCCTAATGAAGACACAGAAATTGCTTGTCTTGAAAGTTGTAAAACAGATAAGAATCCAATTTACTTACCCATAACTGCTGGAGAATATCTTTTAAATCGTTTAAAAGCAACTTACTAAAAAAGTTAGGAGTTAAGAGTTAGGAGTGAAAAATCAATAATCAATAATTCATAGTTTAATACTATTACTCTATTCTAGATTAATTACTCTTAATTATTTACTCTCTACTCGTTACTCGTTACTCTCTAATTAAATATGAAAAACTACGATATTATTGTTATTGGTGCTGGTATTGCGGGTGCAGCAGTGAGCTATGAATTAGTAAAAAAAGGCTTTTCGGTGCTGTTGTTAGAACAAAATACCACTCTGCAAAATGCTACTTGTTATAGTTACGGTGGTTTGGCTTTTTGGAGTGGAACTAACGATTTAACTCATCAATTATGTGAAGAATCAGAAAAACTTTATCACAACCTTTCGGAAGAGTTAAATGGTGATATTCAACTTCGCGAATTAGATTTACTATTAACTATTCCTCATAATAGCAATCCAGAAGAAATTGCTGCTAATTACCAACGTTTTGCTACACCTCCGGAATTAATCAACGTCAATCAAGCTTGTGAATTAGAACCTTTATTAAATAGAGATGTAATTTCTGGAGCTTTGACTGTCAAACACGGACATATTCATCCAGAGAAAACAACACAAGCTTATATCAAAGCTTTCCTTTTAGCTGGGGGAAAGATGCAAATTAGCCAAGTTTTGGAAATCCAGCAAGAAGGTTTATCAGTTAAGACAACTACCGACACATTTAACTACAAAAATATTGTGGTTTGTGCTGGTGGTTTTAGTCGAAAGTTGCTTCAGATATCGGGTATTCCTATTCAACTTTATTTTACTCATGCAGAAATTATCGAAACTCCACCTGTGGATTTGAAGCTACATACATTAATAATGCCAGCAAATCTGCAACGTCCTCAATTAGAAGCTGAATCTAGTACAAATGATAAATTGTGGAATGAAAATAATCAGCTTGGTTGGATTTTGGATGTAGGTGCTGTTCAATTCAAAAATAAAAGTCTGTGTTTGGGTCAAATTAGCTATATAAATACTAATCCCGATGCTGATTTAGATTCGATAAAAAGTGAAGCTGTATTACGAAAAAATATTGGTAAAGTATTACCTGATTTAGAAAATATAACAGGAAACTGGCACCATTGCTTGGTAACTTTTAGCAAAGATAATTTACCTTTGGTTGGTACGGTTCCTCAAAGTAATAATATTCACGTTTTTTCAGGTTTCAGTAATCCGTTAGTAATAATACCACCTTTAGCAAGACGATTTGCAAACTATTTAACTGGTAATGAAGATGAGATAATTAAGAGCTTATCCCCAAAAAGATTTTTCAGCGAGCAGTAACTAGTGCTTTATCCCATTAATTTTGACTTATTTGTTTTGTCGGTAACGTCGGGAGACGTAGCACTGCTACGTCTCTACATTCCATCAGAATTAGTTAACAAGAGTCATAGTCATCAGTGAACATCAATAATTGATTAATCATAAACTGTTAACTGTTAACTGATAGCTGTTAACTGATAACTGATTAAACATTTAATATTTCTCGGGACTTTTCCAAAACAGCTTTCGGACGAAACGGTTTAGTCATATATAAATCTGCTCCTACTTGTAAACCTTTTTCCTTATCATTTTCTTGTCCTTTAGCTGTCAACATAATTATATAAATATCTGGAATTTTTAATTCTTGTTTTACAGCTTTACATACATCTAAACCATTCATTTTTGGCATCATCATATCGAGAAAAACTAAGTCTGGTTTTTCATCTTCTATAGTCTCTAATGCTTCTTTTCCGTTTTCTGCAATCAGTAATTCAACTCCTTCGTCTTCTAATTTTTCTAAAACTTGTTCCATTAAGATACGTATATTAGCTTCATCGTCTGCAATTAAAATCTTTTTATCTAAATCCATTTTTTCCTCTCCTTAAGAACTAAGTTAAGAATAATATTTTAAATTTCAGTTAGATACAATTGAATGTTGTAAAACAAATCTTTTTGTCTTTAAAGTATTTGTCAAGTTTCCTAATCTTATCTTAAATTTGTTTTTCGCTATCACCTAATAATATAAAGAAGAAGTTTTCTAATCCTTTTTCAAAACGTAGCGTCTTCACTAAATCATGTTGTTGAGATAAGAGAGAATCGACAATAATCATATCAGGTTTAACAGATACAGCTTTTTCTATACATTCCTCACCATTAGATGCTTCTACAACATTGTAGCCTTGGGTTTTGAGTATTTCTGATAAAGTTAATAGAGTGGAAGCAGTTGTGTCTACTACTAAAATTTTTTTCGGTGATGTTCCCTGAGATAACAATAAACCAATTTCTTTCATTAGTTTATTACTTTCTATTGGTTTGGTCATATATCTATCAATACCCAATTGATACCCCCTTTCCCTATCTTCAAAGATAGATAGCATGATGATGGGAATATCCATTGTGAAAGGGTCATTTTTGATGATTGCTGCGGTATCAAATCCGTTTATTTGTGGCATCATAACATCAAGAATAATTAGGTCTGGTTTTTCTTTTTTGATTTGATTAATTCCATCTAAACCATTCTGAGCCTCTTTAACTGCATAACCTTGATTATTTAAAGATTGTCTGAGTAATTCCCGAATATTAGCATCATCATCTATTACTAAAATTGTTTTCTGTTTGTTGGAAATATTGATACTGTTAGTAGAATGCTCTTTTAGTTCCTTGACAAGACTATCTAAATTGAGAATTCTATCAAATTCTTTTGTTGAACTAACAGTTGCAATGGGAATAGAAAAAGAAAAAGTACTACCTTGATCTAATTCACTATTTACCCAAATATTTCCACCATGATGTTCTATAATTTGTTTACAAATTGGTAATCCTAATCCAGTCCCTTGAGGTTTATCAGTGAATATTTCTCCTACTTGTTTAAATTTGTCAAATACTTTCGCTTGGTCTTCTTGAGATATACCGCTACCTGTATCGGTAACGCTCACAATAATGTTGTTACTGTTTACTTTAGCACTACAGCTAATAGAACCTTCATCAGTAAATTTAACAGCATTTGATATCAGATTAATTAAGACTTGAATAAGACGATTTTCGTCACCTATAATTTGCGGTATCTCCGGTTCGATATTTTTAATTAGCTCTAAATTTTGGGTAACAAATAAACCAGATGTAGCAGCTAAAGAGCGCTCAATTACTGTTTCAATGCTAATATTGTCTTGCTTCCAATCGAGCTTTCCTGCTTCCATTTTGGCAATATCCAACACATCGTTAATTAATGTGGTAAGACGTTCTGCTTCGGAAATAATAATGTTGATATTATCTTTAACTCTTCTGACGGTTTTTTTCGTTTTGCGATTATCATCAGGTAGTAAGGGGAAAACATCTTCTTCTAATTTTTCTTGAATAATCGATGCAAATCCTAAGACAGAAGTTAAAGGAGTTCTTAATTCGTGGGAAACAGTTGAGATAAAATCTGTCTTCATCCTATCTACTTCTTTTTCTTGAGTAATATCCCGGACGAGAATCACCGAACCCAAATATTTGCAGGAACTAGTACAATTAGCTTCAATAATAGCGGTAACAGATGCTTTAATAAATTGCTTATCGTTAGGTTGTATTTCTTTTGTAAAAATTGCTTTAGGGTTTTCCCTTGTTTGATTTAATATTTCTAAAACTTCAGGAATAAATTCTTGACAATAAAGTCCTTTAATATCGACATCCCCCAAACCAAATATCCGAGTAATGGCAGGATTGTAATTGATTATTTCACCATCAGTATCGCTTACCAATAAACCATCTGCAAGGTTATCAAGAATTGCTCTCAAATTTGCTGTATTCGCTGTTTGCTCTTCTAAAAGCTGCTTGACTCGGTTAATTAAATGGTTAAAAGATGATGTTAAACTACCAATTTCATCTTGTGTAGCTGTCGAAACTTGTAAATCGAAATTTTCTTCTTCAGTAACTTTTGTCGCAATATTTGCTAAATTCAAAACTGGATGTGTAATTGCTTTGCTTATTTCTCTAGCCAATAAATAAGCAATAATAATAGAGATTAAAATACCGCTATATATAATGCAATTACGAAATAGTGTTGCTTTCCTCAATGCTTTTTTAGCTTCTCTTACTTCTTGATAAAAGAGTTGGATGATTTCTGTTAAATCATCAGAAATCCCATCAAATTCGATTGCTAATTCGCTATTGGTAAATTTGATAAGTTTATCTTGATTAGCTTCAACTGTTTCACTTTCCTCTAAATTGATAGGAGTAATATCTTTTACTACTGCATCTAATGATTTTAAATATCTGTTTGGAACATCTTCGTATGTTTTTATTAAATTTTCTAATTTTATGATTGGTTCTCCTGACTTATATTCTGGCTTTTTTACTATTGATTTAATCTCCGACCAACTTTTCCTAATTGTTTTAGAATGTTGCAGGATATGCTCGTATTCTTCTGTAAAATTAGTAGGTTCTTTAATTAGTGGGATTAACTGTTGTTGATGAGTTCGTATTTGCAAAACCGCAGTTTGTAAACGATGAAGAGTCGTAGTCTCGACTAAAATTCGTTCTTCTTGTTCTACAGATGCTTGTTTTAAGTAATTCCCGATTGTTATTCCTAAGATAGTCCCAAAAACACAAGCACCTAAAGACACACTATAGCCAAGAGAAATTTTCTGGTTGATTTTCAAACGACTTAGCCAATTTTTATATCTCTTATTTAAAGATTTTTTACTTGTTATGCTATCTGAATTCATATTTATGATAAAAGTATAATTGTGGTAACGTGCCTTAATTTATTAATAGATAAATAAAATTTATTTTGATTGACTTCTTATGAATTATAAAAAATCATCAAATAATTTTACTGCATTGCTTCTCAAACTAATATAACTGTCTTAATTAGATTTAATTGGTATCTTAATCTCAAATTCTGTACCTCTATCTAACTCAGATAAACAATTGAGAAATCCACCATGCTTTTCTACTATAATTTGATAGCTAATAGCCATACCTAAACCCGTACCTTTGCCAACTTCTTTGGTAGTAAAAAACGGGTCATATAATTTTTTTTGAATATCTTCTTCAATTCCTGGTCCATTATCTATAATGGAGATTTTCACCCAACTATTCCCCTCCATTTGAGTACGAATTATAATTAAATCACCTTTATCCTGCAAAGCATCGATTCCATTACTGAGGATATTCATAAATACTTGATTTAATTGTCCTGCATAGCAATTTACTAAAGGTATATCACCGTATTCTTTGACTATTTCGATATCTTTACATTTTTTGTTTCCACTCAAACGATGATTTAAAATCATTAAAGTCCCATCAATACCTTCATGGATATTAACTGCTTTAATTTCTGCTTTATCAAGGTGTGAAAAAATCCCTAAAGAACGAACAATATCTTTAATTCGGTTGACTCCTACTTTCATCGAATTAAGTAAATCTAAAAAATCTTCCTTCAAAAAGTCAAAATTAATATCTTCTATTCTTTCTTCAATTTCTGATACCGGTTGTGGATAGTTTTTTTGATATAGTTCTATTAATTCAACTAAATCTTGAGCGTAGTTAAAACCGTAACCGATATTTCCTTTAATAAAATTAACTGGGTTATTGATTTCGTGAGCAATTCCAGCCACCATTTGTCCTAAGCTGGACATTTTTTCGCTATGTATTAGATGAGCTTGAGTTTGCTGCAATTTATTAAGGGTTTGCTGTAGCTGTTTAGCCTGTTCCTGAGCGCGTTTTGCAGCATTCAAACTTTGCTCGTATAGCAAAGCTTTCTCGATAGCAATTGCAGCTTGGGTAGCAAAGATATTCAGGAGTTTAAATTCTTCGGTGGTATAGTTAATTGTTGTGTGACTACCAACAGCAATAGCTGCAATTACTTGCTGCTTATTTTTCAAGGGGACGCAAATAAAAGAACTGATTGCTTTATCATTATCAGAGCATTTTAAGCTATCACAAATGTTATTTATTATTTCTCCTTTACCTCTGGTAATTATTTCACCTAAAATACCTTCACCTAAAATAATCGGTAATTGAAAGCAGCTAGTATCACCAAATTGAGAAAGAGTTTTTAACTGATTTGTATGCTTATCTAGTAATAAGAATATTCCAATATCACAGTCAATAATTGTGCTGATTCTTTCTAAAACTAATTGAGCAATTTGATTTATATCCAAGCTATTTGTAATTTGTGTGGATAGCTCATCAAATAAATCTATTTCTTCATATCTTTCCAGCAATTCCTTTGCTAGAGATTTTTTCTCAAATTCTTGTTTGACTAGAAACGAAAGCAGTTCAGAAATTTGTAATCCTTTAGAATCACCGACTACCCATGCAAAAGTCATACCAGATAACTCAACCGGATACTTTTCGGTTAATTCTTCTTGATAAGTCCCAAACAGAATTTTTCCATCAGCACTAATCAGATATAACGGTGTTTCTACTGTTGCAAAAATATTTTTTACAAGGTGTTTTATATCTTTTTGAGTTAAAAGTTTCTGAAAATTAATAGGAATCATCAATTAACTGCCTTAATCTGTAACACTAACTGGCTAAAATGGGAACACGAAAAAAATAATAATTTGCTTTACCATCAACTCGATTGTCATCTCCAGCATGATTAAGATACATAGAGATGTAAATAAAAGAATTATCTTAGATTTTTAACCGTATCTTAAGCAAAGCGAATACACTATATAGAGGAATCTAATACTTAGGTTTCCCAAAATCTTTATAAAATTATCATAATTACAAAAACTCGTCTTTTCATGCACGAAAGACGAGTTTTTATAATTATTTAGGAGTCGGGGAGTACAGAATAAAAGATATTAGCAATTAAGCTCCTCTGAGAAAAGCTATCTCGTTTCGGTGTCTAAAAATATCTTTACCCCTATAACCTATTCCCTGTATCCAATAAATTCCCAGTAGGACGAAAAGTTTCAAAAGCCATCTTCCGACAACCATCTCCCGGTTTACGAACATTCTCCAAAAAATTCTGTTTTCTAACAGCAAATAAAAACTTTTTTTCTATTAAACTAACTGGAGTCCCGTCCAACCACTCACCCTTATTTAAAGCTAATCCGATTTCTTTATTTGAGAGATGTTGTTTACGGTCATAAATTTCTGCAACATCTTTAATCAAACATTCTAATTTGGTTTCAAAAATCGAGCATATTTGATTAAATTCCTGCAAATGTTCTTCGGGTAAATCTTGACGTATTGCTTCTAAATCATTACCCTGTTTCATAATTTCCCATATTGCTAAGGGTGTCACCTGGGATGTTAGACGATGGAGACGACAATATTCTGCACCTTTAATTTTTAATCGATGTCCGTTAGCAAATCGAATTACCCATCCTTCGCTATTACTATCAATAACTTGGGCTGCTTCCAGCAATTTATTTACTGATTCAAACTTTTCTATTTCGGTAACTTTAACTCCAATTTCTTCCCCTAAAATTTCAACTTGAGAACGAGGATATTCACAACCATTTATATCATAAGCACTTAATAAAACCATTCCTTGAAAACCATAAGGTACAACTACCCGATTCCCTAAATAAATAATTTCAAAAAGATAAGTATTCCCAATTTCTAATAAATTAGAATTGATATTTTCATTTAACCAGTTTTGACCCCAAATTGCTGCATCAGAATCAAACGAACCTCTCGTTACTACCCTCCATTTATTACCATCCCAAAATACAATTCCTAGGGAACCATCGTACTTGTGATAAACTCTAATTTCTCCAGATACTTCATCAGCACCCCAAACTTTCGCTTCCCCAAAATTAAAGAATTTAGGAAAAGGAGTTGCAATTACAGCTTGCTTTTTAACATCAATAACTAATCCCCTTGAAATCAATGTAAATATATTCCAATTCGCATTGTATTGAGCATGAGTAGTGTAGTTAAAAATTTCTAAATCACCATCAGTAATCCGAACTATATTTCTGGCTTGAACATTTGCTAAAAGTCCTTGATAAAGTTTATTAAAAGCAATTCTTCTAGCTGGATGTATCCCCCAAGTCTTTTCAATTTGTTCTTTAGTAATTTCTGCCATAAAAT
>ERZ1740052.594-NODE-594-length-12300-cov-4.915394_pt1 | contig 12300 bp, 9 predicted proteins | sample MGYA00581750_ERZ1740052 | MGnify/ENA primary metagenome ERZ1740052 (study PRJEB43018, sample SAMN04849743) | marine metagenome | isolation source: floating plastic debris | place: Pacific Ocean | collected 2008-08-30 | study: EMG produced TPA metagenomics assembly... | reverse complement strand
TTTCTGTGGAAATTCAGGAAAACGCGATGGAGATAATATTGACAAGCCTGAGAGTTATCAAAAGCTCAAGGCTTTTTTGTCCGAACTGGATGAGAAACGCTACACCCGCGGTAACCGGTTGTTCTATTTGTCTGTAGCGCCTCGATTTTTTGCCGAGGCCACTCAGCAGCTAGGGGCTGCAGGGATGCTGGCGGACCCTTCTAAGCAGCGTTTAATTATTGAAAAGCCCTTTGGTCGCGATCTGGGATCGGCCCAGGCCCTAAACCAAAAAGTAAGGGGGGCGGTGCCTGAGGAGCAGGTCTACCGGATTGACCACTATCTGGGTAAGGAAACGGTTCAAAACCTGTTGGTGTTCCGATTTGCCAATGCCATTTTTGAGCCCTTGTGGAACCGTCAGTTTGTAGATCACGTGCAAATTACGGTGGCTGAAACCGGCGGTCTTGAAGGGCGTGCCGGCTATTACGAGACCGCAGGAGCCCTGCGGGACATGGTGCAAAATCACCTGATGCAGCTGTTTTGCCTAACGGCGATGGAGCCACCCAATTCTTTGGCCGCCTCTAGCGTCCGGGATGAAAAAGTGAAGGTGCTACAGGCCACCCGGCTGGCGGATCCCCTAAATTTGGATCGCTGTGCCGTGCGGGGTCAATATACCAAGGGTTGGATGAAGGGGGAGCCGGTACCCGGATATCGCGAAGAACAGGGCGCACCCACCGACTCCACCACCCATACGTTTGCAGCGATTGAGATGCGGGTGGATAACTGGCGCTGGCAGGGAGTGCCGTTCTACCTACGTACGGGTAAACGGATGCCGAAGAAAGTATCTGAAATCTCGATACACTTCAAGCAGGTACCCCACCTGATGTTTCAATCGGCGGCCAAGCAGATGAACGATAATATTCTGGCCCTGCGAATTCAGCCCGATGAAGGTATTTCGATGCGATTTGAGGTGAAAACGCCGGGTAGCTCTCTGCGAACGCGACCGGTGGATATGGACTTTCGCTATGATGCCGCCTTTGGCAAACCCAGCACCGATGCCTATGCTCGATTGTTGGTGGATGCCATGCTTGGGGATCAAACCCTGTTTACCCGAGGAGATGAGGTGGAAGAGTCCTGGCGGGTGCTAACCCCCATTCTGGAAGCCTGGGATAGTCCGGCGGACCCTGCCCAGATTCCTCTGTATGAAGCCGGTACTTGGGAGCCGGTGGAAGCTGAATTTTTGCTCAACAAAGTGGGTCGTCGTTGGCGACGTCTCTAGTTATAAGGGTGGCCGCGGCTGCTTCAAACGAAAAACTTTCTAACTCTCCTATCCAATCGCGCTGTTAAAAACCATGGTGACCTCTCTAGTTACGCTGCAAAAACCTAAGGATATTTCGGTTGACGATATCGAAGCTGAACTGCGGGAGATATGGCACAACTATGCCAGTGATGGCTCCGGTGGTGTGGCGACGCGGGCGACTACGTTTAGTGTGATTATCTATGAGCCCGAAGAAATCCAACAGCTGCTGGCGGCGCTGGGCTTTTATACCAATCCGATTGATGGGGAGCATGGACCCGCGACTAGGGGTGCGATCGCAACCGCACAACAGACCTACGGCCTACCCATTACTAACCGGGTCGATCAGGCCACACTAAAGCGATTGCGCGCTGAGTTTCGAGCCTTACCCGCCGAAAAGCGACAGTTTAAAAATGCTGATTTGCGTGGGTTTAGCCTCAATGAAGCCCTGGCTGCCCAAAACCCCTGTCGCGTGATTACCCTTTGCCCCACCTTTGATGATGAAGATACGGGGGTGACGGCCCAGGTCTCTGCCTACTGCCCCGTGAACAAGGGCAGTGGTAGTCGGCTGGTGTGCTGTGAGTACATTACGCTGCGGGGTACCAAACAAGCCCTAGATCGAGTCGATACCTTAGTTAAGTCCTTGGTAATCGCCGATCTACCCAAGTTTGTCTGGTGGAAAGCAACCCCCAACCCTGAGCAGCTTCTCTTTCAGTCCATGGTTGATGTGAGTAACTGTATTATTCTCGACTCCAGTTACTAAGGCGATCCTGAGTCAGAACTACTAAAAATCCATCAGCTGGTGGCCAATGGCACCAAAGTGGCCGATCTAAACTGGTATCGTCTAGCACCTTGGCAGGAGCTATCTGCGGCATCTTTTGATCCGCCTGAGCGCCGGATGGCGTTGTTAGAGATGGACCAAATTGGCATCGACTACGAGAAGGGCAATGCGGCCCAGGCATTGCTTTATCTAGGTTGGTTAGCCAGCCGTCTAGACTGGCAGCCCGAGGACTATAAATCAGAAGGGGGCGACTATGATCTGCGACGCATCACCCTCAATGGCAATAAACATAGCCGCTCCATTGATGTGGAACTGGCGGCTATCCCGGTAGCCGACGTGGGTGAAGTCCTGGGAGACTTGACCGGTTTGCGCATGTCATCAACTAATCTAGAGGCCAACTGCTGCACCATTCTCTGTTCGGAAACGGCAGGCTGTATGCGGATGGAGTCCGGCGGTGGAGCCCAGTCCTGTTATATCCAGGAGGTGACAGCAATCTCTGACCAGCGGTCCGATCTGTTACTAGAGCAACAGCTACAGCGCTGGGGTGAGGATGTGCTCTTCGAGGAGAGTCTGGCCGTTACAGCACATATTTTGAAGTTGTTACAGCCCGCTGCTGGCTGATATCTGTCAAAATCATCCCGGGGCTTGGCAACGTTTGTTTGTTTTCCCCAGGATTTCCCATGATCACGTAACTATCCAAATAGCTAAAGGTTATTCAGGCCCCCAAACGTCTAATGGTTGGGGGCTTTGAGTTTTATTCACCCCAACTTTGGGGCTCACTCGTTAAATAGGGCAACGACAACCACAGCCGCCATTAGCCCCAGCAACCAACTACGGCTCAAAATAAATAAAACCAACGGACAGGCTACCGCCATTAAAACTCTTCGCCCCCAACCCGCTTTGCGTAGCACCGGTACCTTCGAATAGTTCCAGGGCGGGCTGTACTCAGCTATCAATGTTTTCTCAAATTCTTTTGCCTGTTGATTAGGCAAGAGCAAATAATGCACCCTAGGGCGTCTGAGCCTGTCAGCCTGTAGAAATCTGTGGTGGCCTTTGCCACACCAGCGTCGGTTTAAGTTTGTTGAAACGCCGATGTAATAGATTTTTCCTCGTTTTACGACCGCATACACCCCAGATTTTGGCGGTAGTTTGTTTCTCTCCTCAAGCAGCACCGATGCCCAGCGACGTGGGTGATGGCGCCCGCTCATTTAACAGCGGACATCAAGATAATCTGATGTCTTGGTTTCATGGTCAGAAAACATAACAATTTGTGCAGTTTACCGTTTAGTTTGAGCACCTAACAATTCTTCAAATCTCTTAAACTGCACCCTTCTCGGTGCATACTTTACCAGTCTGATGTGTAGAAACCCCTACATATCAGGTGTTTCCCATGTTACCAACAAACTCAATAGGGTGCCAAAACACCTAGGTTTATGGACAAATTTGGGCCCATATCGCTAAGGTCTAGTTAAATCTCCGGATGGACATCTCATTAAATTGGCTGATGTTTTTTAGGGTCAAGACAAAGAGTATATAAACAGTTCCCTCAATTACGTACGCATGTGGATAATCAGCACAATCCTTGAAGGTGGCGATATCGAAGAAGCCATCATGAAAGCAATTACAATGAATGCTAAGCGTCCAAGCTACTACCCTCCCCAGGGGTTTGTACTGACAATGCTAGATCGCATCAGCAAAGCGGCAGAAATACAGGGTGCAATTGAAGTACCGGTTGTTGAGAGCTGTCACACCTCTTAGTTTGAAGCGCAAACAAATATCCGTTGCTGATGTAGAAGATGAACCGATCGGTTGGATGTGCGGATAGCATCTTGCAGAAAACATCATTACGAAAAATAGCAACGTCCCTGTGACCAACGCTATAAAATCAAAGCCGCTACGGGTTCCATAGCATCACCGTTGAACCCGTAGCGGCTTTGATTTTTAACCCTAAGCCCCGTGTCTCAAAAGATATGGGGCTTTTTACGTTTTAACGGCGCAGCCTCCATCTCAGGCAGCCTTATCGTCCACAGCCTCTGCTGTTTTCACCTGAAACTTAAGCCGATCCTCAAGGTGATCAATAAAAACCTGGCAGCCTTCCACAAAGGTATTTTCCAGAATCTTAGTGGCAATCGGATTCTCTAGCTCCCGCTGAATGGCTCGCTTAAGCGGTCTGGCACCATACACAGGGTCATAGCCCTTTTCTGCCACATAGTCGATGGCCGACTCTGAAACATGCAGAGTAATTTTCTGATCGGCCAACAGCTTGTATAGACGTTTGAGCTGAATCTCCACAATGGAGCGCAGTTCGTCTTTACTTAGCGGATGGAAGATAATCAAATCGTCCACACGATTGAGAAACTCTGGCCGGAAATGACCCCGTAGGGCACCTAGCACTCGCTCCTGCATTTCCTCAAACTGCGAGTCGTTGCTTGCCACATCTAGAATGTGATCGCTACCAATGTTGCTGGTCATTACAATCACCGTATTGCTCAAGTCCACCGTGCGTCCTTGGGAATCTGTGATCCGGCCATCGTCTAGAACCTGCAACAAAATATTAAATACATCCGGATGGGCCTTTTCCACCTCATCTAGCAACACAACAGAATAGGGATGGCGTCGTACCGCTTCAGACAGCTGCCCTCCCTCTTCGTAACCCACATAGCCAGGAGGTGCGCCAATGAGTCGAGCAACGGAATGTTTTTCCATATATTCCGACATATCCACCCGGATCATAGCTTCTTCCGTATCAAATAAGCAGTCCGCCAGTGCTCGGGCCAACTCTGTCTTACCGACACCGGTTGGTCCCATAAACAGAAAGGAACCAATGGGGCGACCGGGATCTTTCATGCCAGCCCGGGCCCGCCGAATGGCCGCAGATACTGCCGTTACTGCTTCGCTCTGTCCCACCACTCGCTGGTGTAAATAGCCTTCTAGCTGCAATAGCTTCTGTCGCTCAGTTTCCATCAGCCGATTGACTGGAATACCGGTCCAGTTAGCAACAATTTCAGCAATGTCCGCTTCGCTTACTTGCTCTCGCAGTAAGGTAGAGCCTTTATCCTGCATGGTTTGCAGTTCGGTATCCAAAATTTCTAGCTCTTGCTGGACGGCCTCTAGCCGCCCGTACTTGATTTGGGCCGCCCGATTGAGGTCATAGGCTCGTTCTGCCTGTTCCACCTGTACCCGAAGCTGGTCTTCTTCCTGTTTGAGCGCTTTGATTGCATCCAGCGCCTGTTTTTCAGATTGCCATTGGGCCGTCAGCTTTTGCTGTTTTATAGAGAGCTTTTCGATCTCTTTATTAATTCGGGTCAGGCGTTGCTTAGATGTCCGAGAGGTGGTTTCCTCACCTTGGAGAGAGAGTTTTTCCATCTCTAGCTGACGCAGCCGCCGATCAATGGTCTCTAGCTCCACCGGTTTGGAGGTGATCTCCATTTTGAGCTTGGCGGCGGCTTCGTCGATCAGGTCGATGGCCTTATCTGGTAAAAAACGATCGCTAATGTAGCGATCTGACAGGTTGGCGGCCGCCACCAGGGCCGAGTCTACAATTTTGACACCGTGGTGAGCCTCGTAGCGTTCCTTTAAACCCCGCAAAATCGAAATGGCGTTGTCTACAGTAGGCTGGCCAATATAGACCTGCTGAAAACGACGCTCCAGGGCTGCGTCCTTTTCGATATGTTTACGATATTCGTCCACGGTGGTGGCGCCAATACACCGTAGCTCCCCCCGGGCCAAAATAGGCTTGAGCATGTTACCTGCGTCCACATTGCTGTTGCCGCCGCCGGCCCCCACCACCGTGTGCAGTTCATCAATAAATAACACCACCTGGCCATCGGACTCAGTCACTTCCTTGAGCACTGAGCGCAGCCGTTCTTCAAATTCACCTCGGTATTTTGCTCCGGCAATCAGGCTGCCAATATCTAAGGAGATCAGCTGGCGATCCTTAAGTGACTCGGGCACATCTCCATTGACAATGCGCTGGGCTAGGCCTTCTGCGATCGCAGTTTTTCCCACCCCCGGTTCACCAATTAGAACGGGATTATTTTTGGTCCGGCGCGAGACCACCTGAATTACCCGACGGATTTCTTCATCCCGACCAATGACGGGATCAAGCTTGCCGTGTTTGGCTTCTTCGGTTAGGTCACGACCATATTTCTCTAGAGCTTCGTAGGCGTCCTCTGGGTTTTGCCCAGTCGCTTTTTGCTTACCGCGCACCTGATTAATGGCTGCACGGATATGCGATACATCCAGCTCAAACCCACGCAGCAGACGCCGTCCAATGCGCTCGTCTTCGGCAAACCCCAACAGCAGATGCTCAACGGAAATAATGTCATCCTGCAGCAGCTGACGGGCAGCCTCAGCCTGATCCAGCATCCGATCCAGACTCTGTCCTAAGTACAGGTTACTGTCTGCCGACGCTCGCCCCCGCACCTGGCGCTGGGCAAACGCTTCTAGCTCCTGTGCAATCAGATCTGGGTCCAGAGTTGCCTTTGTTAAAACCGTATCGGCAAGGCCCTGTTGCTCAATCAGAGCCACCATCACATGTTCGACTTCAAGGTACTGCTGACGAAAACGCCGTGCAACCTCTTGAGCTTCGACAATGGCATCCCATGCCTTAGCGGTAAACTTATCGGGATTAGATGGCTGCATGGAGTCTAAAAAGAGCTGGCAGGGAAATGAACAACTAAGTATATCAACTAGGGGAGTGTGCTTCGTTGAGCAGCGAGTTTAGATGGTCGTCAATGCTCAACTCTATCCACCGCTGCGCCTACTCCCCACTAACTCTTTTACGCCGTCGCTGTTGCTTCTTGAGGCTGGGATGCTGAGCGATCTTTGAGCTGAATCAGCTCAACTTTATAGCCATCGGGATCGCTAACAAAGGCAATCACCGTTGACCCATGTTTCATCGGTCCCGGCTCTCGCACAACCTGACCACCCCGTGTTTTAATCGCTTCACAGGTTGTGTAGATGTCATCCACACCCAGGGCAATATGGCCATAGCCCTCTCCCAGGTCATAGGCGTCCACCCCCCAGTTATGGGTTAGTTCTAGTACGGTGTGATCGCTTTCATCGCCGTAGCCCACAAATGCCAGGGTAAATTTACCACCTGGGTAGTCTTTTTGACGTAGCAGGGTCATGCCTAAAACATCGCAATAAAACTGGAGGGATTTATCCAAATTGCCCACCCGCAACATCGTGTGCAATAAACGCATCGCTTCTTTCTCCCTTGGTTAAGCTTAGTGAACTAATCCTAGCGCTGGTTTAATTTCTATGGTGTCTTAGAATCGCCTATCTAAGCATATTGATGTGCTTTTCCTTACATTTTTCTACGGCAACCCTATCGGTGATGCAAGATAGCACCGTATGCTTACTGATCGTGTGACTATTCATCTACTAAGAGACAGAACAATCAGCGAGTCAGTCCTTACACACCCTATTATCCACCCATAGTTAATCCACAAGGAAGTACAAATTAATGATTGACTTACTTGAAACCACAATCGAAGAGATTCGCGCCCGTGAAATTTTAGACTCTCGGGGTCGTCCCACCATCGAAGCTGAAGTCTATCTGTCTGTGGGAGCGGTGGGTCTAGCCCAGGTTCCCAGTGGTGCATCGACCGGCACATTTGAAGCCCATGAACTCAGAGATGGGGACGAACGCTACGGCGGCAAAGGTGTGCTCAAGGCGGTCAACAATGTCTATGAAAAAATTGCCCGTGAACTGATGGGGCTAGATGCTCTTGATCAGGTGGTGATTGATCGCACCATGATTGCCCTAGATGGATCAGAAAACAAAGCAAACTTGGGTGCTAATGCCATATTGGCCGTGTCTTTGGCCAATGCCAAGGCAGCGGCTCAATCGCTGGGTCTCCCCCTCTACCGTTACTTGGGTGGTCCCCTGGCCAATGTATTACCGGTACCTCTCATGAATGTTATCAATGGAGGAGCCCACGCCAATAACAACGTGGATATTCAGGAATTTATGATTGTGCCCAGCGGCGCTAGCAGCTTTCGAGAGGCACTACGTTGGGGGGCGGAAGTCTTTGCTAGTCTGAGTAAGGTGCTGGATCAAAAAGGATTGCTAGGCGGTGTAGGCGATGAAGGTGGTTTTGCCCCTAATTTGGGCTCAAACCAGGAAGCCCTAGAAATTTTGATTGCCGCCATCGAATCGGCGGGCTATAAGCCCGGTGAACAAATCTCTTTGGCGTTAGATGTGGCCGCCAGTGAGTTTTATCAGGATGGTCAGTATACTTTTGATGGCACATCCCATTCGGCAACAGAAACCATTGACTATCTCGATAAGCTAGCCACTCAGTATCCTATTGTGTCCATTGAGGATGGTCTGCACGAGGAAGATTGGGATGGCTGGAAAGCCTTGACTGCAAAGGTCGGTAACCGGATACAGCTGGTGGGGGATGACCTGTTTGTTACCAACCCTACCCGGCTACAAAAGGGGATTGATCAAAAGGCGGCTAACTCAATTTTGATCAAGCTAAATCAGATTGGCTCACTAACCGAGACCTTAGAAGCCATTGACTTGGCAACTCGCAACAGTCTGACATCGGTGATTAGTCACCGTTCTGGAGAGACTGAGGACACCACCATTGCTGATTTGGCCGTGGCCACTCGGGCCGGCCAGATTAAGACAGGTTCTCTCTGTCGCAGTGAGCGCGTGGCTAAGTACATCCGCCTGCTGCGTATTGAAGATGAGCTAGCTGGCCAGGCCGTCTATGCCGGTACTGTCGGCATGGGACCTGGTCAGAACAGCTAACGTCTTAACTGGCAACTAAATGGGTGGAGCGTCACTGCTTTGGATGCCCCATCCGTTTATTACGCTTGGGTTACTCGTCGTCCGATGGAAGAGACGATGGGCTGTTGGGGGTGGACGGGCTAAGCGTACTGCCCGGCGTTGTCGGGATAGGGGTGGTGGTGGACGGGTTTAGCGGGTCAATAGTCCCTGGTAATCCCGTCCCTGGCAAACTTGAGCCTGAGCCGTTAATTAGGTCTTGGATATCAGCCGGAAGGTCTCCAGGCAATGGGTCTGGGGATGTATTGGGTGCCTGAGTACCGGCGGGCAATGTGGCCAACGCAACGCGATTGCCACCCACAGAGCGCAACACATCGAGCACGCGCACGACGTCATCGTAGCGAGAGTCCTTAGCGGCATATAACACGACGATCCCCTCGGGGTTGCCGGTATAAAAGTCTCTTACCAGACCCAACAGGTTCTGTTCCAGGATAGGGTCTTGGTCGAGATAAATGCGCCCAATGGGATCAACGCTAATGTAGAGCCGATCGCGACCGGTGGTAAGGGCGGCCGGCGGTAGCGCCGAGGCCGTGTTGGCATTGGGTAAGTCTAAATTAATGGCCTGCTGCCTGCTGCCGACAGCGGCCAGGATAAAGAAGGTGAGAATGCAAAAAACGACGTCGACGAGGGGCAGTAGCTCAATCTGAATATCGGTTTGTTGCTCGTCTAGATCTAGTTTCATGACAGTGCTCAAAGGGGATAGAAGATCGGCTGCTCGGAAAACCAGTTCCTTTAGGTAATGTTGGCACCGAGCTCACTGGGTTTACCCTCGCTCAGGGACCAGGCCTGACGATATAACAGCTCTAACTCACTGCCTGACTGACGAAAGACCTTGGCTTGGCCAAAGACGAGCCCTTGAAACATGCGGAAAAACATCAGGCTAACAATGGCAATAATCAATCCTGTTGCGGTGGTGATTAAAGACTGACCAATACCACCAGCGGCACCGCTAGTGGCACTACCAATGGCCAAATCGTTAAGGTCTAGGGAGCCAAGAGAACTCATTAGACCCAGTACGGTTCCTAGCAACCCCAGCATGGGAGACACTGCAATGACTAATTCCAACACCTTTTCGCCCCGCCGCATAGCGGCCAGTTCTTCGTTGGCGGCGGTCTCTAGGGCAAGACGAAAGACTTCAGGTTCTTGGTCCTTAAGTTTTAGGGCAGCGTAGAGAAAACGCCCCATGGGCAGACGATGGGCCCGCTGGGCAATTTCTTTGGCGGCGGTCCATTCTCGACGGGCCGCTTCTAAGACCCGACCGGCCACTTCCCGCTCCCGCGTGAGAATGCGAGCCCAAAACCAGATCCGCTCGATAATGGTACCGAGGGCGATTACTGATAGAACTAGCAGGGGCCACATGGCCACTCCACCTCTGGAAAATAGTTCAGTAATGTTCACTCGTTTTCTCCCATATGCTTTCTCAGACGAATGTTACCCTGCTCGGGCCACATATACGCCACATTTTTTAGACACGCCTAGCGGCCTTTTCCATGGCCAAATCTAGAATTTCACGGGCGGCGCGATCGCACACACCCACGGTACCCAAATGCTGTCGCATTGTCTTGTAGCCCTCCACCATCTTTTGACGCTGATCCGGACTATTCAGCAGATTTAGCGCCACCTGGCTGATGGCTTCAGGGTTGGCCTTCCACTGGACAAACTCTGGCACAATCGGCTCCATATTAACCAGATTTACCGGTGAAATATAGGCAGCTGAAAATTTCAGCACAAACTCTGCTATCCAGGCCGTAATCCGATTAAGTCGGTACATTACCACCTGGGGCACGTCCATTAGGGCAATTTCCAAATTGGTTGTCCCCGATTTGCTAATGGCTAGATCCGCCGCTGAAATGGCCAACATCTGCTCGTCTTTGGCCACCACCTGACCATTTAGACCATAGTCCTGCAGTGCGGTTTCTAACGGAGCGCGAAACGTATCGCGGGCCAGGGGGACCAAAAACTTAAGCTCGGGTATCTGGGTCTGGAGCTGTTGGGCAGCGGTAAACATAATTGGCAGAACATAGGTTAACTCCTGTCGGCGCGACGCTGGTAAAAGGGTAAAAACGCGATCGGGATGCTCAAGCCCCAGCCGCGGACGAGCCGCTTGTTTAGCCGCCTCTGGAGAATAGTCGGCATATTTATCTAATAGGGGGTGCCCCACCCAGGAAACCCGCCCTCCTTTGTCTTGGTAATAGCGTGCTTCCTCGGGGAAAATCGCCAGAATCCGGTCGGCAATGGCCAAAATTTTGGCCGTATCTCCTGGAATCGTTGCCCAGACCCAAAGATGGGGGGCAATGTAGTATGCAATGGGCACCTGGGGGAACTGGCGGCGAATAAAATTACCAATGGCCACGTTGGGACCCATGTAGTCGATCAGCACGACCACATCCGGCAGCACTGTTTTGAGATGCTGTTGGGCTCGTTGATTTAATTTAATGGCGGCTAGGGCGTGGGGCAGTGCTTCCAGTAGACCGATGGAACTGACGGATACGGTATCGCCAATTAACTTAGCTCCGGCTGCGGCCATGCGATCGCCCCCCATGGCCGTGATCTCTACAGCCCGTCCCTGACGGGCAGCTTCCCGTTCTAGGCCCTCAATAAGGAGACTCCCCTGGAGATCGCCAGAGACTTCTCCCGTGTGGATAAACACCCGTAGAGGGCGGTTGGGGGAAGGATTGGGATTAGCCTCGTCATACTGCATATTAGAATCGGGCTTTAGAGCTAAGACGTCAGGAACGAGAGATATGTCGACCGGGGATAACGCCCCGCCAACTGCCTCGTCAAGAACGAGAGATATGTCGACCGGGGATGACGCCCCGTCGACCGTCTCGTTGGGACGCCACTAAAAACCGATGTAGATGTTGCACATATTCATTGTTAGCAACAGAATCTAACTTATCGAGGGCCTCACTAAAGGTCAGCCCTGACCGATAGAGCAAGCGATAGGCCTGTTTGAGGCCCTCGTAAACCCGACCGGATTCTAAATCGCCAATGCCTGAACGCTTGAGACCCACCTGATTGAGCCCGCGAACCCGAGACGGATTGCCCTCTACCATCATGTAGGGAGGGACATCGCGCTCGATCCGACTCATGCCCCCTACCATGGCATGGCGACCGATGTGAACAAACTGATGAATGCCAACTAGACCGCTAATGCGCACGTTGGCTTCGATGTGGACGTGGCCAGCTAAGGCCACCGAATTGGCGATAATTACGTTGTCTTGAATGACGCAGTTATGGGCCACATGGCTGTAGGCCATTAGCAAACTGCCGTTGCCTAAACGGGTGATTTCGCCAAACCGAGTGGGCCGATTGATGGTGACATACTCGCGAATATTGTTGTCATCACCGATGGATACCAAACTTTCAGAGCCGTCATATTTAAGATCCTGGGGCTCTAGACCGATGGCGGCTCCCGTAAAGATACGATTGCGTTGGCCGATC
>ERZ1740052.593-NODE-593-length-12330-cov-6.499308_pt1 | contig 12330 bp, 10 predicted proteins | sample MGYA00581750_ERZ1740052 | MGnify/ENA primary metagenome ERZ1740052 (study PRJEB43018, sample SAMN04849743) | marine metagenome | isolation source: floating plastic debris | place: Pacific Ocean | collected 2008-08-30 | study: EMG produced TPA metagenomics assembly... | reverse complement strand
TTTTTTAAGTTAATTGAAGGTTAATGGAGATTGTTAACTTAAAGAATATAGAAACAAATGTTATTTTTGAAGGATGTCTAGAAAAATAATTTTATTAGTTGTAGCTTCTATTGTTGGATTAATAGCTTTATCGCTAATTCAAGCTCGACTAATTCAAAATACCTATGATTTAAGGAAAGAAGCACTTATTGATACTACCAGCGAAATGGTAGGGAAAATTGGAAGTTATGGAACATCAATAGATTCGATTAGTGATGCTATTTCAAATACTTTTCTAAAAGATTTAGATGCATATAGTATTCAAATGCTTTCTAAAGAAAATCTAATGAGTAGATTACTTGAAATAAATGATTCTTTAAATCCAAGGTTTATTATAGAATATGAAAAAGAAATGAAGTCTAAAAACTTAAATTTCGATTTAAAATATCATAAGATTTTAGAGAGTATAATTTTAGTAGATAGTTTAAAAACCGATACTATTTTTTATGATAAAAATTCAAGAAAATTTAAGTTAGTAGGATATGAATTTGAAAATGATCCAGAATTACGATTAGGTACTTCTACTTGGGAAACGAATAGAACTTTTCAAAGAAAAATTAAAGGAGAATTGAAAAAAGGAAATTATGATGTAGTTTTTAAAACTGTAAATTACATGAATATTGATGAGGCAAATTCAATCATATTAAACGAAATGAGAGGATTACTCATTTTTTCTTGTTGTATTTTCCTTTTTGTGATAGGTCTCTTTTATTATTCCATAAGAAATTTAATAACTCAGAAGAAAATAGCTGATATAAAATCAGATTTTATCAATAACATCACTCACGAATTAAAAACCCCTTTGGCTACTTTATCCTTAGCAACAAAAATGTTGAAAAAGCAAGATCTTAATGCGCAAAATAATTTTGTTGAATCAACTATAGAAACTATAGAAAGACAAAATATAAGATTACAAAAACTAGTTGATCAAGTATTAAATAATAGTTTAGGTTATAATGAAATTGAATTACAAAAAGAAAGTGTAAGTCTAAATGATTTTGTATTAGAGATTGTAGACGATTTTTTAATCTCTAATAAAGACATTACTTTAACTAATATTATGTGTGATTATGATATCTTAATTGAAGTCGATAAATTCTACATGAGTACTGTATTGTCTAACATTTTAGAAAATGCTGTAAAGTATGGCGGAACTGAATTAGAAGTTCAACTAAAACATAATAAAGGAGTTGAAATTATAATTGCAGACAACGGGATTGGAATTTCAAAGAAAGATATTCAGCAGATTTTTAATAAATTTTTCAGAGCTGAAAATAAAGATATTCATAATGTGAAAGGTTTAGGTTTAGGGTTGTATTATAGCAATCAAATCATAAAAGCACATAACGGAACAATTTTAGTAAAAAGTGAAAAAGGAGAAGGAACTACTTTTAGTATTAAATTACCTTTAGTATAATGGCTCAAACAAAAGAACATATTTTATTAGCAGAAGATGATGTAGATTTTGGTAATCTTCTGAAACAATATCTCGAAATGTCTGGCTATACTGTAGTTTGGACTCAAAATGGTGAAGAAGCTTTAGAGAAATTCAAAGAGAGTAGTTTTCATATTTGTGTTTTTGATGTAATGATGCCAAAAATGGATGGGTTTACATTGGCTGAACAAGTAATAGTGATAAATCCAGAAATACCTTTTATTTTTTTAACTGCAAGAAAACTAAAAGAAGATCGATTAAAAGGATTAAAGTTAGGCGCAGATGACTATATCGTTAAACCTTTTGATGCTGATGAATTGGTATTAAGAATTAATAATATCATAAAAAGATCGACAAATAGTGTTACTAGAGTTGTTAATGAAGGTGTTATTAAAATAGGAAATTATAGCTTTAACCAAAGACGATTAGAATTAGTTTTCGAAAATGAAATTCAGCAATTAACAGAAAAAGAAGCTAGTTTAATTCAGTTTTTATTCGACCATAAGAATCAAATGCTGAAACGAGAAGAAATATTAAAAGCTGTATGGAAAAACGACGATTACTTTTCTGGAAGAAGTATGGATGTGTTTATCAGTAGACTTCGTAAATATTTCAAAAAAGACACAGCTATAACTATAGAAAGTTCAAGAGGAATTGGGCTCGAATTTAAGATAAGTTAATACAGTTATTTAAGTAGGTTAATGCTAGGTTAACAGAGTAAAAAACTCAGGTTTAGTTTTTAATACCAACTAGTTTTGGAGTGTAATAAAAAACTAAATATTATGAAATGTATTAAAGCAACCTTAGTAACAATTTTAATATCAATCAGTGCTTGTGCACAAAACACTCCAGAAATTCCAACTCCTCCACAAGCTCCAAGTTCAGGAAATTCACATACAGAAGTAACTACATCATCATCTAGAGTTAGTAGTTCAACAAGTGTTTCAGATTCAAAAAAACAATATAAATTCAGATCTAAGTTTCATTCATCAAAAAAAGATGGAGTTAAAAATATTCTTACCGATGCTTTAGATAACATTAAAGTAAAAAAGAATAGAAGAGAGTTATTGTGGGAAATTGTAGAAAATGGAGACGTAATTTTTGAATGCACTTTATCAAAAAATAGATTATCAATTTACTTAGATAAAAAAGCAACAAATTCTAGTTTTTATAGAAAAATAAAGTCGACAGGAGAAGATTTACAAGAGTTTATATCGTCACATAAAAGACATACATTCCAAAGCAGAAGAGAAAACTCTATAGGAAGAGCAGAAGCAAGATTAGAAAGAGCCAAAAGAGAATTAGAAGCTTCAATTAAAAATTTAAAAGAAATAAAAAGAGAAAAAGAAGAAGAATCAGATGAAAGATATTAATATTTCAAAACGATGGATATTATTTATGGTGCTTTTAGATTTATTATATATCCATGCGCAGTGTGAAAAAATTAATATGTTTAAATACTTCACCTTTGTAAATAATAATGATACAATTAATTATCATGCTTATGCTAAAGGTGAAGTTTCTTCCAAAGAGAACATACTATTGTTTATTCACGGATCAAGTTCAAAACCGTTTTACAGTTTTTTTAAAGAAAAAGGAATTCAATATAGAGGAAGTACGATGCCTTTTGATTTGAAAGAGATACCAGATGACTATGCTTTTTTTATCGTTTCAAAAAAATATATTCCATTTTGTGTTGATTCAAAAAAAGAGTTCAAAGCACCCGAAGTCTATCACAAAACAATGACTCTAAAACACAGAGCCTATCAAATAGATAAAGTAATAAAAGATATACTTAGAAATTACATTCAAAAACCAAAACGGATAGTAGTAATAGGACATTCTGAAGGAAGTGATGTGGTAGCAAAAGTAGGTTCTATTAATAAAGAAATAACACATGTAGGGTTTTGGTCAGGTAGTGGAAATTCTCAATGGTATGATTTTCCTTTATTTATAAGAAAAGATGTTTTAAATGGAAAATTAACCGAAGAAGAAGGTTTAAAACAAATGGATTCTTTATTTGTAAAATATAAAGAGATTATAAAAAATAAAGCTTCAATTCATAAAAAATGGTACGGACATCCTTACAAAAGATGGTATTATTTTTCAGAGCCACCAATTGAAAACTTATTACAAATTAATGTTCCATTATATGTAGCTATGGGAGCTAAAGATTCATCAGTTCCAGTAGAATCTACTTATTTAATTCCTGTTGAATTTATAAGAAACGAAAAAGAAAACCTAACATTTAAAGTATATCCAAATTTAGATCATAGCTTTAATGAAAAGTTGCCAAATGGGAAGAAAAAAAGGCATTGGAATACCGTTTTTCTGGACTTTATGAAATGGGTAAAAAACAATTAGTTGATTAAATATTTGATTTATAGAAGTTAAAGAGAGGTTGAATTCGTCAATGAATTGTTTTTTAGAGCTTTAAAAAAAGTGTTTTTCTTAAATAATACTTAAAAAAAAGGTGGTCGAAATGGTGTTTTTTATGGTATTCGTAATAAAAACAATGATTCGTATTGGAATTAATAATAAATAAATCAATTATATTTATTATTTTTGCATAGCAAAAACGATCAATATTATGGCAAAATTCGAACTAAAACTTCCTAAAATGGGTGAAAGTGTTGCAGAAGCAACGATAACTTCATGGTTAAAAGAAGTTGGAGATACTATTGAAATGGACGACACTATTGTTGAAGTTGCAACAGATAAAGTAGATAGTGAAGTTCCTAGTGAAGTAGATGGAAAATTAGTTGAAATTTTATTTGAAAAAGATGCCGTAGTTCAAGTTGGTCAAACTATAGCTATTATCGAAGTAGGAGGTGAAGATTCAGGAAATGCTGTATCGCAACCAGAACCAGTAAAAGAAACTACTTCTGAAGCAGTTGCTGAAGTAGAAAAAGCTAAAGAAACTGTAACTTCTATAGATACTTCATCTAGCGATCGCTTTTATTCTCCATTAGTAAAAAGCATAGCAGAAAAAGAAGGTATTTCTCTTTCTGAATTAGAAGGAGTTAATGGAACAGGTAAAGATGGTAGAGTTACTAAAAACGATATTCTTGATTATGTTAAGAATAGAGGTAAAGCTCCTGTAAAAACTAACGATGCTATTCAATTTGATATTGAAAAACCTAAAAAGGTTGAGTCTGCTCCAATTACAATGAGTGGAGAGGATGAAATTATTGAAATGAGTAGAATGGGGAAACTGATCTCTAAACATATGGTAGATTCAGTTCAAACTTCTCCACACGTACAGTCTTTTATAGAGATCGATGTAACAAATATTGTAAACTGGAGAAATAAAGTTAAAAACGCTTTCCAACAAAGAGAAGGAGAGAAGCTAACATTTACTCCAATCTTTATGCAAGCTGTTGCACAAACGATAAAGAAACATCCTATGATCAATATTTCTTTAGATGGAGATAAAATCATCAAGAGAGGGAATATTAACTTAGGTATGGCTGCTGCGCTTCCTGATGGAAACTTAATTGTACCAGTAATTAAAAATGCTGATGAGTTAAGTTTAGTAGGAATGACTAAAAAAGTTAACGATTTAGCTACTAGATCAAGAGCTAATAAGTTAAAGCCAGACGATATTCAGGGAGGAACTTACACTGTTACTAATATTGGTAGTTTTGGTAGTATCACAGGTACACCTATTATTAACCAGCCACAGGTAGCAATTTTAGCTTTAGGAGCTATTATAAAGAAACCAGCTGTTATTGAAACTCCACAAGGAGATTTAATTGGTATTCGTCATAAAATGATTGTTTCTCATTCTTATGATCACAGAGTTGTTAATGGTGCTTTAGGAGGAATGTTTATCAAAACATTTAAAGACATCATAGAAGCTTGGGATCCTAATCAAGATTTTTAAAAATTAAAATTTAAAACAAGTTTTATAAAAATTGTAAGTGTTTTTTAACATTTACAAAGTAGGTTAGTTATTATTTTTATAGAAAGAATTAATTTTCTTAAAACTAATAACCAACCTACTATTAATGATCAAATTTGTTAACGCAAGTTTTGAAGTAAAAGACTATTGCTATTATTCAAGACTAAAGTCTGCTGTACTTATTTTATTTTTTCTCATTGTACTTAATGGGAATTCACAACAACTTTACTTTAAAAATTTTACAGCTATCGATGGACTCTCCAGCTCGGAAGTCTACGATATAACTCAAGATTCCAAAGGCTATTTATGGTTTGCTACTGATAGAGGTTTAACCAGATACGATGGTAAGAAATTTACCCGTTATACTACTTCAGACGGTTTGCCAGATAATGTTGTATTTAATTTTTATGAGCAAAAAGATGGTACTATTTGGTGTACTACCCAAAATCGTAAAGTTTTTTATTTTAAAAACTTTAAAGATGGTTTTCATCATTATTCCTACAATGAAACTATTTTAGAAAATATTCCGAAAAAGGCAATTATTTCAAATTTAGCTATTTCTAATAATAATGAATTACTTCTCGGACTTCAGGAATTTGACGGTTTTTTGGGGATAAATCATAATGGTAGAATTATTCATAAACCCTATAAATTTAGTTACAGACAAAATAAATATTCTGTTTATAAATCGCTAAAATTTGCTCCAGATTTTATTTTTAAAGATAATAAGAACCTTCATAAAGAAATAGATACAAAGTTAATTTGGGATGTAAATTCTTTAAGAAATAATTCAGATTATACAAGAATGTTACATTTCCCTAATCATAATTTGAAAATAGCTTCTTTGGGTAATGCATTTTCCATAATTAATAGTTCTGATTCTATAAGTAATAAAGTTAAATATAATCAGAAAGAACAGGCAATAGCTATCATGAGCGGTAAATATAACGAGAATATGTTTTGGGTAGGTTATCAATATGGTGGTGTAGTTTTAAGTGATGTAAAAGGAAATTTTAAAAATCATTTTTTAAAAAATGAATCCGTAACGAAGTTGTATAAAGATCATGAAGGCGGATTATGGATTGCAACATTAAACGCTGGTGTTTTCTATTGTAAAGAGCCACAAATACTATACAAATCGTTTGAAAGTTATCCTGTTAACTTAACAAAAAATGAAAATGATGAATTGTTTTTGGCTTTTCATAATGGTGAAGTTCTTCAGAAGAAAGAAAATAATTATTCATTGTTATACAAGTCAGATAAAAGTTTTCCAGCCTATGTAAAATATGATAAAGAACATAAGTATTTATATTATGGAGATTATACAAAAAAATGGTTTTTAGATTCTAAAAGAAAACTAAGAAAGTGTATTTATGGTGTTTCTGATGATATAGATAATACAACAGGTTATACTAAAAATTCAATTGAAGTTAAAGAAGATAACCAGTTTAAGGTTGTAAATATTCCAGAACGAATTTTTGATGTTTCTGTTAAAGACAGTACATTTTTAATTGGAACACTAGGTGGTTTGTATAGTTATGAAAATAAAAAATTAGAACACCAAAAAAATAAATCATCGTTCTATTCTAGCAGAGTTTCTGATATCGATCATAAATTTGAGAACATTTATGTAAGTACAATGGGATCTGGTTTAATAATAGAGAAGAAGGATACTATCTTTTCTATAAATAAAAAATCGGGATTGCTTAGTGATATTTGTACAGAAGTTTTTGTTGAAGATCCTTACACAATTTGGTTAGGAACCAATAGAGGTTTAAATAGAATAACGTTGTATAAAAACAATACTTATGATATAGAAAAGCTGTCGATTAAAGAAGGTTTGTTATGTTCTGAAATTTTAGATATTGAAATTATTGATGAGAATGTTTTCGTGGCTTCAAAAGAAGGATTATTTCAATTTCCAAAATCAATTATTGGAAAAGAACAAGAAAGACAACAAAGAAAATGGTTAGAGATAGATCGTGTAACTTTAGGTGGAGAATTATTAAAATTCAAAGATTTTATAGTAGTAGAATATCCAAATCCAGATATTAAAATAGCTTTTAAATCAATATCATTTAAGGATGGAGAAGGAGCGAGATATAGGTATAAAATTAATGAGAATAGTGAATGGAATTATACAATGAATTCTTCTATTGACTTACCAGATTTACCTTATGGAAATTATTTATTTAAACTTCAAGTACAAACTGAAGACGGATTTTGGAAAGAATCGATTCAGAAATCAATAACGATACTTCCTCCTTTTTGGAAAACTTGGTGGTTTAATTTACTTGTTTTTGGAGTTGTTTCTTTATTGGTGTTTTTATCTTTCAAATACAAAGTGTTAACTTTTAATAAGAAGCATATTAAACTTATCTATTTTGGAATTTTAAATAAATTAAGAGCAAAAGAAGAAGACTTATTTGTTAATATTAAAAGTGATGGTAAAATCATAAAGTTAGTCTCTAATGAAATAGGATATTTTAAATCATCTAGAAATTATGTCGAAATACATACGGCACATAAAAAGTATCTTATTAGAAAGAAATTAGATGATTTTTATAATGATTTACCTGATCTTGTTGAATTCACAAAAGTTCATCGCTCGTATTATGTACGTTTAGATAAAGTTGCAGAAATTAAAGGAAACAAAGAGCTTTCAGTTTTTAATACATCAATACCAGTAAGTAAAACTTATGTAGATAATTTGAAAAGAATTTCAGCATAGTACATGAATCAGGACTTACTTTTTGGTTCTTTATATCCCATTATTGATAAATTTCGTCCCAAAAAGTGTATTCAAATTTCAACGATTCATATCAAATGTACTTTTTATAAAAAGTTTGATCACATTTTTTTGTGATAAACAAAAGCATTTCATTTAGCATTTAAATTTGGTTTTAACAAAAACTCATTCGCGAAGAGTAGATATAAGCTTGAATATCTATAAATAATCAAGAACTATTTTAACCAAAAAATTAAATTTAAAATGAAAAATTCAATCGCAACATTAGGGAAAGTAATGAACAAAGTAGAGCAGAAGTCAGTAGTAGGAGGAGTTTCAAGAGCTGAGTACTGTAATACTTTACAAGACCTTATTTTTGGTGGAGGTTATCAAGGAGATAGAGCTTGGGCTTTAAAAGTAAATGATAAGGAATGTACTCAACATGGTTATTAATCAGAAGTAAAATATTTTAAAAAAGAAAATCATGTTAAGAAACATATTAAATATTCCTGGAGTAGAAGAACTAACTAAAGTTAAATCTGTAGATATTAAAGGAGGTTTTGCTAGTGCATCACCAATTTTAGCAGAAGCAGATTCATATACATGCCAATGTTCTGGAAGTGTTGGTAAATGGACAGGAAACTATTCAAGTCAATCTGCTGCAGACAAAAGTATTACTACTTGGTGTGCTAGTGGTAAAGGATCTTGTAATAAAAATTAGTATTTACTAATACTTAATAATATACCGCTTGAATTTAATTCAAGCGGTTTCTTTTTTTTAGTACTTTTGAGCCTTAAATTAAAATTTATAAACAATGAAAAAAATACTTGTAGCCTTTGTAATGTTAATTAGTGCTTTAAGTTTTTCACAAGAAAAAGTTTTGTTACGCTTAAACTATCAAAAAGGAGATGTTTATCAAGTCGCTCTGAAAATGAATCAAGACATGGGAGAGATGATGAAATTAGATATTCAAATGGTAATGGAAATGAAAGTTACAGAGGTAAAAGAAGAAAGTTTTATGACTGAAGCTTCTTTTAAAAATGTAAAAATGGATATGAATGCAATGGGGCAGCAAATGAAATACGATTCTAATATGAAAGAATCTGAAATGGATGCTTTTGCACAAGGTGCACATTCATCAATGAAAGATCTTTTAAGTACGCTTATTGCTTTCGAATATGATAAAAGAGGTAATGTGATAAACACTAAAGTGATTTCAGGTAACGGAAATGTAAAAGATTTCCAAGATAATTTTAGTAGTATGGTTCTTCCTGAAGAAGAAGTTACTGTTGGATCAACTTGGAGTGCAATGAAATCTACAAAAGAAGGTAGTAAAATGGACTATGTGTATGAAGTTACTGCTATTAATTCTGATAATGTTGAAGTTAAGGTTTCTGGATCTATTTCTGGAGAAGAAAATGCTATTTCTGGTAAAGGAACTATTAATAGAGAAACAGGAAACATGAAAGATATGGATATGGACTTAATTATAAAGGTTCAAGGACAAAAAGTGAATTCTAAAGTTTTAATGACTACAACTAAAAAGTAGAGATTATAAAAACAATAAAAAAAGAGCTGTTTATTAAAACAGCTCTTTTTTTATTGATATATTTCTTCTAAAGCTTTTGTTAGTTCTTTGTATTTAAAAGAAAAATGCTTTTTAATTTTTTCTGTAGAAACTCTACTTCCTTGTAATACAATAACAGCTAATTCTCCTACAACTAGTTGCAAAACAAACTTAGGAACATTAAAAGGAGTAACAAACTTCTTTAATACCTTCCCTAAAGTTTTTGTGAATGAATTATTGGTTTGATCCTCTGGTGCTACTGCATTAAAAATTCCATTAAAAGATTGATCTTCCACTGCTTTAACATACATATCGCATAAATCTTCAATGTGAATCCAAGGAATATATTGATCTCCTTTTCCTAAAGCGGATAAAAATAGTGGAGTATTCATTTTTTTTAAAGCACCACCATCTTTACTTAATACAACACCAGTTCTTAGAATAGTAACAGGAATATTATCTTTTGAAAACTGATTAGCTGCATTTTCCCATTCAATACATATTTTGGCGATAAAATCTTTAGCTGGCTGATCTTCTTCTTTGAAAATAGTTTCAGAAGTAATTGCTCCGTAATATCCAATTCCTGAAGAGGAAATAAAACCTTTTAAAGAAGTGTTGTATTCTTTAATCTTTTGATATAACAAGTTTGCAGATAAAACTCTACTGTCTATTAATTCTTGTTTACGTTTATCGGTCCATTTTTTATCAGCTATACCAGCACCAGCAAGATGAATAATAAAATCGGTATTTTCCAGAGCTTTAGGGTCGACATAGTTGTTTTTAATATCCCATTTAAAATGATGTTCTTTTTTAGGGTTTCTAGAAAGAATAATTACTTCATGATTATTTTTTTTTAATTTTTGTTCTAGTAGTGTTCCTACGAGTCCAGTTCCTCCTGTTAATAAGATTTTTGCCATACAGTAAAAATAAAGAAAACCGTAGTGTTTTACTACGGTTTTCTTAAATTATGTTCTTTTAAAATGAAATTATTTTATTTCTTTTAAAGTATTTGTAATTAATAATTTTAACTGGTTTTTATGTGCTTTAGTAGCAATATTTCCAGTACCATTACTTACCCAAGATTTAATGTTCTTTAAATTATATAAAGCCATTGCCTTAGAAGCATTTGTAAATCTATTTTTTCCTCTTCCGTTCACCATGCTTAATAACATTTTAGTGTATTGTGTTTGTAAGTTTTGACGGAATGAATTTACTGAACCATAAATATCGTTTTTGAAAACAGCATTGTTTAAGTCTGTCATAAATTCTGAAAGACGGTATTTATTTCCATATAATTCAGAATCACTAATACGTTGTAAAGTATTTGGATGTAAAATATGACTTAATACTCTAGTTTGGTAAGATAAAACTTGAGCATGAATTTTTGGGTCTTCTGGACCACTAAAGAAATTATAACCACGTCTTTGTCTTGCTAAATAGTTATATAACTCCTTTGGTGCTTTAAATGCATTTGGAGCAAAAATGTAAGTTTTTAAAGCATTCATAGCTCTTTTTTGATCAGTATAACTTACAGGAGTATATGGTTGAGTTTCTCCTTGTTGTCCGGCCATAGCTCTATCAACATAAACACCACCAATAAACCTTGAAATAACATCTCCAGCTCTAGCAGCTTGACCATTTAATACATAATAAGCATTTCTTAATTCTTGATAAGACTCACCAGTTCTAGTTAATTTAGATTTGATGTTTTTCTTAACGTTATTAGCTAACTTAATACGATCGATAGAATACGAAATCTGATCATTAGATAAATCACCAGTCATAACTCTTGGATCAATTGCTTTACCTGGAGAACGCATATCATCTGCATCATTTCCAAAAATTAACTCAGGTTTTGTAGATTGAGCTAATAAAGCATCCATTTCAGTTTTATTTCTGAATGGAGTATATCCAAATTGAATTGCCCAAACATCGTAAGGTCCAACAGCAGTATCGTAATATTGACCTTGTTTAGCTGGATCTAAAGTTAAGTTAATAGCTGCATAATCCATTACAGAACCAGTTAAGCATTTTCCTTTAATTAACTCAGGGTTAGCTAATTCAGCAGGTGAAAATAATTGACTAGCTTTCATATTGTGATTTAAACCTAAAGTATGCCCAACTTCATGCATTATTAAAGCAATCATAGCTTCACGTTTCATACCTTCCATTTGCATGTCAGTTGCTCCAGTTGCAGCTAACACAGTTTTACCGAACATTGTGTTTTCATGCATCACATGTCCAGCTGAACATAACATGTGATTATCTTTATTTAAGAATAAGTTTTTATGAGTTTCTTCTTCAGAATTAAAAGAAGCAGCAGCATTAAAAATTCGATCTAAACGAACTCGGTTTGTAAAATGAACATATTCTAACATGATATCTGCACCTAAAATTTCACCAGTTCTAGGATTTACAAAACTTGGTCCATATCCACCAAAAGGAGGATTAGGAGACGAAGTCCATCGTAATACATTATAACGAACATCACCTGCATCCCAGTCAGCATCATCTGGTTGAACTTTAACAACCATAGCATTTTTAAAACCAGCTTTTTCAAAAGCAACATTCCAAGCTAAAACACCTTGTTTAATAGTTTCTCTCCATTCTATAGGAGTAGAATTTTCTATCCACCAAGTAATTGGAGTTACAGGTT
>ERZ1740052.592-NODE-592-length-12340-cov-9.326007_pt1 | contig 12340 bp, 7 predicted proteins | sample MGYA00581750_ERZ1740052 | MGnify/ENA primary metagenome ERZ1740052 (study PRJEB43018, sample SAMN04849743) | marine metagenome | isolation source: floating plastic debris | place: Pacific Ocean | collected 2008-08-30 | study: EMG produced TPA metagenomics assembly... | reverse complement strand
TAGAATTAAGCTCGGTAAAAATATCTAGTACTTCTTGAGTTGTTTTAGAATCAAGTGCCCCTGTAGGTTCGTCGGCTAAGAGTACAACTGGACGATTGACAATAGCGCGGGCGATCGCCACCCGTTGCTGTTGCCCCCCGGATAGTTGATTGGGTTTATTATTCACACGGTTTTCTAAACCAACTTTTTTTAAAGCTTCGATTCCTCTATCTTTTCTTTCTGAATTAGGTACGCCAGCGTAAAGCATTGGTAGCATGACGTTTTCTAATGCTGTTAGCTGCTGTAGTAAGTGAAATTGCTGAAAAACAAAACCTAATTTTCTATTACGAATATGTGCTAACTGGGCATCATCCATTTGCGCTACATCCACATTATCTAAATAATATTTTCCTGAAGTAGGACGATCTAAACAGCCAATAATATTCATAGCAGTAGACTTACCAGAACCGCTAGGCCCCATAATTGAGCAATATTCCCCTTCTTCGATAGTTAAACTGACATCATTTAAGGCTTTTACCTCAACTGCACCACTACCATAAATTTTAAAAATATCTTCTAAGAGAATTATATTAGGCATTAGTTGTTAGTTGTTAGTTGTTAGTTGTTAGTTGTTAGTTGTTAGGAGTTATTAATTATCTGGAGGCAGAGCCTCTCAAAATGTATTCCCAGCCAGAGACTGGGAACAAGATTAATGCCCACTGATAACTGCTCACTGTTCACTATTCACTGTTCACTGTTAACTGATTCAAGCGCTTCTTAAAGCAACAATTGGATCGAGTTTGGCGGCGCGACGTGCGGGAATTATGCCGAAAAATAAACCGATAGCACCGGAAACACCAACGGCGGAAAGTATTGCTACAGATGAAATTCCGGCTTCTAATGGACTCAAAGCTGCCACTAAGAAAATGCCGCCAACGCCGACGGCAGTACCAATTAAGCCTCCAGCTGCTGAAACAATTACTGCTTCGATAGTGAACTGCAATAAGATATCTTGTTGAGTTGCACCAATTGCTTTCCTCAAGCCGATTTCTTGAGTTCTTTCGGTAACGGAAACTAGCATAATATTCATAATGCCGATGCCGCCGACAAATAAAGAAATACTCGCAATTGCAGCTAACATAATTGTTAATGCGCCAGTGATTTGACCTACTGTAGCTTGGGCATCTTTTTGAGAGCGAACTGTAAAATCATCTTCACCGATAATTTTGTGCCGCAAGCGCAATAAATTTCTAATTTGAAATTCTGCGGCATCTACACTTTTACTATTTCTGGCAGAAACCACAAGGTAATCTAGGGCGATTCCGTAGGGAGAATTTTTTCCTACGAGTCGATTTGCTGAGGTTGTAATCGGTATCACTGCGGCTTCATCGTAATTAGCACCCCCTAATCCCGAACCTTTACCTTCTAATGTTCCAATAATTTGAAAGCTGTTATTTTTAATCCGTATTTGCTTTCCTAAAGGATTAGCGCTTCCAAAAAGTTTTTCTTTTAAATCGGCACCTAATACTACTACTTGATTGCTACGTTTAATATCTATTTCGTTAAAAAAACGTCCTTCGGCAATTTCAAAATCCCGCACCAGTGGAAAACCAGGAGTTGTGCCGATTATATTTACATCGGTGTTTCTATTACCGTAAGTCACCACATATCTTCGATTTAACTCCGGTGCAACTCCCGCGACACTTGGAACTTGAGTTGCAATAGCTTGGGAATCTGCCAATACTAAGGTTTTAGGAATCTCAAAGGTAATTCGTTGAGTTTCTTGATTTCCTGGAAGTACAAATAGTACGTTGGGACCTAATGATTCCAACTGTTTATTAACAAACTTTTGTCCTCCTTCACCAATTCCAATCATGGCAATTACCGAAGCATTACCAATAACAATCCCCAACATTGTCAGGGCACTACGTAATTTATTTGATAGCAGGGTTTTACCCGCCATTTGTACGCTTTCTGTAAAATTCATTTATTAATTGTTATTTGTTAGTTGCTAGTAGTTAGTTGTTAGGAATTGGGGATGGGGCATGGGTAATTGATAATTGGTAATTGGTAATTATTATTTATTCTCCCTCCTCTCCTTGTCCCCTTGTCTCCTTGTCCCCTTGTCTCCCCGTCTCCCCGTCTCCCCATCACTGACGACGCTGCTCTAACTTTTTCTTAATTTTGTAATCATCTGGAGGGCTGGTAAAAATGCGATCGCCTTTTTTTAATCCTTCTAATATTTGAGTTTCGTTTCCTACTTGGGAACCTATTGTGACTTGGCTGAATTTTGCTTTGTTGTTTTTGTCAGGAACTAATACTCCTGTTTGACCTTTTTCTGTGACGATAGCAACTGTTGGTACCCATAAGGCATTTACATCATCGCCTAAAAAAGTCAGGTTTACGTTTAAGCCGGAGCGCAGTTCATCCCTACCTGTATTAATTGCAACTCTAACTTGAAATAATGTTACACCTTGTTCGTTTACAGCTTCAGGAGCAATTAGACGTACTGCTCCTTTGAAAACTTGGTCTGGATAAGCGTCGGCAACAATTTCTACTTCCTGCCCTACTTTGATTTTACCGATATCGGCTTCGGGTACGTTTGCTAATATTTCCAGTCCTCTGGCAAGGGCAACTATGGAACTTGATGTGGCTGATGCGCTGGTAGAGGCGGAGGTGGTTGGAGTTACAAATGCACCAATGTTAGCAAATTTTTGCGTGATAATACCTGAAAAAGGAGCGCGGATAATTGTGTTGTCTAAGTTTACCTGCTCGGTTTTGAGTTGCGCTTGTGCTGCACTAACTGCTGCTGCTGCTTGAGCAATTTCTTGGGGACGAGAACCATTTTCTAATAGCTGTAGTTGAGCGCGTGCTTCTTCTACTGCTGCTTTGAGTCTAGCGATTTCTTCTGGGCGACTACCGCTTTTTAATAAAGCTAATCTTTTTTGTGCTTCGAGTAAGTTTGCTTGAGCCGTTTTATCTTCACTGACAAATTGATCTAAATCATCTTTTTTAATTGCTCCTTGGTTATACAAGTTGCGGTAGCGTCTGACTCGTTCGTTACTTAAATCTACTTTTGCTTTAATAGCGTTTACCTGTGCTTGTGCCTGGGCAATTTCTTCGGAACGATTTCCCGAACGAGCTGCGTCTAATTGGGCTTGGGCTTGTAACAAACGTGCTTTTGCCTGAGCAATCTCTTGGGGACGAGAACCAGCTTTTTGTTGGTCCAATTTTGCTTCCTGCTGTGCTAAATTAGCGCGAGCTTGTAAAATTCTGGCTTGAATATCTGCACTATCCATTCTGGCAAGAATTTGTCTTTGTGTTACTTTATCGCCTTGTTCTACATACAGTTGAGTAACAGTACCGGGGTTTTTCGGGCTAATATTAACGCTTTGTACTGGCACAACTTTTCCACTAGCACTCAGAAGTAAAGTGACGTTTTTGTCTTCTACAGGTACTGTAAGTTCTGCGATGTCTAATTTGTTGTTTGCTCGATTGACAACAACATAGGTAGTTGTTGTACCAACAATCACAATCCCTGCTGCCAAAAGAGCGCCGAGCCAACGAGGTAATCGTTTTACTTTGCCGATTACGGGAATTTCTATGGGTGTAGCCATAACAGCAGCGATAAAAAATGTAAAGAATTTGGGTAAGGTAAAGTGGGATATGCTTTACGGAACTGATACATTGAAGCAAAGTCTTACTAATAAGCGTATTTGGTTTAAATGTTTTACCAATTTTGAACTATCTACCTTCGCGCAAGGCGTTTCAATCGCATAAAGAAAAAAAAAGAGTGACTTGTACTTGAATACTTCTTTAATAGTAGCTTTTCAGCTTACATATGGCTTCACCTTTAGTGGTGACTTTAGTCACGATTAAGAAAGTTTTTCACGCCCACAGTAACCCAAATCTTGGATAGGCAAAAATGACTCGACAGCAATTACACAAAAGGCGAAGGATTGAAACAAATAGCTGTCATCCACAGCCGGGATGGTTTAAGCTATCTGAAAGATTGGTTAATTTATGGCAAAGAGGTGGTGGTGTGCCTAAACGTGTTGGATTAATTTCTTTTCTATTTCTGTGTAGCTTTCTAAGCGTATCTCAATGTAAAGTTAATGCTCAAGCATTAGTACCTCATACGGTGCAGCTCGATGCAGCAAAGTTGGAGCAACAAGGGTTAATTTTGGCGCAGGAAGCAGCACAGCTTGCACAATTTCGTCAGTTTGACTTGGCAATGCCACGGGCAAGATTGGCGACTCAACTTGCTCCGTCTAGTGACAAAGTATGGTTCCTATTAGGGGGATTATATTTACAGTCTAGAGAACTTGATAAAGCTGCTGATGCTTTACGAAAGGCACAAAGTCTTAATCCTAAAAATGCTGAGACTTATTTTGCTTTGGGTTCAGCTTACTTTCAACAAGAAAAATACCAAACGGCTATTGCTCAATACAAATCAGGATTAAAAATAAATCCTAAAGACCCAGAAGGTTTGTTTGATTTAGGCAATGCTTACTATATGCTGGGTAAATTACCCCAAGCTATTGTTGAGTACAGAAAATCAATTAGTCACAAGCAAGATTTTTGGCCTGCTGTGAACAATATTGGATTAATTATGTACGAACAAGGCGATATCAAAAATGCTATGAGTCAATGGCAGCAAGCTATTGATAAAGCCAATAAAACTAAACAACCAGCTGCTGAACCTCAACTGGCATTAGCTGTTGCTTTATACAATAGAGGCAATAAAGGCGATCGCCAAAGAGGTTTAGCGATGGGTGAAGCTGCAATCCGCATCGATCCAAGGTACGCTAATTTAGAATTTCTCAAGGAAAATCTTTGGGGTAATCGTTTATTATCTGATACCAAAAAATTTCTAGATTTACCGAGTATCCAAGCTGCTTTAAATGCACAACCCCTTTCCCAACCTAACAGGCAATAGTTTTGAGGCTTAGTAGTATTAATTGCGGGTAAAGTATTATTTGATATAGCAGCGATTTGGCTCGCTATTAAATAATGAAACGGCTCTATTGCTTAAAAGTGCATCTAATAGTACATCTATATTGTGAAGGTCAACAGTAGCCCAGCTTGGTTGATGGGTTACAATTTTCCATCGGGGCAATCAGCTTTAAAACCGATTGTAGTTTCGGTAGTTGCTTGAACCTAGCACCTGTCTATAAATCGCCTGCCCGTTTAAGGGGCAGGCTTTAGAATTAAGCAAAAGGTGTATCTGGTCGCAGTGGTTACAATTCCCTCGCGGAACCAATGTTTTGGTTGTTTAATTGGGGTTATTTTCAGGCGGCAAAAGTGCGATGATTTGATCGACAAACAGTTGGTGATCCACCACAGGTTTGGAAATATAACCATCGGCTCCACTTTGTTTAAGAAAGCTTTCACGATCGCCTTCCATAGCGTGAGCTGTGACCAAGATAATAGGTAATGCTGCTGTTTGGGGGTCAGATTTCAACATTTGTGTAATTTTGATACCATCAACAGATTTACCTTCGTAAACGCTTCTAGAAAGAGAAACATCCATTAAAATAATGTCTGCTTCTTTTGCTTGAGCAATTTTGATTACTTCGTCTACGTTCTCAGTGTGTTTAACACCTAAACCTCCACGTTTAGTTAAGATTTTTGAGAAAACACGAGCATTAACAAGATCGTCTTCGACAATCAAAACAGTTTTCATGGCAATTAATTGCGTTTTTGGTATTTAGAAGGGCATAAAGCATTGAAGATAGCACGATTTATACCGCGTCTATATTCAATAAAACAATTTGTATCCTTGTAAATAAGGATAATACTACCGCTATAAATAAGACATAAATATCAATATGGGGGCGATGAAGGGTATTTCATCCGTTATAAGTAAGGTTGCTGCTCGCAGACGTTACGGCAATATTTGTATAGTAAAAGTTCAGGGAAAAAACTCATGGCAAAACAGTTAAACCTTCTCTCGACGGGACAGGTAATCACTACAGCCTTGCATACAGAAATGCAAAGGTCTTATCTTGAATATGCCATGAGTGTAATCGTGGGACGGGCGTTACCAGACGTGCGCGATGGCTTGAAGCCGGTTCACCGGAGAATTCTGTACGCCATGCACGAACTCGGTTTAACTCCGGATAGACCTTATCGAAAATGCGCTCGTGTTGTTGGGGACGTGCTAGGTAAATATCACCCCCACGGAGATCAATCGGTTTACGATGCTTTAGTCCGTTTAGTACAGTCATTCTCCTGCCGTTATCCTTTGTTGGGGGGACACGGTAACTTTGGTAGTGTAGATAATGACCCGCCAGCGGCGATGCGCTACACGGAAACCCGTCTGGCACCTATAAGCCATGAAGGAATGCTCGCTGAAATTGGCGAAGAAACGGTAGAGTTTATCGGCAACTTTGATAATTCTCAGCAAGAACCAACAGTTTTACCCGCACAGTTACCGTTTTTATTGCTTAATGGTTGTGCCGGAATTGCTGTGGGTATGGCTACGAATATTCCACCGCATAATTTAGGTGAGGTGGTGGATGGGTTGATTGCTTTGATTGACAACCCTAATTTATCTGACGAAAAATTATTTAAAATAATACCCGGCCCTGATTTTCCTACTGGTGGAGAAATCGTTGGAAAAAATGGTATTAACGAAGCATATACCACGGGTAGAGGTGGCATTTTGCTGCGCGGGGTTGCCAATATTGAAGAAGTTCCCACCGGAAAAGGTAACAACCGGCGCACAGCAATTGTAGTCACAGAATTGCCTTATCAAGTCAATAAGGCCGGTTGGATTGAAAAAGTTGCCGATTTAGTCAATCAAGGACGTTTAAATGGAATCGGTGACATTCGCGATGAAAGCGATCGCGATGGAATGCGGGTAGTAATCGAGTTGAAGCGCGATGCTAATCCTCAAGAAGTTCTGTATTATTTGTATCAGCAAACTGCGCTGCAAACTACTTTTGGGGCAATTCTTTTAGGGATAATTAACGGACAGCCGCGACAGTTAAGTTTGCGTCAGTTGCTGCAAGAGTTTTTGGATTTCCGCGAACAAACTCTTAATCGTCGCTACTCTCATGAATTAGGTAAAGCAGAAAATCGCCTACATTTGGTAGAAGGTTTGCTTGCAGCGCTTTCTCAAGTAGATCGAGTGATCGATATTTTGCGACAGGCTCCCGATGGTTCTACTGCGAAAGTTAGTCTTATAAGTAGACTGGAGTTGAGTGAAGTACAGGCAGATGAAATTTTAGCCATGCCTTTACGTCGCCTTACTGGTATGGAGCGACAGAAATTACAAGAAGAGTACGAAGAACTTGAAACTATAATTAACAGGTTACGTAATTTACTCAGCGATAGGAAAGAACTACTTAAAAGTCTAAAAAAAGATTTGCGGAGTTTAAAACGTTCTTATAACGATAAGCGGCGTAGTAAATTTGTAGCAAAGCCGGACAATAGAGCATTTGCTCAACAGAAGAATAAAGGTAGCCAAAAAGATAAAGCTGCTAAATCTAAAGCTGGTAGCCTGCAATCGCAAGTACCTGTTGAAAATGTAGTATTAGATTTTTCGCAGCGCGGCTACGTGCGACGAATTAGTTCATCCTCGAAAAAGTCGAAATTAGACGGCGGAGTTCCCGATTACGATTTCATTATTCAAGCTCAGGAAACTAATACTCAAAAAGATTTACTCGTTGTAACTAGCAGTGGTAAAGCTTACCCGTTACAGATAGGAGAAATTCCAACCACAACTGCACGCGCAGCGCGGGGAACGCCGCTAATAACTTTGTTAACTCCTACCGCTCAAAGTCAAGGTGAATCTATTGTTGGTCGTTTATTAATCCCAGAAAATACATCCTCATCATACGTAATTCTTTTAACTAAACAAGGACGTATCAAGCGTTTGTCAGCAGAAGAACTTACGAATGTAACTCGTCGTGGAGTTACGATTTTGAAGCTGAAAGAAGATGACGAATTATTATTAACTAAGTTTGTAAACAAGGAGCAACATTTAGTTTTAGCTAGTTCGGGTGGGAGACTCCTGCATTTTGAAGTTAATGACGAACAACTTCCCTGTATGGGGCGTACTGCTGTTGGTTTACAAGCGTTGCGTGTAGGTAGACAACATCAAATAGTCGGCTGTACAAGCTTTGAGAAAAACCACAATTTATTGTTGGTGAGTCAAGAAGGATATGCCAAACAAATTAGTGCAAGCAAATTGAAGTTAGCCAATCGGGGAGACTTAGGCGCTCAAGCATTCAAATTTAGTGTTCCAACTGATAACCTTGCCGGTATCGCATTAGTCAAGCCCCAAACTGAAATAGCCCTTGTCACTTCCAATCAACGAGTGATACGTCTCAATGGGGAAAGCGTACCTTTATTAACTAAAAATGATAAAGGTGAAAAGGTTATAGAACTCAACCGCGATGAAACGATTGTCACCGTTCATCAAGTTGTAGTTGACGGTAATTCGTGATTATAAAATGTAGGTTAGCTTCACGGCGCACAAATAATTTTGATAATTAGTAAATAACAAAAATGCGCCGTAACCTAACATTAATCATTTGGTTTTATTAATTTTATAATTCATCTTACCGAACAGCACCATTCTCAGCTGGGCGTACAACCGCCTTGGAATATCCCTCTTCTGTCACTCTCCGGTTTTTACTAATATTATAAAACTGTACTGGTTTCTTACAAGCTATAGATAGTAAGGGTTTTAAAAATTAAAATTAAAGAATTAACTAAATTTAACCCCTAATCTATATGTCTAGATTTTATATTAGTAAATTAAGCCGCAATCGGTTTTTATACAATGCTTTTAAGATTATAAAAAAACAAAAGCTTTCGGAAAGTGACAGAAGAGGGATAAATGTAATTTTTTTTTAATTTGTGCATGATATCTGTTTTGGCTTGAATTCTCAAACAGTTTTTCCATTACAGTTACAGAAATATTTAGATGAAATTAGTTTGACTTTTGACCGCTATGGTTAATAAAAAAAACGATGACGCTCAACATTGAAAATAAGTGGCAAATACTCATTTATCAATTAGAAATAGTTAATGGAAATAGTTTAGCGAGTACCGAACAAGATATCCATAATTTTGAATCTCAAACTGGTATTATTTTACCAATTGATTACAAAGTATTTTGCCAGCTTTTGGGTGGAGGTACATTTAATGGATTTGTAGATATACATTCTGTAATTACTCTCAGAAAGTTAGTAGAATTTGAAATAGAGGAACTGAAATTTGCCTCTGGTCTAAATGAGTATGATATTTGGTGGGATTTGACAACTTATAGCGAACAAGACAAAAACTACGATATATACATAAAGGCTTATGATGATTATCAATGGCTGAAGATAGGTCGAGATTTCTTTACTTTTGTGACAGATTATTGTTTAGGAATGAAATCTTTTGATTTTCTACCAGAAAGATTTCAGCTAAAACATTCGGATTTCTATAACTTGTTTGAAATTGTTTACTATGAAGATTATGCTGTTAAGAAACAAAAGTTATATGCTAGATTTGCAGCGACACTAAAACTTGCTAAGAAGTATGAAGAAAAAAGTCAAAATACAAAAGCTTTAATCATTTACCTAAGTCAGTTTCAATTTATCCCAAAATTATCAAATTGGGTTACTTCTGAAGGTGGGCTAAAAATATTACTTCTAAAAGCTCTTAGGCGTTTATATATATTACTTGGCGAACAGCAGTTTCGCTATGTTTGCCGAGCTATTCCTCTTCTACCTTTATCTTATCAGCAGTTGCTTCAACAAATGTATGGTTATTGCAGTTTCGTATGTAATCTGTGGAGCGATAATACAGATGCTGAAAATGAAAATCAAATACTAGATAATTTTAGTCACGAGAGCGTTGTAGCTTCAGATATTAAATCATTTATTGAAGATTTTATTGATTCAACCTTAAAACAACTACCATTAAGCGCCGATTATAAATTTAGCGAATTTACTTCCTCAGAAGAGGCAATTTGGTGGACAAATATAGCATCAGGTGCTGCATACAAATTAGCACAGCAATATGCTAATCGTGGTTATCCGGAAGAAGCGCTAATACTTTTCTTACAAATTGCTAAAGTAACCGGAGAAATAGAAATTTATTTTTCAGATACTCCTGAGCATATTGGTGTCAGAATGGCATCTAAACTGAATATGAATGCGGGTAACGATGCTAATTCTAAAACTAGTATTCTACAGCTAGAGCCAATTGCTTGTCTACGAGATATTATCGGCAATATTAAGTTTAAATTAATATATAAGACAGTAATGGGTAAAACTATCGATAGTATTGCCGAAAACACCGATGATTTATATAGCGAAGTTCATTCCGACTGTACGCTATCTGAAGACAATACACTATCGGCAAAACAAAGGAGCGATTTATTCAAATACCAAGGAATTTGGCAAGTAGTTGACCAAGATAAAAATGATTTCGAGAATATTATATATTCTTTACCAGACCCTTCGGATGAATTTCAAGATTGTTGTTTAAATTTATTTCAATTAGTTCGAGAGCAGATTGCAGAAAATTCACCAGTTCAAACATCTTTTGAAACACAAGATAAAAAACAAAAGGATTGGTACTATTTTGAGTATCTAGAGCCTTTACATTTACCACCAAAAAAAATAGATTGGTACTTTGAACAAAGGGTTATAAGCAGCGAGCAGGAGCCAGCTATCCTCAGACAAGAAGAGCGAGAATGGCTGCAAACTTCTAATCCCTTTTATGCATCTTTTCGCTACCTTAAAACTTTACAAGGACATTCGCGCTCCGTCTACTCAATTGCTTTTAGCCCAGACGGACAAATACTTGCTAGCGGTAGTGCTGACGCAACTGTTAAACTTTGGAATCTGTTTTCCTTTCAAGAAATTACCACACTTCGAGGACATACAAGCTCCATACGAACTATAGCGATTAGTTCATGCAATCAAATACTTGCTAGTGGCAGCACAGATGCCACAATTAAACTTTGGAATTTGCAAAGTAGAGAAGAAATTTGTACGTTACAAGGACACAATCATTTAGTAAATACCGTAGCGATTAGCCCAGACGGACAGATATTAGCTAGTGGCAGTGACGACTGTACGGTAAAACTCTGGGATTTGCACAATTATCAAGAAATTTGCACGCTGCAAGGACACTCAGATGCCGTACTTTCTATCGATATCAGTCCAGATGGGAAAATGTTAGCTAGTGGCAGCGCAGATGGTACTATCAAGCTTTGGGATTTGCAAAACCGACAAGAAATTCTTTGCTTTGGTGAAGATTTGGGCTGCGTTTACGGACTACGATTTTGGCAGCAACAAGAAATACTTGCTAGTACCCATGGGAATCGAATAATACTCAAACATTTAAAAACAAACATTAGTGTTGATATAGTTCCCGGCTATACATCCATAGCAGCAAGTCCAGATGGAAATATTTTAGCCGCAGGAGGACGTATGATTCGGATGTGGGACTTAACTAAAGACCAAATGATTCGTATGTTTGAACTGAATGAAGGTCAAAATTCATTTCCTTATCACTCCGATTATATTTATTCAGTGGCATTTTCTCCCAACGGTCAAATGATTGCTAGCGCCAGCCGGGATAGTACCATCAAATTATGGGGTATTCCACAAACTAATTTGATTGACTCAATCTGATAGCGTAAAACAATATTTATGTCAAGGAATAGTTACATTGTTGTTGTAAAACGTTGTATTAATTAAATAAATTGCTATATAATGTTGCTGTATGTAACGAAGAATTAAGATTTTAGGCTGGAGCAATAACTATGACAGACTCAACAAAAACACCAACTGCCACTGTTGAAGAACGTAATGCTTGGCGCTGGGGCTTTACTCCTCAAGCAGAAATCTGGAACGGTCGTTTGGCAATGATTGGCTTTTTGGCTGCTGCTTTAATCGAACTTTTTTCCGGTAAAGGCTTTCTGCACTTCTGGGGCATTCTGTAAATTTTGAAACATAAAATATTATCCGATATTAAGGTTTTAAAATTATTTTATAAATAGAGAAAGACCTGAGAGTATTAATTGTCTCTCAGGTCTTTTTGTAATCGTTTGCTATTAGTTAATAATCGCGAACGATTTTATGTAATTCTTTTTTAGCGGATATATTCTTTAAGAACGCTATTGCGATTGGGGTGACGCAGCTTACGAAGTGCTTTTGCCTCAATCTGACGAATACGTTCGCGAGTTACGTTAAAAATTTGTCCAATCTCTTCAAGAGTTTTCATGCGGCCATCGTCTAAGCCGTAACGTAATCTGAGAACATCGCGTTCGCGAGGGCTGAGACTATCTAGGACTTTTTCGAGGTCTTCACGTAGTAAACTCTTAGAAACTTGGTCTTCTGGTGTT
>ERZ1740052.590-NODE-590-length-12406-cov-9.566189_pt1 | contig 12406 bp, 7 predicted proteins | sample MGYA00581750_ERZ1740052 | MGnify/ENA primary metagenome ERZ1740052 (study PRJEB43018, sample SAMN04849743) | marine metagenome | isolation source: floating plastic debris | place: Pacific Ocean | collected 2008-08-30 | study: EMG produced TPA metagenomics assembly... | reverse complement strand
ATTATTTAAGCCCTCAAAACTAATTAATAGTACTACTATTTGTCTTTTTCATTAATTCTGACGGTTTGTAGAGACGTAGCAGTGCTACGTCTCCCGACGTTAAGGAGAAAACGAACCCCTACACAAAATATGCTAGTTGCGGCCATTCCTAAATAATCTAAAAAGGCATGGCAATGGGATTCATTTGCGTTTCTAAAATTGGTTGTGAAAGCCATCCCTGTTTGACGGGAACGTCATAGAGTCTACCGGGAGCAAACCGAGGTAAGAAATGACGCAAACCCGGAACGATTACTTTGGCTATATTTAAACCTATGTCGGGACGGGTTTGGTCTAAAACTAAAGTTTCTAAACCAAACTCTTGCGCTAGGGAAACGCATTTATGAATGTCTACAAGTAAATCTAAGTTATGGTGATGAGGATAATCATTGATAGTTTTGGCTGGCTGAGAGTCTGGTAATAGGTATGGTTGATTTTCTAAACAAGCTTGTGTCAACCATTGTTGTAGTTCTTGTCCCAATTTATGAAAACCTTCTCCCATCGAACGCGCCCAGACTTGATTGAGTTCTGTTACAGCTCGCGATAAAGCAATATTCGCGTCAAAATGGGCACCGTAACCAATCATAATTTGTTGTGAAGAAGATTCTGGGGAATATGCTATGGCTGCAAATACGGGGATTTTAATGTCTGTTGTTAGGTCTAGTACCCAAAGTTTTCTGTTGTGATGCTGATAGTATGATTGAACTTGCAGGAAGAAGGGGTCTGCAAATGTAGTTAAATCTACTTGGCATTTTGGAAGTTTATTGTACCACCATATACCGACGCTATCCCGTTCTACTAATTCCATGAATCCTTGAAGTATAGCTTCTTCAAGAGTGTTACCGGCAGCACAACCGTTGGAAGTGGCAACTCCAAATAAATTTTCAGCCGGTGAGGGATAATTGTAATAACACAGAGCAGCAGGAAAATATTTAAAGCTATTGTTGGTTAGAGACCATAGGGGAATCCATTCGATGGGTTTGGTTTCGTCAAAGGATTGTGGTATCAAGTCAATGGTAGTTTGTTGATTGATATTTTCTCGATGGCTATATTGATTTTCGCTGAAATGTAAGTAGCTGTAGGGATGAATGGCTTGGTCTTGGATTTCTTGATAAGTTGCAGTTATGGTATATTCGTCATTTTGGTAAGTACCACTATAGCGTTCAATTGCTTCGCAAAAACCGCTTACTTTGGCTTGGATGTCGGTTCTTCCTTTCCCAGCAGCTTTGTGTCGTAGGGAGTGACGTAAAGTTTCTAGATTTACTGGTTTGCCAAAGCTATGTACTGCTAGATAGCTGTGAATGTGGGGATTATCGGATTTGATGTTGGGAGTTAGAGTTTTAACTATACCGGTGACGGGACTAATATGATGTTCAAAACGCTTTAAAGTTTCTTCTGGGGAACAGATACGATGTCCACCATCAACGGTAAATTGTTTTTCGATGGATTCCAGATGTAGGGGTTGAGGAGCTTGTGGGCTGTAATTACCACAAGCCTGACATTGAGGACGTTGAGTTAAATGGTGGCTTTGTCGTTCGCTGGTGAGGTGGTTAAAGGTGATTATTTTACCCGCTAGTGGAGATGGAATATTTGGGAGAACAAACCATTTTGCGATTTCTGTGGCTGCTTCCTGGATACTGATTTGCAAAGTTGAGGGAAGAATTGCTCGTGATAATTGAAAGCAATCCCAAGAACCAGTTTGTTCGGCGATCGCACTTTCAACTTCCCGGTTACCGTAAAGTCTATGAGCAAGACATTGCCAGCAGCCGTGGTTATTTGGTGTAAAAATTGGACCGAGCCATGTTGTTGAACCGACGGGTTTAATTAATAGCCAAGGTTGTTGAGTTTCTAAAGCTGTTTGATTTAATTGTTGTAGTTCTGGTTTGAGATATTCATCGGTAAGTACAACCAGCAGCGATTTTTGAATTTTTGTTGATTGAGTTTGAGTTAATGCGCTTTGCCAATTTTCTTCTATATAAATTTGAGAAATACCAACTGATTCTAAAGCTGTTTTTAAGGGTTGGGTAGGAATATTCCCACAGCGAGTAATTATGACTGCACTTTGCTGCAATATATTATAAGCAGTCTGGATATCTATATTTAATAAACTCCAAAAAGCAGCTACAGATTCAGTTAATTCATCGTTAGCTTCACAAATATAACCTTTTACTTGCAGTCGCTCCAGAGCATATTCAATTTTATCAACAGAAAACTCTGCTTTTAATTGTTGATAAATATCTTCTACTGTATATTTCCCATTTAGTAAAAGAGCCAACCGAGCGTATAGTTTACCGTTAAGAGCAATATTCTTGTTTTCACTTAATAAATATACAGTTGATGGTTCAATAACTTCTACTCGGAAATGGCTGCGAAATTGAGGTTTATTCATGATTTGCGGGCGTAGGAAGTAAGAAGTAAAAAGTAAAAAGTAAAAAGTAAGAAATTTTAGCCCGTTCCCGGGTCGCGTGAGGAGCAAACATATTTATTGTTCCCAGTCTCTGGCTGGGAATACAGTTTTCGAGGCTCTGCCTCGCCTCGGGTTAGAGGCAGAGCCTCAATGGTGGGTTCCCAGCCAGAGACTGGGAACCAGTTATTGACGACACCATTACTGTATGAATAAATTTGAGCTAATTTCCTACAAAGTACACAGCCTAGGGCGTGTTTTCAAAGTCGCCATCACCCTAAAGGGTGCGGCTACACCTACCTTCGTCCGCCTGCGCGGACTACGGAAAATCAAGATGGGGGAGCCTGCGTAGGCAGGCTTTGATTGTGTAGCCCCAGGCTTTAGCCTGCGGGCTTTTGGAGTTTGAAAACACAGCCTAGGCTCTGCCTTCAGGAAATTAACGATTACGGCACGAGCCTCTGGGCTATGGGTTCCCAGCCCGGAGGCTGGAAGTCAAAACAGGAATTTGAGCTTAACAAGCCTGCCATTCCCCTCTGTGTGACTACTTGATTCAAAAATCAAAACTTAAGATAGATGGTAATTCCGGGTGAGCCAAACGTAGCAATTGATAACCAATGCCGCTGGTTCCGTGTAAAAATGCTGGATTGTGTACCGGACTAATTATATTGTCATAAAGGGTAAAATTACCTTTTGCTCCTGCTTGTTCAATTAATTTTATGCTCCAGCTACGAGCCAATTGTAATAATTCGGGACGGTTAAGAATTTGAGAAGCAACCAGCAAGGTTTCGATACGTCCGAAGTTACCCCAAGCTAGATTATCTATACCCCAGATGCCATATTTTTGGATAGTTTCTAAAGCTATATTAATTTCCTCGGATATTTGTGGATTTTGATGTTGATGCTTAAGACGTGCTAAAGCAATACCTGCTGCACCATGAGACCAATTAAGTTGATAATCGGGAGTTTGCGGACGTAAATCCTGCCAATTCCCTGCTTCTTGAGAAAAATAACTGCTTTCGTAGCTAATTGCTGTTTGGGCTGCTTCTAAAAAATCTTCTCGTCCGCTAACTTCCCATAAACGTAATAAAGCATCAGCGATTCCACTTGCACCTTGAGAAAAACCTGTTAAAGCAATTCCATTCCAGGTTTGCCAAGTTTTTCTCTCATCTATAGATACTTGCTGCTCTAGGAGGTGTTCGCCGCAGTTTATCGCTAGATTTAATAGATTATCATCGGGACTATTTTTATAAACCGCTAATAATCCTAAAATTGTCCCTGCAACCCCTCTGGTAACATCAAGATATTTTTCGGAAGCAATTAATTGTGGAGTAATTAATAAAGCGATTTTTTTAGCAGTTGTCAACAAACCATCATCTGCTAAAAATTTACTGATATGAACTGAGCTGTAAGCCATTGAAGTCAAACCCGTTGCTCCACCGATACCGCTTTTTCTCAGCAATCTAGCTGTTTCTTTTGATGGTTGTATTTGCTGTAGTTGCAGAATCGATTTTAAACTACTTAATGCTAAATCGCTCCATTGTGAATCCCCAGTAATTTTGGCTAAAGCTGCAAGAAACAGCGCAATACCGCAATTACCATCATATAAATTGGAACCCAAAGGTTGAAACAAAAAACCTTCTGTTGTTGTTTTATAGCTTAATCCCAACCAGCAAACGCTACCATCTTCGCCAAAAATTGCTTTCTGTTTGAGTTCTTCTGCTAGATTTATTGCTTGTTTGACAAAGATATGGGAATCGATATCGATATCAATATCAATATCAATGCTATTTTCTCCGACATTGGTTATGGGAAAAGAATTTTTTGGTAATTTGGGTTCTTCTGTATATCGAGCTGCAAAGCTACCTTTTATGACATTTACTTGTCGAGCTAAGTCAGTTTCGTTCAATTGTTGCAGTTGCTCAACCATAGTATCAAAGCTGGATTGAACAAACAAGTCACCGATAGCTTTTTCCCCTGGTAAAGGTAAATGCAATTCGCTGGTATTGATGGTAAAAAAGGGAATATCTCCATTTTCAACAGCTTGACGCTCTGCATTGAGAATCCCTATTCTGTCCAACATCGTTTTATTCACCACAAAAGCACGAGCTAATACTTCTAAACCCAAACTGCGTTTAATTCCGGAATCTAAAAATTCTGGAGAATAGCTGCTTTGAACGATGGAATGATAAATATGGGTAGCTCGGAAAACATAGCGTATTGTTTGATTGGCTAAACCCATTAAAGGACTATCTGCTTGTAACAAACTTTGTTTGTGCTGGACAAAAAAGCGGTACATTTGCTCGAAACCAGCTACCAAATGTTCTAAATAGGTAAGGGGAGATAAGTTAACACCATTAACTTTAGGAGCATTAGGATTGCTTTCAACACTCACAACTTCATAACCCATATTCATACCATCGGTATTCACATGATTGAGCTTGAGCATGGGACTTTCATATTCTTCGACTCCACCGAATCCGCTTAAATCGATTTCCACGGAATCTTTTGGTATTAAACCCCTTTGAGGAAGTAACATTGTCCGGAGTAGAGATGTTTCTAATTGCTTTTGAGCTATATCAGATGCCCCCAGGGGAACTGTAGAATTGGATTGGTGAGATACCCTGGTTTCATGGGTGAGCAAAGTTTCTAAATCGATTAATACCGGATGTTCTCCGCTAGCAATTAAATTTTCATAATGACAGTCGGTTCCCAACAGCAAATGCATTACAGCCAGAATCATTCCAGCCCTAGTGTAATAACGTTCTGCTGCTGCTTCATCATCTTTTTCATAGTTATATTGGGCTTCAAGTAAACTGTAAAAGTTTTCAAAGGTAAAGGACTTCCATGTTCGTTACACCAGGAAATTACTTTGTTATAAGCCAACTCCATTTCCATATTTTTGGGCTTATATACCAGTTGCAATCCCGTATCAAAAGTTAAGGCAATTACAGAGCGTCCTTGATTGTGCAAATCTGATAAATTAGCTTTTAGTTCAACTACCTGTTGCAAAGCTGTTTGTGGCGAAAATAATGTGGCGATCGCCAGCCAATCTGTTCTCAAACGCTGGATAAATTCTGCGGTTGCATCTACCCAATAATCGATAGCAGTAGCTAAGAGTTTTCCTAAGACGGGATATTTGTCAAATAAATCAAGCAAGCCCTTTTGAGATAGATGTTGCAAAAAAGCATGATATTTTTTCTGACTGTTCTTTCCCTGTAACTGAATTAATAAAAAATCCTGTAGGGGATTCCCAGTGGAACGAAATTGATGAAATTCTTTAAATAGAGTGGGAGTGGCAATATTCCTTAACCGCTTGGTTAAACTACTCCATAAGCTCTTTTGTGCTTCCTCAGACAGAATATTTAAGTTAATTCGGGATGAAAGTAAATTTTGAGCAACTTGGATAAAAGGCTGATAAAAAGGTTCAAAGGGAATTTTACTATTAGATTCAGTATCTATAGATAAAGGTTTTTCAGTAGCTTGGAGAACCAATTTTAAAATCTGTGCCCACGAAGGAAGGGGTTTGGAGTGGGGATATTCTACCGCTCCGAGTAAAACCCGCAATTTATCCTCATCCCAATCGTCAGCAGCCAAACGTTGTTGAAGCACAGAATCGTTACCTTTGGCAAGTACCTCACGCCAAAATTCTAGATGAGAATCAACTGAAGATATATCGGATTTACATCCGGTAGGAATAACCTCGTGATTCAGACGTTCGGTTAAAAAACTTGCTTTTTCAACTAATGTACGTAGGTAAGAATCTAGTTTCAGATGTTCGGTTGCTAACATTTGGTGGAATTAACTAAAGGGATTTGAAGCTGACATCTTTATGTTTCCCATAAATCTACTGAAAGTAACATTGATAATTTATTTTTCTATATTTCTATTGCATATGGAACCTTGAGAATAGTGGAAAACCGCCCTCGAAAGAGAAAAATGATTGGTATTAAGCCATTTGTCTTGCCATTAAATTGGCGAATAACCCTTCTTGTTGAGATAATTTCTGGAAATTTCCCTGTTGCACCACCCTACCGGCTTCAATCACATAAATTCGGTCGGCATTACGGATAGTACTGAGACGATGAGCAATTACGATACGCGTTACTTGTAACTGGTCTAAACTTTCACTGACAATTGCCTGGGTACGATTATCTAAAGCACTGGTAGCTTCATCAAAAATTAAAATTTTCGGCTTTAGTACCAAAGAACGAGCAATTAATAAACGCTGTCGCTGTCCTCCAGAAAGATTCGTACCACCTTCAGATATTACCGTATGCATTCCCATCGGCATTCCATGAATATCTTCGGCAAAACCTGCCATTTTAGCAGCATCCCAAGCTTCATCCATTGTAATTAAGGCTCCACCGGAAATATTCTCAAAAATTGAAGCGCTATTAATTCTACCGTTTTGTAATACTACCCCTAGTTGACGACGAATTGCTGATATATCTAATCCAGATAAGTCTTGACCGTCGTAATAAACTGTGCCAACTTCTGGTGTATCAAATCCCAGCAACAAGCGGATTATAGTCGATTTTCCACTTCCGCTCGGACCAACTAAAGCAATGAATTCTCCTCGTGCGGCTTTGATATTCACATCATCCAAATTTAACGGCCCATCTTCTCGATAGCGGAATGATATATGCTCTAATTCGACTTTACCAGATAATTTTCCGGGGTCGGCTTTACTCAAATCTATCTCAGAAGTAGCTTCAAGGATTGGTTTAGCACGACCCCATAAAACTACCACTTCCAATACAGAAATAATTGTATTGCTCAAACCGATAACACCACCCATAAAGGTTCCGAAAGCAGAATTAAATGCTAAAAACGTTCCAGCAGTTAAAGGTGGAGCATCTTGGGGATTTCGTTCAAACATTAAATTAGCCGACAAGGCAAAAATAATAATGGAAGCAACCGTAGGAATGAGGATATTAAATAAACCAACCAAGTCTTCTATCAACTGACTGCTCAGCATGAGCTTTAACTGTTTGGTATATTTCCTCGACCAATGAGCAAAAGCTCGGTTTTCTGCTCCAGAAATTCTCAATTTGGAAACCCCACCAATTAATTGCACCATCAAACCGGAAATATCCCCTTGTATCTCTTCCAAAGGACGTAGTTTACGACGAGTTAATACACCCGATAAGCTAGTAACTATGATGGATACGATTGCAACACCGATAGCTACAAGAGCCAAACGAGAATTGTAGAAAAACAGCAATCCTAAGTTTAGTAAGGAGAAAAAGCTGGTAAAAATGGTTTGTAGGGTGCTGCTGCCCAGATACTGACGCATCTGACTGATAGCCGAAACCCTAGACTGTAAATCGCCGATGGAATAAGCGCGGAAAAAAGACATACGTAATGTCAATAATTTATCCCATACTGCTGCTTGAGTACAAGCGTCTGTACTGGTTTCCAACCTCAACGAAGCAAAACTTTGGGTAAGTTGAAATACAGCAGTCCCAAAACTTGCTGCTAATAAACCCAAACTAATTTGGATTAATAATCCCCGGTCGGCATCAGGAATTGCTTTATCGATGATAATACTTGTGGCTTGGGGGGTGAGCATACCTAATAAAGTTCCGACAATCCCCGCTAAAAATATCATGGCTATATCTTTGATTCTGCCTTTAATTGCAAATCTGATTAGTTCTATCGCTTTAGATGCTTTCTCGGGTAAAGAACGATAGAACATATAAGCCAAGGGTTCTAATTCTTCGTATTTAACAAATTGTTGTAAAGGAATACGCTGGCGTTTTTTTGGATCAAAAATTTCGTATTTACCGCTCCCTACAGGCAATAATGCAACGGGACGTTTTGCTTCTCCCGCATAACCGACCAAAGGACCGGCATCTTTTTTCCACCATCCGGGAGTAAGAATAACCTGGCGCATCCGAATCCGAGAAGCTCTGGCTATAACCTCAATAGGTTCTTTAACGCGGTTCAAATCTTCCGACCTGGCAGGAGGTCGAATTGTAATTCCTAATACTCTTCCCACCGCACCAGCAGCCCCTAATAACTCACTGTCTTCTTCAAGAATACCTTGGCTTTTTGGTTTGAAGATAGAAGCTAGTTCATTTAAAGCATTAGTAGTAACCCGACTGTTCAGCTTTTCTCTTGCTTGAAATTGCGCCAGCTTTTCTAGATTTTCCTCTCGATCTGATTGAATTAGATAGCCAAGAAAATCTCTATATAAATGGGTTAATTTATCCGAGACCCTGTCCCAAGTATGTAAAACAGAAGCATCATCCCAGGTGTAAGAAACAGAAGTATCGAAGATAGTTGAAGCATTGACAACACCGGGAAAAATTGCAAATTTCTCAATCCAGTTTTCTGCTAGCTGGATAAATTCTTGTCCTGCTGCTTTGGGGATTAATCGATTTGAATCATTTTCTCGAAGCGCTTCTAAATCAGCTTGAGTGATTTGAGTTAAAGATATTTCTTCCAGAGGAACTGCTAAAATACCGTATTTATGCGGTTGGTCATAGTTATCGTTTGATGTAACTATCGATTTAACCTTAGTAGAATCGATGGCAAATAAAGCTTCTGTAGAACTACAGCTAAACAGATAACGACGTTCGCTGATTGGTGTTCCATTTTGTATGACAACAGCAAACAGCGCTACAGTACCCGATTCAATCATCCAAACAATCGAAGGGTCATCAAGAAGTAAGGGTTGATTAGCCTTAAAATTAAACCGAGATTTTGGCGTGTTCTTGTTATTATTCATTACTCACGAGTTAAATTTATGAATACAGTATTAGTTGATTCTCAAATAGTTAAACAAAAAATAGCTAATTCCGAGTATTTAGTTAGTCCGGAAGCTGTCGAATTATTATCGCGGTTAACAGCACGCAAGTTATATGCTAACCAAATAACCCCCGAGCTAATGTTTTTAGCATCGCTAATTACTATGAGTCTCGGTGTAATGTTTGCCGATGGAACCGTGACAGAATCGGAAGCTAATTTGCTAGAAAAAACTATCGAGCAGTTAATTCCGTCAAAGGGTGATGTAACTGTATTAATTCAACAATTCATTAATGGCAACCGAGAAAATACAGTATACAAAAACCCCTCTGAATGGTTAAAGCTGACTGCAAGTCTATCTTGGGAAGAAAGAGTTTTACTAATGAATTTCTCTTACGAAATGTCTGCTGTTGATGGAAAAATTGCAGTTAGCGAAAAAGAATATTTAAGAGCAGCGGCTAACGCTTTAAATGTTTCACCCCTACATATAAATACTTTGGAAGCTTGGTATAGCCATCAAACTGTAGAACAAGCTGCTTGGGATAATTTACAAGATATTATCAAACCACAAAATTTTAGTCATTTAAATTTACGTTTCATCAGTCTCGATGGTGTAGATTTGTTATCTCGTTTGACTAAGAGAAAAATCGCAAAAACCGATGTTAGCGATACATTGATATTTCTTTCTGTGTTACTAATTGTGACTTGGGGAGTTATCGAAGCTGATGGTATACAGCAGGAAGCAGAAAAAAAATTATTAGCGAAAACAATTAAGCATTTAATTCCCCGGAAAGATAATCGAATTCGGGAAATAATGGAGATTTTACTCCAGAATATTCCTCAAAGCGATGTTTCTCAACGCCCTCAAGAATGGTTAAAACTAGCTACATCTTTAACTGAATCAGAAAAGTTACTGATGATGAGTTTCTGTTATGAAATGTCTGCTGTGGATGGAGAAATTTCTCCCGAAGAACAAAAATATTTACAGATTGTTGCCGATATTCTAGGCATTGAATCTAAGTATACTAAGGTTCTAGAAAGTGGTTTTAGTGACAACGGCATTGAAGATACCAAAACCTTTGATGAATTACAAGCGATGATTCATCCCGATAAATTTCAGGATATGGACGAAGTTTTTGTAGACGCTGCAAAATATATTATTGATACTTTAGAAGTTCTGAATTTTTAAACCAAAAGATAAGCCCGTTTCTACGGGCTGCAATAAAAATGCAAGTATTAACCCAACATATATCATTAAAAATTATCGATATTTTGCAAAATCCTATTTTAAAAGTCGGGCAAACTTCTATTTCTTTAGCATCACTTTTACAATTGATTTTTTCATTTGTAATCGTGATTGTTTTTTGCAATATTCTATATAATTTAATCAAAAATAAGTTACTGAATAATTTTGCTATAGATGAAAGTGCGAGAGAAACTATTGCGACAATTGTTGTTTATATTCTTGGTTCTCTGGGCTTTTTAGTCGTTTTAGAAAGTACCGGTTTTAATTTAGCATCTCTAACGGTTTTAGCTGGAGGTTTAGGTATTGGTATTGGTTTCGGGGTTCAAAATATCACTGCTAATTTTTTGAGCGGTTTGACTTTACTATTAGAACGTTCTGTAAAAGTAGGAGATATTATTGAATTATGGATTTCAGAAGAATTTAAAACAATCCAAGGTCAAGTTAAGAAGATAACTTTGCGCTCTACTATTATTCAAACGGTTGAAGGCAGTAGTTTAATTATTCCTAATAGCGATCTAGTGCAAAAACCAATTCTTAACTGTACTTATAATTCCCATAGTATTCAAATTACAATTCCAATAAAAGTTAACTATGGTAGCGACCCACTGATAATTACCGATATATTGCTGGACTCTGCTTATAAGGAAGAATTAGTAATTAAAGATAATCTACCCGAAGTTATTTTTAATGGTTTTACTAATGGCTATCTCGATTTTGAATTAAGAGTATGGATAAATCATATCAACGAGAAATATCGTGCTATAAGTGCTTTAAATTTTACTTTAGAATATAATTTACGTCGTCAAGGTATTTATTTTGCTTCCCACAGCTATATTGACGGAAATAAAGAAAAAACTTTTAGTTTATACTCTCAGTATAATCAATTTGAAAGGCAGCAAAGTAAATCATCTTTAAGACATTTATTACGACAAGTTACCTATTTTAAAAAATTGAATGATTTAGATTTAAGAAAATTAATCGAAATTGGCTATCATCTGCGGATAAAAGAGTCGGAAATATTATTTAAAGAAAATGACCCAGGAGATGCTTTTTATATTATTTTATCTGGAAAAGTAGAAGTTTTTGTCTCCAAAATCAACAAACATTTAGCAACTTTGAAAAAAGCCAACTTTTTTGGTGAATTAGCTTTGATGCTAGGTATTCCCCGTACTGCTACAGTCAGAGCGCTAGAAGACACAACTCTATTTGTGATCAACAATCAAGCTTTTGAAAAATTTTTAAAAAGTAATCCCTTAGTAGCCGAAGAAATTGTCTGTGAATTAGTAAAATGTCAGGAAGAATTAACTTACCGTCAGCAGCAGTTAAGAAAAATGGGTTTGATTGATGAACTAGAGGTTGATATTAATCCAGTAGTTTGGGTTCGTAAGCGATTGAAAAAAGTATTTAATCTTTAATCGAATAAGTATTCTCTTTCTGAAGTCCAATTTGATATTAATATTTCATCCGGCAATATTTAACTAAATGTATAGATTGAAAAGGTTGAAATATCAATCGCATGGTGGGATTATTTATAGCTTTATCCAGTTGGTTTTTAATAGTTGATTTAGATGCTGATAAGTCAAAGACTCGATTGAGGAGCGAGAAACAAGCTTTACGAATTGCTATCGCGTTCACGTTCCCTGCTAAGCGCGGCGAGCGTGCGTCTCAGTCTATGCCTACGGCTTATCGCATCAGCCCGTTAAATGTCACATAAGATACAATCACTGTTGTAATTCAACATCAAGATGAACAACTATAGTGCGACACGCCACCAAGGTCAGAAAACGCGCTAGGTCTTAGACGATAGTATTTATCTTCTACGTCTTGTGATTGCTCATCATATGGATAGCTCAGTACTTCTTGTAACTCTTTAACTAACGTGTAATCACCCTGCATGGCTTGTTGGTAGGCAGGAACAATCAACCACTCTCGCCATGTATATTTTGGGTTAGTCTGTTTCATATTTTTTG
>ERZ1740052.589-NODE-589-length-12407-cov-6.234618_pt1 | contig 12407 bp, 13 predicted proteins | sample MGYA00581750_ERZ1740052 | MGnify/ENA primary metagenome ERZ1740052 (study PRJEB43018, sample SAMN04849743) | marine metagenome | isolation source: floating plastic debris | place: Pacific Ocean | collected 2008-08-30 | study: EMG produced TPA metagenomics assembly... | reverse complement strand
AGACCATCCATCTGCAAATATTTCTTTATTAGTTATTTTACCATCTTTAATATCTGCAATAATTAATTTACCTCTTCCTACTTGATAAGCTATTTTCTTCTGATCTGGAGAGATTATAAATCCTTGAATATCTTCTTTTTCGCTAGTTAACTTCTCATTATTAACTTTTAAAGATCTTTCGATTCCTACTTTATCATCAGCAGATGTTGCTTTATATAATTGAAATAAACCATCTCTATCAGATAAGAAAACAACCGTTTTATCATTGAACCATCCTACACTTTTATCGCTGTAAGGATCTTTACTCACATTATTTGTTCTCTTTTTTTCTTTATCATTCTGTTTTACAAAAATTTCTCCATCGATTGCTATAGCTGCCATTTTACCGTTTGGTGAAATTGCAAAACTTCCAATACTTCTACTTGTTGTTATTGAAGTTTCTTCGTTTATTCTATTGTCTGAAATAATATTTATTGACAACTTTTGAGAACTTCCATTTTTTAATTGATAAACAGATATTCCCGATGTATAAATTATTGTTCCATTATTACTAACAGAATATGAACGTACTCCGTTTTTACTTAAGCTTGTTAGCTTTTGTTTAGCTCCACTTATTTGTCCTTCTGAAGTAACTTTCTGCTTATAAATATTATATCTTCCACTTTCTGCTCCTACATAATATAAATTACCTTCTGCATCCCAAGCTGGAGAATGATCGTTTTTGTTACTTGTTGTTATTTGAATGTATTTTTTTGTCTGCGTATTGAAAATCCAAATATCTCTTTGAGCTGAACCTGAATAATCTTCACGTGCAATTCTACAAGCTCCTTTTGTAAATGCTATCAATTTTCCATTAGGAGAAACTGTAGCCATTTCTCCGTAAGCATTTAATAAACGTTCTGGAGTTCCTCCTTTTGCATTTACTGAATACATTTGTTGATCCCACTCAGGACCTGCAAAAACACGTTTTGTTGTAAAAATTATATCTCCTTTATTATCCCAAGAAGTTGGTGTATTAGCTGTTGGATAATATGTTAATTGCTTTGGTACACCTCCATTTGCTGATGTTACGAAAATATTTGAGTTTCCTTTTCTATCTGAAGAAAAGGCTATTTTATTTCCTTCTTTGTTCCATACAGGATCTGTCTCATAAGCTTTATTAATTGTTAATCGTTTAGCATCTTTAGAATTGAGATTGTATACCCAAATATCTCCATAGTAACTAAAGGCAACTTGATTAGCATTTGGGCTTATCGCTGGTTTACGTATTAACTGTCCTTGTATGGTTGTAACTCCAATAAACGTTAATAACGCAAATAAAGTAGTTTGTTTTAAATTCATTATAACAAGATTTATTATACAACGAATTTAAAGTTTTCCTAGAGAGCTAATAATTTTTTAAGATTTTTTAACAACTCAGTTGCAGTAAAGTTGCTTTTAATATATTAAATATTTTATTTTAAATGAACTAATGTATAGTAAGTTCGTCTTTTTTACTTCTAAAACTTTTACTATTCCAATTTGCAGATCCTGATTTATCTACTCTAATGTTTCCTTTCGTATCTATTACAAAAGTTCTGGGAATAGAAGTTACAGGTGGTAGTTCTTTTGGAAAATCGTGATTGGATTGATAAACAGGAAATTCATATCCATGTTTTTTAAAAAACTCATTTAAAGTTCTAACATCATCACTTGTAATGAATACAAATGCAACCTTTCCTTTATAATCGTTATAAAAATCTTGAATGTAAGGTAACTCTGCTATACAAGGAGGACACCAAGTTGCCCAAAAGTTTAAGAAAACGACTTTTCCTTTAAATTCAGCAAAATTGGCGTTGTAAGTATTTAAACCTGTTAACTTCCAGTTATAATCAAATATTCTTGCACTTCCTTCAATCTTTTCTACCTTAGGAGAAAAAGATATTTGCCTTATGAACCAAACTCTACTTGGTTTATATAAAATTAAGCATATCAATGCTATAAAAAGAATATTAGATAATGTAATATGTTTCTTCAAATCTGTTTAAATTAAGAAAGAGTACGAGTATAAGTACTCGTACTTTTTTCCTTGGTCTTTCAATTTAAAGAAAACTAACATGTAGTATTCTAAAACTTTAGTTAAACTTAGTGAGAAACTCCTGGTGACTTTAACATATACATATTGGTTCTCAGTTGTTTTAAAATAAAATCTGCTACATCTGCTCTTGAAATTTTTAACTTTAAAGATTTTAAACTAGATGGAAAACCATGTAAATACTCTTCTGTTTTTTCTCCATCTGTAAAAGAACTTGGCTTTACAATAGTCCAGTCTAAATTACTTGCTCTTACATATTTTTCTTGTAATTCGTGATCTAGAAAAACTTGTTTTAAAAACCATCCGAACATAATATACTTCCAAAAGAAATTTAAATTATTATTGCTTTCTCCTGTACCTAAAGTACTCTGGCAAATTAATCTTTTAACATTATTTTTTTCCATGGCTTCAATAATGTTTTTTGTTCCGAATGATCTAACAGAACTTTTTCTACTCTTACCAGAACCTAAAACAATAATTACTGCTTCCTTTCCTTTAATGGCTTCACTTACATCTTTTTTATTAAAAACATCTCCTTCAAAATATTGTAATTTTTTATTACTCACTTCAGATAGTTTACGTTTATCTCTACAAAATGCTGTTACATCGTAACCTTGTTCTAATGCCTGATTTACAACATGCTTACCTACTGTTCCTGTTGCTCCAAATATTATAAGTTTCATATCTATTTATTTTAATATTACACCACAAAATTATTTGTAATGCCTATCTTAAAATTGAACAAAACCGACAAAATGAAAATTTAAGCAATTTGATTTAAGTAGAATTTTGGTGTTTGACCTGTGTAACTTTTAAAAGTTCTTATGAAATGAGATTGATCTGAAAATCCGCTATCTAAGCCAACATCTAACAAAGTATCGAATTTAGATTGGCTTAATAAATGAATAGAGCTTTGAAACTGAATAATTCTGGCAAACTGTTTTGGTGTTAAACCTACATAATTCATGAAATTTCTTTCTAAGGTTCGCTCTGTTATAGGAACTATATCTAAGATTTCTTTTACTTTTATTTGGCCTTTTTTCTCTATAATAATTCGAATTACTCGTTCTATTATAGCATTTTCTGAAACTATATTCGCCTTAATTAAACTTCTTATTAAGTTGAATAAAATTGAAATCTGCTGATTTATTTCAGAAGTTTTTGCCAATTCATTTCGATAAAAGTTCGTGTTTACATGATCTAACTGTAACAAATCATAACAGTCGTCATTAAGAACTTTAGGCGCTATTCCTAAAAGATATTTTGAAGCAAATGGATATAGTTGAACTACAATATATTCGTGAACACCTTTTACATCCAAAGAAATAGGCTGTAATGTTTGTCCGTATAAAAACAACTCTGAAAGTTTTTTCTCTTTTGGAAATAAATAAAAACCATGATCAGAAGATTGATACATAATACCAGGATAACCATCAGCATACAAAGGAATATTTGTATGAGAATCTTCATTCGTATTACTTCCAATCATGATACAATTTACATAAGGAAGTATGTCGTTTGGTAATATGTATTCCGTTTTATACATAAAAGTAGAGCTAAAGATACAAATTAACTTAAGCCATTTAATTAAATGTTTTTCTAAACTCTAAAGGAGACATTGTTGTTTTGTTTTTAAAAAGTTTCGTAAACGAAGATGGATATTCAAAACCTAAGTAATATGCGATTTCACTAACTGTAAATTCTGAAGTACTCAGTAATTCTTTTGCTTTTCTGATTAACTGACTGTGAATGTGCTGTTGTGTATTTTGTCCTGTCAAATTTTTTAAGACACTCGTTAAATAACTTGTAGAAACACACAATTCTTCAGCAATCCATTGTACTGAAGGTAATCCTTTATCTATTAAATTTTCTTGATTGAAGTAATTTGATAATAATCTTTCTAATTGTGTTACAATTTTATGATTAGAAACTTTACGTGTTCTAAATTGTCTTTCATAAAATCTTTCAGCATAATTCAACAATAACTCTAGCTGTGAGATGATAATATTCTGACTAAACTGATCTGTATTAGATTGATATTCTGAACGAATATTATTTAGTATTGAAATCATCATTTTCTCTTCTTTGTCTGAAAGAAACAATGCCTCATTTACTGCATAACCAAAAAATTGATAATTCTTTATCTTTTCTGCTAAAATTGTATTCCATAAAAAATCTGGATGAATCAATAAAAGCCAACCTGATGGTTTAGTATTTAGGTTAGGATTTTCTGCTAAACTCATTACTTGATTTGGCGCAATGAAAGTCATAACGCCTTCATCAAAATCATACTCTTGTTGTCCGTAAAAGAATTTATATGCTACATTCCTTTTTAATCCTAGAGTAAAATAATCTTGTCTCCATTTAATTTCTTTAATATTATCAGGATAATTAACCTCATCGTAATTTATTAAACTGATTAAAGGATGTTCTGGAGCCTTTAGTCCTGCTAACTTATGGTACTCTAAAATTCTTTTGAAATGTAGCATTCTTTTCTTTTTATTTTAAACAATCATTCCACCAGAAACTTCAATTCGTTGTCCGTTTATCCATCCTGCTTTTTCAGAACATAAAAAAGCGACAACTCCACCTACATCTTCCACTTCTCCTACTCTACCTAAAGCTGTTAAACTTTCTATAATTGTTCTTTTTTCTTGATTATCTCTGTTCGTTCCTCCAGCAAAATCAGTAGCTATAGCTCCAGGAGCAACAACATTAGCTGTAATTTTTCTGTTTCCTAATTCTTTTGCTAAGTACTTTGTAAACGTTTCTACTCCAGATTTCATAATTGCATACGAAGACATTCCTGGGAAACTAAAACGTGTTAAACCACTAGATATATTTATAATTCTCCCTGAATTATTTAAAAATGGTAAAGCTGCTTGCGTTAAAAAGTAGACGCTTTTCAAGTGAATGTTTAACATTTCATCAAATTCAGTTTCCTTTGTATTTGCTATTAAATTATGAATTCCTGTTCCTGCATTATTGATTAGAAAATCGAAATTCGGACTTCCATTTACTTCTTTTAAATAGGCCGTTACTTTATCTATAAAAATTTTGATATCATGAAACTCTTTTGCATTAAATGAAAATGCTTTTGCATTTTTACCTAAAGCAATAACTTCTTGTATTACTTCATTGGCCTTTTCAAGATTGGTGTGATATGAAAATACAATATCATATCCTTCTTTGGCTAAACTAATTACCATTTCTCTTCCTAAACCTCTACTTCCTCCTGTAAGTACTGCTATTTTACTCATTGTTTTATTTTTTGTTGCAATACAAAATTCAAACATTTACAAGCTTTCTATTTTTCCAAATCAACTATTTACTTTTCCAAAATCAATTTAACTCAAAAAAATAAAAATCAACAAAGCGGCTACAAAACCAAAAATACTTGTGAACCAACCCAAAGATTTAGATTGTGTCCAACCAGATAAACTAACAACAGTTATTTGAGAAGCAATACCAATCATAAATGCAATAAATGATATTATTCTAGGAAATATAATTTTTTCGTGGCTTGTTTCTAAAGGATAACCTTTGGTAGTCATTAATAAGATTTTTGTCATTCCGAAAATCGCTATTAAAAATGCTAATGAAGAAATTACAGAAGTTTTAAAAATTATACGCTTTAGCCTTGTATCAAGTTTTCCAATTAATAACGTTACAACGGTTGTTAAGGAAAAACCTCCTAAAAAAGTACATATAAGAATAAATTGTCTTGCTAATTCGTTCCAATATTCAAAAGATAGATTATCTAGTTGCATTATGTAATAATTATAAGCATTAAAAAATAGTGTAAGTTTCAAGTATCTTTTACTACAAATAGAAAAAATAGTATCATTTTTTAGATCATAAAAAAAGATCAAAATAAACTTATGAAAAATACATTAAAAATAGATATAGTTTCTGATGTTGTTTGTCCTTGGTGTACAGTTGGATATAAACACTTAAAAAAAGCAATTGATGAATTAGGTATTGCAGATCAAATAGAAATTGAATGGCAACCTTTTGAATTAAATCCGCATATGCCTGAGGAAGGACAAGATTTAACAGAGCATATCACACAAAAATATGGTTCAACCAAAGAACAACATGAAGCATCTAGAAACAGATTAATTGAAGCAGGAACTAATGTTGATTTTAAATTTGATTTTTATGAAAACATGAAAATCGTAAATACTTTTGATGCACATGTTTTATTAGAATATGCTAAGCAATTTGGAAAACAAACAGAATTAAAAATGCGCTTAACTACAGCCTATTTTAGTGAGCGTAAAGATGTTTCAAAACAAGAAGTTTTAAAACAAGCTTTATTAGATGTTGGACTTAATGCAGAAGAGGCTTTAGCTAAATTAAATGACGATGACGCTCGTTTTGAAGTTCAAAGTAACAAACAACATTGGCAAAACTTAGGTGTGCGTTCTGTACCAACTATTGTTTTTAATAGAAAAGAAGCGGTAACTGGAGCACAACCTATTGGAGTATTTAAAAGTATTTTAAGAGAATTAACTACGCAACCTTCAGCAATTTAAGGTTGATATTAATTATATGTTTGGTCGAAAACCTCACTAGCTTTATGTTAGTGAGGTTTTTATTTTTTATCCTTTAATTCCTTTTACGAAATCTGTAATTCTATCAACTCCGTTTTTATCTAAACTTTTAATGAATGCTGAACCAATAATAGCTCCATTACCATATTCACAAGCTTTTGAAAATGTTTTGTTATCTGAAATTCCAAAACCAATAATCAATTTACTTTTTAAATTCATGGCTTTAATTCGCTCAAAATAATCAATTTGTTGTTGAGAAATTTCTCCTTTTGCACCTGTAATTGCTGAAGATGCCACCATGTAAATGAAAGATTCAGTTAAATCGTCTATTTTACGAATTCTTTCTTCTGAAGTTTGTGGCGTGATTAAAAACACATTTGTTAATCCGTATTTTTTAAATAAAGCTCTATAATGTGATTCGTATTCTACCATTGGTAAATCAGGAAGAATTAACGTATCAATACCACAATCTACTACTTTCTGGCAGAAAGCTTCTTCTCCGTATTTTATGATTTGATTTACATATCCCATTAATACTAATGGAGTTGTATTCGAATCTTTTATCGCTATTAATTGTTCAAAAACAACATCTAGGTTCATTCCATTTTTTAAAGCAACAGTACTACTATGCTGAATTGTTGGTCCGTCTGCTAACGGATCGGAAAAAGGTAAACCAACTTCGATAAAATCTACACCGTTACTTCCTAATTTATCTATAATTTCAGCAGTTTGATTTAATTCTGGAAATCCTGCAGTGAAAAATATAGATAATAAATTATGTTCTTGTTTTTGAAATATTTGTTGAATTGAGTTCATGATATATAATGTCAGTTCGAGCGGAGTCGAGAACTAATTTAATTGTCAAACCTTTCGACTCCGCTCAAGGTGACAACACTATTTTTTTATTATTTCAAATGCTTGATGTAAGTTTCTAAATCTTTATCTCCCCTACCTGATAAGTTAATTACAACTGTTTGATCTGGCTTTAAATCCATTTTTGGTAAAACAGCTAAAGCATGAGCAGTTTCTAACGCTGGAATAATCCCTTCAATTCGAGTTAACTCATACGCAGCTTGTAATGCTTCATCGTCTGTTGCATTCATAAACTTAGCTCTCTTTGTATCATGTAAAAAGGCATGTAATGGTCCAACTCCTGGATAATCTAATCCTGCAGAAATAGAATAAGGCTCAACAATTTGTCCGTATTCATCTTGCATTAAAATTGTTTTACTTCCGTGAATCACACCTACTTCACCTAATTGAGAAGTTGCTGCACTTTCACCAGAATTTACTCCTAAACCAGCTGCTTCAACAGCAATTAATTCTACTTCTTCATCTTCTAAATAATGATAGAAGGCTCCGGCTGCATTACTTCCACCACCAACACAAGCAATAATAGTATCTGGATTTTTTTTACCTGTTTTATCTTTTAGTTGCCATTTCATTTCTTCTGAAATAATAGCTTGTAAACGCGCAACCATATCTGGATGTGGATGAGGACCAACAACTGAACCAAATAAATAAAACGTTTCTGGGTTTTGAATCCAATAACGAATGGCTTCGTTAGTAGCGTCTTTTAAAGTTTTACTTCCACTAGTTGCAGGAATAATTTTTGCTCCTAGCATTTTCATACGAGCAACGTTTGGTGCTTGACGTTCTATATCAATTTCACCCATAAATACGGTACAATCTAATCCCATTAAAGCACAAACTGTTGCAGTTGCTACACCATGTTGACCTGCTCCTGTTTCGGCAATAATATTAGTTTTACCTAACTTTTTTGCGATTAAAATCTGACCAATCGTATTGTTTACTTTATGAGCTCCAGTATGATTTAAATCTTCACGCTTTAAATAAATAGTTGCTCCATATTTTTCAGATAAACGCTTTGCTAAATATAACGGACTAGGTCTACCAACATAATCTTTTAACAACGCTTTATATTCTTTTTGAAACTCTTCTGATTCTATAATTTGAATATAATTATCTTCAATCTCTTTTACATTTGGGTGTAACAATTCTGGAATAAATGCGCCTCCAAATTGTCCGTAGTACCCATTTTCATCTGGATTATATTTCATGATACTTTTATTTTGTGTGTTGTGTTTGTTATTTCTTAACTATTATTTCTTCGTTTTTAATCCACTTTTCAAGTAATTGTTTATTCGTACTTAATTCAACTAAATAAAACTTAAAAAATGAAGCAAAAACTGTTGATTTCTGTATGGTTTCTATACCTACTTTTCCATCTAAATAATTGGAATGAATGAGATATAATTCTCCTTTTTTCTTAAGAATATATCCTACATGACTTTCATCAAAACCAATAAAATGAATCCCTTCGGGTAATACTTCTTTTATTTTCTGAATGATTTTGTCTATCTCATGATCAAAAACCTCAATTACTTTATTGTCTAAAACTAGTGTTTTAGCTTCGTTAATGGGACTTTGCTGTGCTAATTGATATCTATTTATATTGAATCCAATATGTTTTAATGTTGTTGAAATAAAATATCCACATGCAATTTCTCCTTTTTTAGGTATTGATGTATGTCCTTCAAAAGACCAAACTGTTCCTTCCCATTGAGGTATGATTCGATGTAATAATGCTGTTTCAAAAAACTGACTTAAAGAATCGAATTGCTTACGTTCTAATAATTCTCTTTTTTGTTCAAGAACTGTATTTCTTATTTGCTGATATGTTTTAGTCTTATCTTCAGTTAATACAAATTCTTGTAGGTTTTTAATTTGACGAATTTTAGGTTGATTTTTTTCTACAACTATCTTTTCTACTTCTTCTTTTTCTTGACTTTTACAAGAAATCAGAACTGTAGTAAACAGTATAAAAAATTGACCTAACTTTCTCATTATAAAACTTGATTAATAAACTTCTTCAAATCTTTTACAGATTTTAAACCAGGTTCTTTTTCGAACTTACTGTTTACATCTAAAGCGTAAACTGGTAAATCTGTTTTTATAATTTCTTTCACCTTTGTTACTTCATGTAATCCAATTCCGCCACTTAAAAAGAATGGTTTCTTAGAATTATAACCTTCTAAAACTTTCCAATCGAAGGTAACTCCGTTTCCTCCGCGCTCCTTTCCTTTAGTATCGAACAGGAAATAATCAACTACAGCTTCATAAGGTTCTAAAATAGAAAAATCAAATTCATCTTTAATTCCAAAAACCTTGATGATCTCTACTTTTGACAAACGTTTTTCCTCTCGACTACGTTCGAGATGATCTTTCAATTCTTTTATATATTCGACAGATTCATCACCATGTAATTGTATGGCTTCCAATTTATACTCTTCAGCAAGAGAAACTAAAATCTCTAAATACTCATTTACAAATACGCCTGTTCTTTTTATTCCTTTAGGAATTTCAGGAATGATACCTTCAAAATTTCGTTTTGATTTTTCGTAGAAAATAAAACCTAAATAATCAGGTTTTAATTCAGCAACTTGCCGAATATTATCTACATATTTCATTCCGCAGATTTTTAGCTTCATTTCTTATTCTTTTGGTAATAATTATACAATAGACTTATTGAATTAAAATAATCAGATTCGAAAGAAATTGTTCTTATATCTTTTACTTCGAAAACTTCATCAAAATCTAAATCTATTGTTCCATCTGATTTTATAAAATCAATTGAAAAACTTTCTTCATCATATTCTCCTAATGTCCCATAAAATAATTCTTCCTCAATTTCATCTTGAAACTCAAAACAACCATATTTTGTTGCTAATCCTTGTAAAATTTCTATAGTTTTACCGAATTTAAAGTCATTTGGTTTTTGAACTTTAATTTCTTTTAACTCTAAAACCTTTTGAATTAAGTTAGAATTTTCAACTTCTGATCTTTCTACAACATGATTCTTACTCAACAATTTATATCCATCCAATTGGTAATCTCCAGGAATAGAATTTATTAAAATCCAATCTTCATTTTCATCTAAGAAAACTCCTATTTCTGAATCTTCCCAATCAGCTATTTTATAATTCTCTATTCTCAAACTATTGTATTATTATCTAATTTGATTGATAAAATCTAAACAAGCTTCTCCTGGATTTTCTTCTTTCATAAAGTTCTCACCAATTAAGAAACCTTGGAATCCGTATTCTTTTAATCCAGTTACAATTCTAGGATTACTAATTCCACTTTCAGAAACTTTTACTGCTGAACTTGGTATTTGATTTGCTAACTTGATAGAATGCTCAAGATCTACCTTAAATGTTTTTAAATCACGGTTATTGATTCCTATAATCTTATGATCTAAATCTGAAATCTTATCTAAATCTTGCTGATTATGTACTTCATATAAAACTTCTAATCCTAAATCGTTGGCTAACTGACCGTAATTCTTAATTTCTTCAGCAGTTAAACAAGCCGCAATTAATAGAATAACATCAGCTCCAATTGCTTTCGCTTCTACAATTTGAAATCCGTCTACAACAAAATCTTTACGTAAAATTGGTTTGATCGAATTTACATTTCTAGCTTCCATTAAATCGGCCATTGTTCCTCCAAAAAAAGAAGTATCGGTAAGTACAGATTGTGCTGCTACATTCGCATCTAAATATCCATTTGTAACCTCAGCAACGGTAACTTTATCATTAATAATTCCTTTTGAAGGAGATTGACGCTTAAACTCCGCTATAATTCCAGTAGAATCTTGTGCTGTTAAAGATGCTTTTAATGAAATTGGAGTTCTTTTAAAACTCGGACTTTCAACTAGTTTTTTAACAGGTATTTCAGCCTTTATTTTTGCTATTTCCTGTTTTTTAAAGTTTACTATTTTCTCTAAAATTGTCATTTTATATTCTTTGTGTCAATTCGAGTGGAATCGAGAATTAAATTACTTCTCTACTACACTCTAAAGTGACATTTAATTCACTAATTTTTCTAAACACGCTTTTGCTTTTCCTCCGAATAAAGAATCTTTCGCCTCTTCAAAAGCTACTGAAAATTCTTTTTCTGGATTTACAATAGTTAAAGCAAAAGAAGCATTAGTTAAAACCACATTATTTTGTGCTTCTGTTCCTTCTCCGTTTAAAATCGATTTAAATATTTTAGCAGCAGCTTCTACAGAATCTCCTCCATAAATATCAGATTGTTGAACTCTATTAATTCCAAAATCTTCAGGAGTGATTAATTGTTCTCCTGCTTTGGTAAATAATTTAAACCCTCCTGTTAAAGAAATTTCATCATAACCATCTAACGCATGAACAATACCGTAGTTAGTATCTTCTTCTTGTAAGATATAGTTATACAATCTTGCCACTTCTAAATTGTATGTTCCTAGTAATTGATTTTGGGCAAAACTAGGATTTACTAAAGGACCTAACATGTTAAAGAACGTCTTTAATTTTAAAGCTTTTCTTGTTGGTCCTACGGCTTTCATTGCTGGATGAAACTTAGGTGCATGGAGAAAACAAATATTTGCTTTTTCTAATTGCGATTTTAAAACTGATTCGTCGTTGGTAAACTCATATCCGAAGCTTTCTAACATATCTGAAGATCCAGATTTAGAAGACACAGAATAATTTCCGTGCTTCGCAACTTTTTGTCCAGTTCCCGCAACAATAAAAGAAGTTAATGTAGAAATGTTAAATGTATCTTTTCCATCTCCACCTGTACCTACAATATCAATAGTATTAAATTCAGATAAATCAACTTTTACAGCTAATTCCAACAATGCTTCTCTAAAACCTGCAAGTTCTTCTACAGAGATTGGACGCATCATAAAAACCGTTAAAAAAGAAGCTAAATGT